>OHAT01001202.1_pt1 | contig 23524 bp, 32 predicted proteins | sample 1577141 | NCBI WGS metagenome assembly OHAT01 (sample SAMEA3541578, study PRJEB24748) | human gut metagenome | biome: human gut; feature: human-associated habitat; material: faeces | place: China | collected 2012 | reverse complement strand
TGATTTTCCACAGCTTACGACCAACCAATTGACCGACTACCGCATTGTTTACATTTCTTCCACTGTCAACCGTCTGCGACCGAACTATTTCCATTCCTGGAGCCGGGCACGGAAAGCGTACTCCGTTTACTATGATGAAATCACTTGCTCTTACTATCATTGTGTTTTCCTCCATAGAAAAAAAGAGTGGGAATAAATCCCACTCTTAAGTAATAATCTGTAACCCCATAGCTTTCTGACCCCTTAAGCTTGCCCTTGCTATGTCTCTATCACCAATATTGACAGATGTTTCTTTTGCAAGTAACTGTTTAAGCAGGTCAATTTCCTGTTGCATCATGCGCATTTGTGCTTCTGCCGTGGAATTGATAGCTTCTTTAATTCCTGTTATTTCAGCTCCACCGGCAACCGCTGTCTTACCACCTACTGTTCCAGCAATCTCCGGAACTCCGTTTTCTCCTGCCATGAACATTGTGTATCGACTAGGAACGTAACCGCCTGTCTCAAATGTGGGGATTCTGCCAAGGTTTACACTTCCGCCCGGAACAAGTTCTTTTCCGAGTACAACAACCGGATCCCATGAAAAGTTTAACTTATCATTTATCCAGTTTGCAAACCTATTCCAAATTTGTTTGACAGCCGCTATAGCATTATTCCATGCATTAGACAATCCGTCTTTAATGCCACTCCATGTCCATTTATCGGTAGTAAAGTATGATTTTACGTTATTCCACCATTTAGCAAATCCAATACCACTCCACCACAACGTGAAACTTGTCCACTTGTCTTTTAATGAAGACTTAATGGTTTCTCCAAAATTTTGCCATTTCTCTTTAGTAAACCACGGAGATACATTACCATTCCACCACGAAGGAATACCAGTGCCGCTCCACCATTGTTTAAATGAATCCCATTTATCAGACAATGATTGCTTTATATTTTCTCCCAATTCACTCCATCTTTCAGCAGTAAACCAAGGTTTGACAGATTCATTGAACCAATTTTCAGCAATAGGTTTTAAATTTTCAAAAACTGATACCAAACCAAAAGTATCGTTTATGTCCAGTTTAAATTGTGATAAGAAATTAAAAAACTGTCTTATCGGCATGGTTTTTGTCAAAAAATCTGCCGCATCAGAGTTTATCTGTTTCCAAGCGTCAAAAAGTATTGAAAAATCTGTGTTTTTTATTGTATCAAAGAATCCACCATCTCCAAAGAATTTGAAGTTGTCGTAATACTCTGCATCATCAGGGAAAAGTGCTTTACCTAATGATTTCCCTACATTAAATCCGATTTCCCAAGTAACAGCAGCTATTGCAATTGTAGGAACTATTCCTATACTTGATCCTAGTACTTTGGCTGATAACTTATCCGATATTTTCCCCCATATAATATCTCCAACGCCAGTGAATTTCAAAAGCCCTATTGCTGTGATAATCGTGGTTTCAATCGGTGCAGCATCAAAACTTCCTTTCCATAGATCGATTGCCGCATCTATGGCAGTTTCTATGAAATTTCCGGCAGATGTAAATACAGCAGTCCAGTCAATACCATCCAAAAAACTACCTATGTGTCTTCCAATTTTTTCCCAGTCCACAGAATCTATTGCTCTTGTGAACCAGTCAAAAATACCAGTTACCAGCTTTGATGTATCCATTCCGGCAACCTTAAACCATGAATCAGAATCAAACTTAAATGCATACGCCAGATCTTCTATAATATCTTTTACTGGTTTAAACACCTTGCTTACTTTGTCAGCCCAACCCATAGCTGTATTCTGCATCTTGTCGAACGCTTCCTGCCATACTTTTTCGTACTCCGCAGTAGCATCCATGATTTCCTTGGTAAGGTCAATTCCTGCTCCACCAGCAGGAGAACTTCCGCTTGAACCGCTGTTAGGGTCAATGATATTTAATTCATCAATACCAAGCGTATAACTTTTAGCCTTTTTTGCGCTTTTTCCAACTTTATCCAGTGCATCTGCCGTATCTTCCAATTTTTCATTGTACCCTGATACACCTTGACCGAATGCAGAAAAATCAATCTTTATTCCGAGTAAACTTGCCACACTGACAAGCAGTCTCTTAATTGCGATTACGACACCGTTAATGACAGGGAGTACTTTCTGCAATACCGGAATAAACAACTGACCCAGCACCATGCCGGCTTCTTTTACGTTGTTGGTAAACTGACGAATCATATTACTTGGAGAATTGATTGTATTCGCCAAGTCTCCCCATGATACTTTGGACTGGTCTAAGATTGCCAGTAAGCGCAACTGCTGTTTCTCTGCCTGTAACATTTCAGATACAGCTTTTTCAATGCCGTATTTGTAAGCATAAGTCTGCAGTGTGGCATTCGTGATATCAATACCATACTTATAAAGTGCTCTTGACTGACCAATCAAACCGGATTGTAAATTAGTTGCAACTGTACTGAAATCCACGTTAAACAGAGATGATATATCCCCGGCAAGCATTGTCATGGACTTTGAAATTGCCGTAGTGACTTCTCCGGTCTGCCCTAAAGAGTTGGTAATAGATGCAAGCTGTGAAGCGTACTGCGTAATCTCCTGTAAATTCAGTCCCAGGTTTTTCATTCCGCTTTCAGAAATCAGTCCACTATCCACATCTACTTTCAGACCGGACATTTTACCAAGCAGTTCATTTACACGGTTTCCGAAACTCTGTGCATAATCCTCTGCGTTGTCGTAACCGAATTTTTCAAAATCCTTGCCCCATTCCTTGCCGACTTTATTAAATGCTACCGTGTAGTAGTTAAATGCTTCGATATAGTCCGTAGTTCCCTCTATGGACTTCCACAGACTTTTAATTCCACGGATCACAAGGAAATATGTTGCGTAGAATCTGCCGAAAGCCGCAGCAAGGCTAAATGTGCTTTTCGTGGCTCTTCTTGCGCTTACCGTATAGGTGTTCAGATTACGTCCTAAAGAGTTTGCGGCTCTCCCGGATGCTGCACCGGTAGATGCCAGTCCTGCCAGTGCGTTTGTCATTCGGATAATGTTCTCACTGACATTTGGAACGGTTGAAAGAGTTGTAAATAACTGCTTCAAATTCTTTGCCAGTAAAGGAATGTTCGTGATTGCTCTGCCGGATGCCACACCACCAAGTCTTGAAATCGAAGATGCTATGCTAGCAATATCCCCTACTCCATCTACTTTAGTTCCTGCCATGTCAGCAGAAAAAGTCTTCAGTGCAGATGAAATCCTGCTTAATCCGCTTGTATCTATTTTCCCCATTCTGTTAATGGAATTTGTCAATGTGGAGATATTCTTAATACCGCTCGTATTCATGGAACTGGCGGCATTTGCGATACTCTGTATGCTATTAGAAATGCTTGTCAGTTTGGATGTATCAATAGACAAGCTTCTCTGAAAATTCGTAAGACTTGATGCAAGTTTATTCAGCGCATTAGTTGCTTTGTTCGCATCCGCACTGATTTTTATTTGAAGATTATCAATATCTGCCATACTGCACCGCCTTTACCGAAATAAAAAAGGAAGTGTCTGCCACTTCCAAGAAAAAGAGCGGTAAGCTGTGACACCTACCGCTCCTAAAATTACTTTTTGAGATATGCCCTTGTAACCGCACCGACTTTTCCATCTACAGTGATTCCAACACTCTTTTGGAATGCTTTTACTGCATCAGAAGTGGTTTTTCCAAAATATCCGTCAATGTTCGTCTTACCTTTCGCATTTACAGACGGCATAAAGCCTTTCCTTACAAGTTCGTACTGCACCCACTTGACATCATTTCCCTTCATCATTGCCAGACGCTTGTAATAAAGAAGTCTTTCCGGCTCTGTATAAGGGTTTCTATAGCTTGTAGAATCCTCATATACGGCATCTAATTCCTTGTACCATACATTCATGTCTACATTGCCTACAATACCGCCTACACGCCCTTTAGAAGTATACTGCCATCCTACCATGTTCGGTACTTGCGGTTGATACTTCACATTACACTTGCCGTTATTCTTGCCGTACCGTGCAATCCACATGGGATAACTCACACCGCCATAAGGCTTAATGTATGTCTTGTAAAAACTTTCCCCAGTGTACACACCGAACTGCAATCCTGCATCAGTAATAACCTTGCCGTAAGCATTGATAATGGAAATAATATTTTTGCCAAGACCTTTCATAACGGCATCTTCAACATCAAGATATACTGTCACTTTTCTGCCATTAAGAATAGTAAGCACTCTTCTTGCATCAGATCGTGATTTTGCAACCGTTGTAATATATCCGTATTCATATACTCCGTGCACATGGACATTGTGCTCTTTACAACCTTTCCAGTTCTCTTCAAACTTCTTGTCCGGGTTCAAATCCTTACGGATGACTTTCAAAATAGCAAAATCAATACCGTTCTGTTTTACCGCCCACCAGTTAATCGTCCCCTGGTATGAGGACACATCAATTCCTGTTAAACTCATGTTTGTTTCTCCTTTTTGGGATGTGATAATTCAAAATTAGCTTGCATTGCCATAAGTCCTGCGAGGAACGCTTTCCTTTGCTTCTGAATTTCTTTTTCATTATTAGCAATGTCAGCACGTTCTATAATAGGCTTGTCAATATACTTCGATTGTGCTTTTCGACCGTTTAGGCAATGGTCTACGGCAACAGATGTTGCTGCTAGTCCATATTCTCCCCACCACATCCACATTTCTCTGTCTCTCTGCTTCATTTCTAGCTTGTACGCTTCTGCATAAGGCTCTAAATCCGCAGGGCAGGAAGAATCTATATCTTTTACTGTAAATCCGTATCCTTTTGTGCATAAAAGCCACATAGGACGTACTTCTTTACAGTATATTTCCCATGTTAGTTCTCTGACTTCTCCGGTGCTTTCTTGGAGTTCTTCTCCTGCTCCTGTTTCAGGAGCTTCGCTAAAAAACCGTTTTCAAGCAGTTCTCCTTGCACATCAGCAAATAATTTCTGAATGTCAGATTCGTCAGAATCGAAATAATCATCAAGCATGGAATAAACCTCGCTTAACTTTGCTTCTTTCTGCTCTTTGTTGTAAGGGTCGAAACCGTATTCATCAGAGTGGTATTTCTGTAAACCGACAAGAATCAGTTCCGGCAGTAACATGAGAATGTTATTCACGGATTCAATGCCGTCTTCCTGCTTTTCAAGGCTTGCCAGTTTCTTGATAATGTTGTTTTTTACGGTTGCTTCGTAACCGAATTTAATGTTCAGTTCCTTTTTTCCAAATTTTACTGTTAGCATATTTTATCCTTTCCCCAACATTTTGTTGGAAAGGAGCCGCCCGAAGACGGCTCTCTTTTGCTTAAATCAATGTTTCATCTACCGATTCATCAAAGTCAGCCACGGCAGTGTTATTTGTTTCTGACTGACTTGCTATTCCCCCGTTGTAAGTGCAACAGTAGAATCCAAACCTTTGAATTCCTCAATGGTAAGGTTCATTTCAATCGTCAGAAGTTCATTCTGTCCGATCTCTGGCTGTGGAATTTGTTCAGGTGGCTGTGCCACAACGAAGAAAGATTTCTCTTCTCCGGGAATGACAGTTTCAAACCACATTCTATTTCCACCAGTAAGAGCCTTGTAGGCTGTGATAAGTGCAGTCCATTCAGCCACGGTCTCTGATGTGAAGTTGACTGTGACTGCAAAAGATCCACCAGTATCTGCACGACCTTTTACATATCTGGTGATTGCATCTTCTAACGCAGAAGCATCAATCTGTTCCGGTTCAATGTTAATGCCGCCAATGGCATTAATTCTTGTAAGTTGCTTAAAACTTGTAGGTTTTGTTGCGGCGGTTGTCTCTGTACCATATCCGAAAGTAATGCCTAAAGTAGAAATTCCGGCTGCTGCCATAATTTATACCTCCTTAAATTTGCATAAAAAAATAGAGCCGAATGGCTCTAATAGTTACAATTTATCATCAGCACCTACGCTTCTTCTGAACCGTGCAGTGCTTCTGTATGTTTTCTGCGAAGTGCTGTTAAACTCCGGCATGGAATTTATCTGAAATCGCAAACGCTTGAAAAGTCCGGCAACCGTAGACATGATAGCTTCAGCTTCTTCTTGACTTTCGTTGGTTATCACATCCACTTGGTACGATGCTGTGATTCCATTAACAGACCGTCCTTCAAGGTCTTGTCCTGTCTCTGTGAACGGCATAGCATGAAAGTACACCGTAGGGAATGTAGGGTCTGACAAATCTTTACTTTTGTCCGTCACATAAGCTTTAGGATGGCTCTGCGGTATCTTCATTTTTAAGTACGATGCAATCTTTACTTTGAAATCTGATACCCACTGATATTCATTATCCACTACTAAACACCACCTTTGCTGTCTGTGATACAATATCACGAAGTTCTATTGCAGTCATGTACATAAATGGTCTTGACGGCATACCTTCTGTAAAATACCATTTGCCATCATCCGCAGGATAAAACCATCCATATCTCCCATCCGCAAGTTGCCGTATGGTTTTTCCGCTTGCATACTGCCAGTCAACACCTTCCGGTAGATTTCCTTTGTACGGTGATTGCTTTCCGACAACACCAGTACCAAACTCCACGAAAGCCGCATGGTCTGTACATGCAACTACCGCCCAAACACCGCCACCTTTTACGGATCCAACATATTCCGAATGAATGCTTTGCAAAAGTTCCGATGTAAAGATAGCATCAAGGTCAGCAATTTGCACTCTAGCAATCTCTACGCCATTTTCTGCCAGTGTTTCAGCCAATATCCTACATTTATACTCTAAGCTATTTTCATAGTCTCTAAGAGCCTTTACGGCCGCTTGTATGGACTTTTGGTCAAACAGGTTGATGTTGATAGATTTAGCCATACTACTTCACCGTCTTCTGTAACAAAAACAAATCTGCTGTCAGTCCCTCGTCTGCAACGCCTTTGACAACATAGTCCGCAGTCTTGCTGTCCACAAGTCCGTCATCGTCATGACCTACTTCCGACTTCTTCCAGATAACATCCCCTGCCTTAATCGGCAAATAGCCTTTGTCGGTCACAATCTGACAATACGAACTGGAATCATCAATACCAAATTCCTTTACCAGTACTTCCGACAGCTTATTGCTGATGTTGGCAGAAAAAAGGACGGGTTCTAAAAATTCCGTAATCGTTCCTTTGATTGACGGAATTTTTTCACCTGCCACTTCATCGTAAATAATGTTACCGTTTTTGTCACGGTTATAAATCGTGACTTTTTCTCCCTGCCGTGAGTACTTCATTTCCTGCTTGTTAATGTCAAGCATCTTTCTTCACCTGCTTGTAAATCTGATTTACACCAGTGCTTGCCAAGCCGGAAACAATTCCTACCGCAATCGCATTCAGTACATCATTTGCCGGGAAATCCGGAATAACATACATTCCTACTACTCCGAGAATGCCACCGACAATGCCGACAACAACCGGGATGTAGTTATCCTTAATAACCGGAATCAGCTTCGCTCCAATACCGGCAAGATAACAGATAACCACGATTGCAACACAAGTTCCTACCTGTGAAAAATCCATCATTCCTTACCTCCGTTCTCTTTAATGTTAAGTCTTTCCTCAATTCCATCAAGTCTATGATGCGCAGATGCCGTACTGGCTTCAACCTTTGTCAGCTTCTGTTCATGCTCTGCAAGCTCTTTCTTCATCTCTGAACGCTCGCTTTTCATTTCATTGATAGTATCAAGGATGGTGTCCAGTTTCATGTTGATGCGTGTGTTTTCTTTCACACGTTCCTCAATATCCTTTGTGTCTGTTCTTTTGCTATTTTTCAGACCAATGTAGACGGAAAAACCGAGTGATAACACGCTTATAATGATTGCTGTAGATAACTCTATAGTCACATCATATACCGCCTTCCTTGTTTGTTGGCACACCGCCCACCACCCTTAAAGTGTGCCGCCTGCAACCTTATTACTGGAATCAGTAACATGGTCACGCACAATCTTCTTTTAATTACAATACATTTGCAAATGGAAATACGCCAACAAACAGATCCTCACGGTCTCTCCATTTTCTCGACACTCCATTCTCTGAATAGCTTGCCATGAAGTTTTCACCGGCTTGCGATCTGTCATACACGACAAGATTAACCACAACGGACTGAAATTTTTTCATATCCGTAGCAATCTTCTCTTCTGTGTAGCTTTCCGGGTACATTCTCTTTGCTCTGATGTCGGCTTCTGCTTGACTGATAAGTTGTTCCAAAAGAGGATTTTCTTCCAAATGGTCAAACACGACCTCGGAGCTTTCAGAATCACTTTTAGAATCAATATGAAATTGTTTCAGACGGATTTTTACTTGCTCCAAAATCGTATATTCTACCATGTGTTACCTCTTATTCATCCTTTGCAGTTACCGTAGTAATACCTGCCTTTACTGCTCTGTAATTAGGATCACACTCGATAATCATAATTTCCTTGCCGGTTATTGCTTCAATTTCAGAAATGCCGTCCCAAGTAGCATACGTCTTTACATTTCCAAGATAAGAAGGTAATTTACAATCATCTGCTACCTTGTATTTGTAAGAATTGTCGCTGCTTTTTGCAGGGGAAACGCTTACTTTCGTGTATCCATTAGTTGTTTGGCTTGCAGTGCTGTTCACTACCAATGTATCCAAACCGCTTTCTCCTTCGGTCAAAGTACCGATTACGATTCCATAAGGGTTAGGAATTACAGGAATAAACACGCCACTAGCCTTAGTCCACTCAGCAACCGGATCAGGAGTTGCCCACTGGGAAATAGTAATGAATTGCTTTTTGGACAAGCTTGTAAATGCACTTGCCTTTTCTTCTTCCGGAGTTACGCCCCAAAGTCCAGTACCAATCTTTCCGTTTCCAGTAGATACATAAAGAGTAAATACATTATCCGGTAAAAATCTCTTTGGAGTTCTCGTTGTATTTTCCTTGTTGGCAATTCCGTACATATCATCATCAATTACCATATTCAGACTATGCAGGCTAAACAACAGATTTTCCACTTCTGCCTGAGTAATTGCCATTCCAACGAAATTAACTCCCTTAATAGCTTTCATTATTCCTTCATTCTTAAGCATATAAGAGCGCATTTTGGTAGAAGTCAGTGCGGTATTGACAACATATCCTTTGTCAAGAGCCATCTGAACCATGTCTGCAATATCTCCAAGGATATCATGGGTAGGATCTTCCCAGCCTTTCAGTGCCTTGAACTTATTTACTTTGAAGTCAATAGCAAAATTGAGACCATTTTCGTTAATGGTCATCTTACCAGTAGACATAACCTCCATTTTTGCGATTTCAGTTCTTGTCTTTACAGAATCAGACAGCCGACCCATATCGTCATATACATAGTCAATCAGGTTGCTTTCTCTTACACCATGATTCAGCAACTGGCGTAATCTTTCAGACTGGTTGATTTTTTCCTTGATCAGCAGCTTTTCTACGCTTACTTTTTCAAATCCAGGTCTTACACCAATAGCAGCCTCGGTATCAAATGCGTGTACCATTGCTGCGGTGGGAAGGTCCATTCCTTCGGAAAGTCTTTCGTACTCTGCTTCAAGGTTCTCGGTCTTGATATCAGGGAAAAGACGGTCACCTACATAATTTCTTGCGATAGAATAGTTTTGGGAAAAATCCAATCTATCCTTGTCTGTAATCATTGTTAATACACTAGGCATACTGTTCTTACCTCCGTAATTTAATCAAAGTAAATGCCGCTTGCTTTAAGTGCGGTTTCGGCATTGGTATCTACTGCAACAGGCAAATTTGCTTTAATAACACGGCCTGCAATAATTACAGAAATAGGCTTCTTTTCGTCATCTGTAATATCAACATCTTCAAATACAATTCCCTTTGCAGAAGCGTTATTTGTTGGAACCACAGTTCCTGCCTTGATAATCTTCTTATCATCTACCTGTGTTGCCATTGCTTGTGTTCCCTCAAAAGTTTTTAACACAAGTCCGACTTCACTTGCTAAAATGTTTACACCAGAAGTGTAAGTAGTGGTTTTCATGTAAGCCATAACGTTTATACCTCCTTGCTTACTGTTCGATTACATAGCGCTGATTATATTTCTTTGCCATTTCAGCACCTTTACTTTCAGTTCCATCACCACCGCCAGCACTACCACCGCCAGGATTTGTGGTTCCTTTTGCGATTTCCTGCTCTTTAGCCTGTGCCGCAGCAGTCTCTTTATCAGAGATAATTTTTCCGAGTACTTCGTAGTCAAAACTGCCGTCATCCTTGATAACCTGTGATGCCTGTTCAGCAGAAATGTTAAACTTGGATGCCGCATTGCTTCTCTGATCCGCAATAGCCTGTGTCTTTTCAAGTTCTGCGATTTTTGCATTTGCAGAATCAAGGTCTTTTTGCAGTCTTTCCGAATCGGACAAACCCTTATCTTTCATGGCTGTGTATTCCTTTTCCAACTCACGCAGTCTTGTCAACTCTTCACTGTTTTTGTTTGCCTTTGCGTTTGCTGCCTGAACATCCTTGCTATTCTCAGCAATGATTTTTTCAATCTGTTCATCAGTCAAACCCATAGCTGTCAATTCTTCTCTCTTCATAAATTACCTCCGTTATGTCCTACGAATTTTTATACGGTGCAACGACACCGGTTGACATTGCCGGTTTATACGCTCACGGCATTGCGAATTTTTATAAAATAAAAACAGCTACCTATTTCTAGGCAACTGTCTTATTTTGCATTTGTTTTACAATTTCCTGTGCTTTTGCCATCTGCTCTTCCATATTGATAATGTCAGCAGTTTTCCACAGAGCATCAAGGTAAGGCTTGGAAAGGTTGAAAGTCTTTTCACAATCTCCCCAAAGTCCAACCGTTTTGATTGCAATAAGAGGATGAATACCACACTGCAGAAGTTGCAGTAATGTCTGCGACTTGGTATACATATTATCTTGTGGACTGTGGTTAATCTGCACATCAAAATCTCTAAGAGTAATTTTCAGATCTTCTTTCTTAATGCGAATAACATTCAGCGCAACCTTTGCCAGTCTCTTCTCTGCTGTCTTAACAACCGGATCCTTAAGCCTTGCTCTTGATTTTGAGAAATCCCATCCGTTTCTCAGCTCAACCGCACCCTGCGTATCACCGCCAGTGTTTCCTTGCTTGTTCGGTATTCCCAAAATTGAAAGTGCGCTGTCTGTTAAATCATCCTTGGAAACCTGTGTCTGCGTTTGGTCAAGTTCCTGCGACATGATATCCACATCAGACTTATTGTCTTTATTTATTGACTTTACAACCAACGCATGGTTCATCTTCATTTTTTTGAACTCTTCTTCGTCAATCTCGCAGTTCACAAATTTGTACCATGCCTGGATAAACTGCTCTATGCCGTCCATTCTGTTTGACTGCGTATTATTGATTGCATCCAACAGATCTATAACAAGTTCAATATCAGACAACCGCTCATGGTTGTTCGGAAATTCTACAATCGGAATACTACCAAATCCATGAAGTTTCCATGTATCAGGAACAACCGCACTGTTTTTTATCTTACATTCATGGGATTCCGTGTAGCAGAGTTTGTACCACTCGCCATTTTCATCTTTTAATTCCTGTACTGCCAAAATCGGTTCTTCGGAACTGCGGTTGTAAATAACAAACGTGTTCAGAGGATTAGGTGCAACCACACGGATAGGCACATCTCCATTCACAATCTGAATAGCTTTGAATGATGTTCCGGTTGCCGACTGCCACTCACCAGCTTTTATGTCTTTCTCATGCTTATTTGCATCTGCTAAGTAATCATTCAGTTTATCTACTGCCTTATTTACAGCTTCATCATCTTTTCTGCTGACAAACTGAATAGGCTCTCCGTAAGTCTGAGCGACCTTGAATTGCACCCATTCAAAAGAATGGTTCTCTACTACTCGATTGGTTATATCCTCATTTGACAGCTTTGTTCTGTATAGTACCGGCTGATCTCCTTTGTAGTACTCCCACAAGTACTTGATAACTGACTTATTGTAATTAAAAACACCGATGCAATCGCCAATAACCTTTACAATGTTGCCTTCGTTTATCTGCTCTACATCCGTATATGCAATTTTTCTACCGTGACAACCCTTTACAAGGTCTTGAAATTTCATAGTGTTCATATTTTCACCTACATAAATGTCATTCCGCTGCTCTGGTCTCTTTTTGGAAGTTTCTTAATCTCACGTTCTCCGGTCTCCGTATGGTAAACAACCATCTTATTGCAATTCCGGCACTTATATGTCTTGTCGATGTGTGATTTTGAACTGCATTCACCGACCAACCGTCCGCATCCCGGACAGTACACTCTAATTTTTTGATTAATAATCATAAATACCTCTTTTCTGCGCACAAAAATACCGCCCTTGCTGATAAGAGCGGTACTTCTGGAGTCTTCACATAATCTGAGGAGGAAATGAAAAATATCTTGGAATCTTTCTGCATCTTAATAGTATCACGGAAAAATCGGACATATCGGACAAGTTTAATTTGCCATATAACGATCAAATGCTTTTCTTACGCTATCCTCTGTGTTTCCACCACCGATTCTATCAGCAACCTTGTTCCATGATAATTTTTCAATAAATCGTAAATTTATGATTCGTCTTATACGACTGTCCTGAACGCTTGCAATAAATTCTTCGACTTCATTATTTTTTTGCAGTAAATCGTCCTCTAAAAGCTGTAAAGTAGCCTTTCTGGAATAAAGCAGTGTCCGTTTTCTGCTGTACTCTGGATAAGGGAATCCTTCAATACGAAAATGTTCAGTGCCGCCGCATCCACCTGATACGCTGTCAACAACATTCCCATCCGATTCAATTTTTCTGATATCCGATTCAAGTTTTTTAATCTTCTGCTGTACTTCTTTGATTTCTTCCTGTAAATCTATGTATTGAGACAAAACATCTTTAGTCACCATAATCAATACCTCCGTCCGAAAGAGAATGGGTTTTGAATTGCTTCTGCTTTTGCCATAGTTCCTGCTCTCATTTCATTTTCAAACAATGCAATGCTATCCGGTGCATCATCGTGTTTTACTTTTCCGCTACGTGTCATAGTGGTTAATTCCTTCATGAATTTGTAGTACTGGCTCTGCCTGTCCATTTTCTTGAAATCACGAAAATAGTAATCACAAATTACATTATCTCTTGCATTTTCCATTCTCGTAATTTTGTTTGAACAGTTAAATTTGAACCTTGCGCTACATCTTCCTCCCTGCGACTTTACAATGTCCATAACATCACGACCAAAATATTCCCCGGCACTGTTGCTTTCAAAAGTGACTGTTTTAACGTTGTGCTTAATAAGCATATTTGCGCATTCAGGCTTTGTGAACTGTGTTCCTGCATTATCAAATACTACATCAACGATATATACCTCGTTACCGTACACATATCCGACTGGCATAGCGCAGCTATCTTCTCCCTTGTCGGCACTATCGCAAGCCGCCATGATTGCATCCGGCTCTCTGTCAACTGGAAGTTCCTCAAAATAATTTAACTCATTTTCAGAGAACATTCTTCCCTTTGCTTCGTATGGCTCTTGTTGGAACTCTGCCGCCCAGGTTTCTTCGGAAACAAGTTTTCTTTCTTTCCGGTAATAGTCAGTAGTGAATATTTTTCTAAGGCCTCGCTTATCCTTTCGGTATATTTCCCAGTTACTTTCGTCCGTTACAGGGTCAAGTGCCGGAATTGCAACCTCTTTCCATCTCCACCCTAGTTCATCAGCCTTGGTCTGTAACGCTGTAATAGGGTCATACAGGCTGTATTTTGTTCCCTGGATAATAATTGGTGTACCCTCTAATCTACGTCCTAAAACGTCATCTGTGACCTTTTCACACAGGAACTCTAGCCTGTCTCTGTTTCTTGCTTCCTCATGATTCTTTACGCAGTCATCAATATAGACAAGCACATTTGCTTCCGTACAACCTACGATCGCACCGTCAATAGGTCTACAAGTAAATGTTGGAAAAATATTTTTGCTTTTAAGGTCTATTGATAGATTTTCTGCGCTTTTGTATCCATCTTTGCTGATTTTTGTTGCTTCAGGAAAAACACTTAAAAACCGCTGATATGTGCTTTCTGTCTCAAATCCTTGTAAAAGACCACCGTAAAACCTCTTTACCAGTCCTTCACCTTTTCCTACACCGAAAATGCTTCCGTCCGGGTCTCTTCCACCCATCATTTGTGCCAGTTTTAACCCTCCGGTTGTTTTCCCGGTACGTTTCGGCTGTGAAACTGATAGGAAATCCAATTTCCCGTCATAAATTTCTTGATATGCTCCGACTACTGGTTTCAAAACGTTTCTTCTTGGAAAATAAAATCTTCTCCACGGGTCTTTTTCATCAACTTCAATGTAATAAAAAAAGCTGTCAACTAGATATGCTGATTCATACATTAAGACATTGTAAAATTGATCTAAAATTTTATATGATGTATCATTATCCCCTGCGTATACTTCCAAATCAGCAACTCTTCCGCCTGTCTTTTCTCTGACATATTTTGCAATAAGTGACTTTGTTTTTGCTGATTGCTGCAATCCGTACTTAACATCATTTTCTGACCGAAATGCAACCGATAATGCCTGTATGTACGCATCAATGACCTGTTCATCAATTCCTTTGCGCTGTATGTAATAGTCATAACTGTTTACTGCCGTGATAAGGCTCTGACTTGCCAAAAGAAAAGCACCTCCGCTTGTGGCAGAAGTGCCTTATAGGATTCTGCCTATAATTTTTCTAGGTTATCGACTAACTCCGTTTGTTAGCCGGTGATGATTTTAATGTGTGAATATTGTGTAATCGTCAAATTCGATTGTATATAGCTTATTGCAATCACAGTCACAAATAACTTGTTTTCCTGTGCCTAGTAATCTATGTTTTTCCTCCATGTTTAGTCTTCTTACTTTTCCACAATGCGGACATTCAACATAAATTCCTGCACTATTTCCATTGACAATGCATTCTGCAATATCCGAAAAAGGTTGTGGATGTTCAACTCTGTCAATTTCATCTTCAAACCTATAGCCTTTGTATTCCGCAACAATATTCACAGCTTCTTCTTTTGTTAAATTAACACCTAAAAACCTGTCTGTAACTGTATTCCATATAGCATACAAATTGTCTACATCATCTTGCAATGCAACTATTAACATAATTTTACTCCTTGTTCAGTTCATCTGCATGTCTTTTTATTTCAATCCGTGTTCCATTCTTTGATATGTTTCATTAGTTACCCCTCTTTGTATGGATTAAAGAAGTCCTCATCTTTTCCAATTCCAAGATGCTTTTTCAATGCAAAATTTGTTATCCTTTCCCAATTAAACGAATTACTGACAATATAATTTGCAAGTTCTCCATCTTTCCATCCGTCCGTACTTGTCATAGAATCATAAATCTGCTTATATTCTCCGGTAAACTTATTAAATTCAAACCATCCTAAGTCAAGTGTTACTCCATAATCATAAAAACCCCTGTCACACCACTTTCTGACATAATACATTAACTGCTTGTACGAAAATCCAAGCCTTTCAAAAATATTACCAATAGTTCTTATGCTCAATTCCCGATCGCTAGAATGTAATTTTCTTTTCTGCTCATTCAAGCAAGCTCTGAAAAATATTTCTTCTAATGGCTTCATTCTTCCACCAACTTTCTGCTCACACCTCGTATCCTGCCTTGCGGCACTGCTCCTTTATGGATTCCGGTAACTCAATCCCATTTTCTTTTACGTATCGAACCATTTCCGCTAATTTCTCATTGCTGATTTTTTCTATGATTTCAGAATCTTTCAGTCCTGCTTCTCGCAATTTTAATATATCGTTCCATTTTGAACCATTTATCTTACAACAGTAGTCACGACTATATAAAACGTGACTATGTTTATCAAACATATTTGTGCAGTCAAAAGCAGTACCAGATAATTTTGAACAAAAATGGGCGTTTTGGCAACAATCACATTCCGTATCTTTTTCAACGTACTTCCTCGGTTTATATTTCTTAAAATCTTTGCATTCAAAATCTAAATCCGTATCATTACCTTTTGTACACTCATAAATGGGATATTCTTCCCCTGTTTCTTCGTCAAAAGAATAATCGACAGAACAGTATTTGCAAGCAGAGCAGTCTCTAAACATCCTCATATCCTCCGTAACCCATGCAGACGGAATCGAACCGCCGACACACAACCTATGCGGATGCCGCTCTTCCACTGAAGCTATGCATGGGAATCGCACCGTAAAACCTTTTATGGCTTGCGCTTGCCATAACCAAATGTGCACCGCCTACTTGTCACTGACTATCCACAATCTCACAGTCTTGTCTGTTCTCTACTTCATAGGCTTGGTTTTCGCTAAACGTATGTGGCTTACGTTTTAGACAGGGAATAGTTGCCGTGGGAGTCGAACCCACCCGACCCAAACAATGCCGACTACTTTTGAATCTGCAAATTCTACTCGCAGAAGTGTTTTTCGTTGACCGATAATGAGCAACTACTATCCATACATCTCCCATCGACCTGAACTATTGCAGTAGTGCCAGACTAAGTGGAGATAAGGATAAACACGCCCGGAAAGCATCGAACTTTCGTTAGAGGTTTTGGAGGCCTCTTTCTGACCAACAGACAGACGTATATAAAGTTTTCACGATTTTTTGAAACTTGAAACGGTCAAACTTTTTCATTGCTTTCCAAAACAAGAGGATTTGTCATTATCTCAAAAAAGCTACTTACTAGTATTTTCACTTCTCAATAATAACCACTGGTCGAATCCTTCATCGACGCACGCCGTACACAGGATTTGAACCTGCAAGCCTTTTACAGCCAACGGTTTTCAAGACCGCTCCCTCACCACCCGGACATACGGCAAATATAGCAGTGTAGTGGAACTGCTATATCCGAAATTGCATTTGCCACTACTTTGTACAATTTCATGCGGACTTTCTACCGCTTACGGCAAGGTTCACCCCTGTCGTAAGTTAGCGCAGATACAAGGACTTGAACCTTGACAGCATTTCTGCTGGATAGCTTAGCAAGCTACTGTGATACCATTACACCATATCTGCAAGGGGAGGTTTTTTACTTGGTTTTCCTCTGCCCAAGGATTTTTTAGTCAGCCGCAAGCGGCTCCATCAAGTTCCCATGAGATAAACATTAACCGGCGTATTTATCCCCTATGCTTCTGTAATAAGCATACTCGGAGTGTACTTGCAACAACACCCATTGTGACGAAGGGACTCGAACCCATACCCCACAGCTTAGAAGACTGTTGCTCTCTCCATTTGCGCTACGTCACAATGTGCGTTTCCATAAGCTGTATGCCTACATTTAAGGTTCGGACACCAAACAACACTCACGGCATTTTTTTAATTCGAGTGGGATTCTGCCACCAACACTCTATCCGGTAGCGAACCGGACACATAGTCGTGTAGGGAGTTGCACCCTACATAATCCGATGCTGTCCGACTACGCCCATTTTATGTCTGCAAGGGCTGTGCAGTATCTCTGTTGAGCCACATACTCTTCTAAACTGTTGTATGGTACAAAACAGATGCAGATTAAACCAACAACGGTATTCTGCAAAAACCGGGCTATCATAAACCGGTTAAACCCTCACGAGCCTTGCGACGGCTCTTAACAGCATTCCGCTATGAGGTGAAAGGAGTCTTCCATGTAGATGGAATATTCGCAGATGGCAAAGACCGAAAGAAGAAAACATCTGCGAAACAGGGTTAGCTGGATTCGGACCAGCGAATGCAGCAGTCAAAGTGCTGTGCCTTACCGCTTGGCGATAGCCCTAAACTCCGGGAGAGAGACCATCTGCTCCCGGATTATTTTCGTGAACCACTTTATTCAAAATTGTCACGCCTGCGCATGGTACTTTTTCAAACAGGGGAAGTATTTGTCATTTTCCACACGCAGGCTCCATACACTTATCGTGCCTTGACTTCAACGGTTCGTAGGCATTCCCCAGCCGCAACCGAGCCGCAAGCTGTTTAGTTTTTATGAATTTCACCCACTCTGTTCTCCAAAATGGGATAATTCGCATAATCTCCTGCAACCACATCATAATCTATACCCATATAAAAGTTATTCCAAATGCAAGGAACATTGCAAGTGCGAAGAAAATTACTCCGTCTGATGCCGTTTTCTGTTTTGGAGCATACCATAAAGCAGATAATGCTAAAACTGTCAATACCAACGTTGTCATTATTTTTAAAATCATGAATCCAAGCATTTTTTCTTCGTCCTTCCTTCAATTTCATCAATCATTGCCATTACCAGTGCTTTAGCAAACTGGCTATTGTTGTGCATTTTAATCAGCAGATTGCCCTGTCTGATAAGATACGACCAGTCATCATCCGTTTTCGGATTAGCACACTCTTTATGGATTTTCCAAACCTCTGTGTAAATCTCTTTGATTTCCGGTGGCAATTCGCATTTCTCCTTAACTGGCAAATCTTCTTTAGGCTCTTTATCAAGTCTGCTCTTTTGGTGCTTCATCTGACAGCTAACCATTTCCGTAACGTTCTCACGGTCTCTCTTGATTCCGTGACCTTGCAGAAATAATTCGCATTGCAGGACTTCACCGCATTTTGAACATTCGTCTTTTATCTCTTTCCCAAATATCTGCATACGCTTAATCTCTACTGTTAACTACTGCTCTTAAAAATATTCCGATGATGAACAGGATATATACCCACGCAGGAGCCTGTAAGTGAAACAGTATTCATGCTAAAACTATGTAAATGAAAATCATGTGGTACACATCCTAAGGGTCTTTTTGTTTTTGAGGAAATTTGAGGGACTAAGTAGGAGCTGTTCGCTGGTCCTGTCAGACCCCCTCCCCCGGTGTGCTATGCGGCTTTTCAACTATGCGCAAAATTCGCGCTTCGCGCAGTCTTTATTGACACATCCTTAACTATCCAATATTTCCGCACGTTTCCGTAGTTGTTGCTACTCATTCGCATTTAGTTTTTCCTCTCCATCCGTGTCGGAATCGGGTAACATTGATGTATTTTGTCCATTTGTGCCGCCTAACTGTGGCAAATCCGAAGCAGTCAACGCTTGCTTGTGGTTCTGCTGCTCTCTCGATACTCCTGGAAGGTTCCAACCGTAGTGACGGTTTAATATTGCCAGGATTCCAACTGGGTTGCGCTTTGCTGTGGCAAGTTTTGCGCTTAAAGACTCTTCACGAAAATCCGATATCTTTTTGCCGATGTCAGAACACGATGGACTTAATTTAGTCCCCTCGTCCCTCCAAGTAGCTATTGTATATCTGTCTATGCCTGTTAATAAACTAAACCCTATTGCAGATACTTCTTTATCATACATCATACACATATATATATAATAATCACATATACGATTAACTAAATCATAGTTATAAGCGTTATAGTTACTTACTCCACCTGTAAATGATCCAGTAGTATTTACAAGGGATTTAGACTTAAGGCAGTCAGGCTCATTAAATGCATGCCGTTTGATATACATAAGAGCAGCATTCCAGACGCTCTGAGACTCTTGTCTGATATCCTCGATTTTCTGATCCTTGCAGAACTGGGAAAGGTATAATTCCATATCGTTCTCATATACCTGGGATGTTTCTGTATTTTCGACTTTTTCCATGCTCTACACCTCCTAAAAATCTGCAATAAAAAAATCACAAGCATCACTCAATAAACCTATGTTTTTTGATCTCCTCAACGTGTATCAGTAAAAACATAAATCTAAAAAAGTGACAAGCTAGTGACGTCTTGTCGTTTCCGGTCTGTCGGCTCCGGTGGTCTTGGTTGCAATCTTGGCGGCTACATATCCAGAGGGGGTTGGATTTGCACCGCTGTCACTCGCACCGTTTTAACGTCGGCTCCCTAACTGCTTTTATCATACCATAAGTGTTATTTATAAATCTACAACAACCTTTTACGCATTTGACAATTTGTTACTGTGGTATGCCTGCCGGTGATCCTGAGCAATAAAAAAACATGCGATTAAAAAATATCATCCGGTTAAATTTGACAAATGGGATTTTTAAACAGACAGACAGGTAATTTTGGCAGATGGGTACATGGTGGCATCCAGTCAGCTCTAGTATTTATATATACTTGGTATATCAATGTCTTTCTGCTCTTATTTATTTTTATTTTATTTAATCTCCTTTTATTTAATCTAATCTATATTAATCTGCGTCTACAAAATGTCTACAATTTGTCTACAAAATTTAGCACGTTAAAATGTCACAGTGAAAATAGATCAAGAAAAGCAGGCTGTTACACCTGCTTATAGATTACGATATTTTGATTTTAATTTGTTTATAAAATCATCTGTTAATAATCCGGTTTCTTTTGCCTTCTGCGCTTCCTCCCTTGCTGATTTTGCGACATTTATATTTGACGTAGTCACAATTTTAATTTGCCTGTGATTAACAGATACGCAAGCAATCCATTTATTTTTTACAGTGTCCCAATTAACACCAGGGATGCCGCTATTTTTATGTATTCCGTTTGCTTGCTTTTTATCGTTATATAATTTTTTTGATTTTTTTACTTTTACTTGATTATTTTTATTCCAGACTAAAGACTGTTTATTGTCAATTATTTTTAAATGCTTTTTAGCACATTTTTTGCAAAATCTTTGCAAGCCGCTGCGCTTAATTATATCGCATCCGCAAGACTCGCACTGTATAATAGACCCAAGCGGAGTTGTAGACCCGTGCTTGATGCGCTCTTTATATCTTTTGATTTGCTCTTTTTTACGCTCCTCTCTGCATTCCGGGCAGTAAAACGCCCTTGGGCCACCTAAAAAGCTGGTTCCGCACGTTCTGCAGATTCTTGGTAGTATATTATCTTTCATCTTTTTACTCCAATGCAAAAAAGCGGAGCTTTTCGGCTCCGCTGAATATTTAATAACAAGGGTTTTCTTTTGCCAGCTCCCAAACCTCATTAAATTTTTGCTCGTGCCGTTTTGCATACTCGTCAAAAAATTGCTGATCTGTACACGGTGCAAACTCTCCGTGTATTTGCTCTCTTAAATCGTCATCCATAAAAGATACCGCCAAATCATAATCAATGTTTACTCCATACTCGTTTACTACTGTTTTTCTCATTTTTGCCACCTTTTAACCTTTCTTTTAAGCTATTTGTTTACTTGTTCTTCTGATCCGTTCCGCTCTCGCTGTGATCCGGTCAATTAGTGCCCTGTCACCGTATGCGGTTTTGCTGGTCAATAACTCCGGATCTGTCATTCTCTCCAGTGCTTGGAGCGTTTCCGCTTGCACTGTTTCCAGTGCTTGGAGTTCTGCCCGGTTAAATTCTTTCAGTCGTTCCGATTCTACGTTTTCCAGTTGCTCCCGGTAGTACCGGAAGAACTGCCGGACGTTTGAGCGGATCCGGGCGGCTTTCTTTGCTGTGATCTGTTCCGGTGTTCCTGTCATTTTGTTCGCTCCTTTCGTTTGTTTGTAATTGTATTATACATTACTCAATTTATTATGTCAATACATTTTTTATAAATTACTCAATATTTTCCATTTTTGTTTTTATTGCATCTAATATATAAGCGTTTAGACTTAAACCGTCCTTTTCTGCTGCTGCTCTCACCTGGTCCCTATATCCATTAGGGAGCATGACAGACACACGATCATATTTAGATTTATTGTATTCGTTTTGCTTGTTATATCGTTCCTCCAACTTTCTTTTTGCTTCTAAAAGTTCCATTTTCCGTACCTCCTTTTTGTTTATTATAATATACTCAATTTAATTTATCAATATACAACATTCTTTTTGTATAAATTACTCAATTTATATATCAAAAAATTGTGCAATATGCTATTTTAAAACATATTACTCAATTTATATTGACTTATGCAATTACTCAATATATAATAGCATTAACAACAGAAAACAAAAGCCGCCCGGCATCCTACCAAGATCCACCGAGCGGCACCCAAAAAGAAAGGCACCCAAATTATAACACGGGTGAAAAGGTAAAAGCAATATGTATAACTATTTAGAAGCAATGAAAGAGGATATCAAAGAGTACATCAGCAACGAGATCAATTTAGCAGATTTCACAGACCGTGACGAGCTGGAAAACTCCTTATATGATGACCTTTTTACAGAAGACAGCGTAACCGGAAACGCAAGCGGCTCTTACACCTTTAGCAGAGCACAGGCGCAGAAATATGTTACCGACAACATCGACCTTTTAAAGGATGCTTGCGAAGAGTTCGGCACAGATGCCGCATCGGTTGGAGAGTGGTTTCTGTCTGATGACTGGGAAAAAATGGACGTTACTATTAGATGTTATCTGTTAGGGCAGGCAATCAGCGAAGCCCTGGACGATATGGAAGACGAGCTTTCAAAAGCTTTTGAAAGTGAGGAAGAATAAACGCATGGAGAATTTTATATTACTAATTTTTGCAATGCTTGCCGGGTATGTGCTCCGGTATTATAAAGAGTTAAGCAAGTAAGACAGGCTTACAACCGGGATCGAGTCCCGGTCTTGCTTTTACCCTGGGAACGGGGAAAATTGAAAAAGGAGAAAAACACATGGAAAGAAATTTTATTTTGCACTTTAAGGACGGGCACACGCAAGTTGTTAAAGAATCAGAAGCAATTGAAAACGCTTTACAACAGGAAAAAGACGGGGTAAAACCCGGATTTATTTGGTATACGAAAAAGAAAGACGGATCTATCGAGACAATAGGGAATCCAGGATGGCTTGTATGGTCTACGTGGGGCGGTTGCGGTGTATGCTATCGCAGAAATGATGGTAAGATGATCGTTGTAACAGGCTGGCAAGCTGATTTTATGTGTATTTAGTTTTTCTGCCGCTCTGGTGACTTGTGCCCGGTCCGATTCCTGGCGGTGGCTTTATGGGTGGAATCTGCCCTAAAATTAAAAAAAGGAGGTTGCCAGTATGAAAGAAAAGAACCTTGAAAGACTTTACAAGCTGTTAGGACGTGCGGAACGAGAGCACGACACGGAGACAGCCGCCGCCCTGCGGTGGGCAATTTTTGAACTTGAAAACAGATAAAAGACGGCTTACAACCGTCTTTTTGTCGTGTTCCGGGTGATATGCTACCGCTTGCGGTGGTATATTTGTGCTACTCTTCCACCGGATCCGGTCAGATCCTGCGCCCGGATATATTGACGGATTGCGCTGTCTTGGTGTACAATCAAATATTACAAGGGGGATTATACAAAATGCGAAAATTGGGAATCGGTCATGTATACGACATTATGGAGAGCGTAGCGGATGCCGGGGAACGGCTGGAAACCGTCATTCGGGTGGAGAGCGCCGCCGGTGGTATGTCTCCGGAATCTGCGGAGCTGTTGCGGTCTGCGTATGATTCCATGCTTTCTGCTGTTGGAGACCTTGCGAAAGCTGCGACACGGTGACCGGATGACAGGTTCAAAACGTGCACCGCAGAAGCTTACAAGTGTTTCATGCCTTGAATCGTCATAAAAAAATCAGCGAAAAACCTCTGAAAACGGATTTTTCAGCTTGAAAAGTGCTACCCCGGGGGGATTGAAATTTTTTAGCACGAAAA
>OHAT01001199.1_pt1 | contig 23545 bp, 18 predicted proteins | sample 1577141 | NCBI WGS metagenome assembly OHAT01 (sample SAMEA3541578, study PRJEB24748) | human gut metagenome | biome: human gut; feature: human-associated habitat; material: faeces | place: China | collected 2012 | reverse complement strand
TCGACGGTATTACCGTTGATTGGATAAAAAGACGAATGGAACGCCTGGGATTAAAAAGTAAGCACCTGAGCAACTATACAGGTATTGACAAATGCACCGTATCCTCACTTCTGTCCGGTGACAAAGAGCTGACCAAATGGCACAAGGTAGCGCTATATTACTTTTTTAAATATTACGAAGTAGCCAACTTCTAACTTTCATTTGTAAGCGGAGCAAAAAACTCCGCTTACTTTTTGCCGAATCTGAAAAAGATTGTACTTTAGCACCTGCCCAATATCGTTATTAAAACATGAATCCCTTGCCATAGTGTAACCAGATATCTGGTTCCGGTTAATAACACCGGTGGGCGCACTATAGTGAGGGATTCGCCCATTTTCATTATGGAGTTAACACGGATTTTTCACCCTGTAGGCTTCGGTGCTTTCTATACCGAAAAACACGTTGATCCACATACTATGAAATATTTCAATATCGTATACGATTGTGGTACTGTTACTGCTGGAGTTAATTTAGATTTGATGATTCAATCTAGATTCAATAAAGGAGAACAAATTGATATTCTTTTCATATCCCATTTTCATGAAGACCACATTAGCGGAATCCCAAAGCTAATGAAACACTGCAGAATAAAAAGAGTAGTGATACCTTATATTCCCAAAGGCGACAGGGTACTATTCGCATACTCAAATAGAGATTTAGCTGGTTATGAAGAGCTTATCACCAATACTGAGAACTATTTTAGGAATGAAGCAGAAATAATCCGGATACTTCCAGAAGAAGAAAGCGAGGATAACAACAATGAAACCAGAGATGAAGAACTTACAATGCCTAGCGGTAGATCAATTACAGCTACATACATTGGAGTACCGATTGCTGATTGGTGCTTCATTCCATTTAATTATAATTATGCTGCTAAAGTCAAACAATTGCAAGTCGCATTAAAGGCTGAAGGCTTAGATCATTCTAAGCTCGATTCAGTATCTTATATTAAAAACAACTATGATAGAATCAAAAATGTATACAAAAATTTATCTGGAAATATTAATGATACATCCTTAGTGGTCTTCTCTGGAATGTACCTAAATTTCATTCCCTACATTTTTTTTTCTTATCAACCAGGAAGATACGAAATGTATAAAACAGGATTAAATTGCATATACTACGGCGATGTAAATACCGATAAAGACATACTCTATAATAGACTAATGAAACGTTTACAAAATCTCTACGCAACTATCCAAACAATACAAATACCACATCATGGTTCAAAACACAATTTTAGATCGACAATAATAAATCCAGGTTCAATATCTATTGTCTGTACAGACAGTAATCACAAAAAGCAATACCATCCTGATCCAACAGTTATTGTTGATATAGTGAACACAGGTTCTTTTTTACATCAAGTAACAGATAATGTAAACTCCACACTTACCGAACATGGGCACTATTAACCTATTTCCTATTTATATATAAAGATGGCAGAAACTTATAATCAAGAATCAGTCCAAGAGATACTCTCTTGGGCACAGAAAATATTAGAGAATAAAGCCTATCCAAAAGGAAATATTCAACTAAATAAAAGCACTAAAATTCTTGATTGTGGATCCTTCCTAAGCACTATGATACAAATGGTATCAAAGAACTGGGAAAATCCGACATTCAATACAGCGATTGATCAGCTCAGGGAGTTTAAAAAGGCAACCGAATAACGGTTGCTTTTCTATTTATATGAAAGTAAAGTTTCAAAAAAACGATTTTCATTTTGCGATCTTCATAAGTATTTGTAATTTAGCTGTCGCCAAATAATTATATAAAAATATGAATCCCTTTTCATTGCGTAATCCGTAAAATCGGATTAAGGTCTTTATATAACCTTTTGGCGCGCGGTGATAAGGGATTCGCCATATTTAACCATGAAAAAAGGGACACAGTCAAGTAAACCGATCAAACCTCAAATCAGACCGGGCAGTGGAGTTCAAACCAATGGTGCACCAAAGCCCAAACAGAAGTAAAATGCTCTGCAACCAGTATAAGTACTATTATACAGATCGTAAAAAAGCATATCTTTAAACAACGCCCATACCAAGTAGTCCTTACCCTGATATCTTCCAGGTTAAGGGCTATCTTATTTTCAATAGCCTCCAAATGATCAGCTACAATATTCACATATCGCTTATCACCTCTTATTTTACAAGAACAATAATAATCAATGAAGATATCAATATCTAGTTCGGACGGTTTTTTACCGGGTAGCCAAACTGTATGAATACATATAATTTTCAATATCAAAATACCTAGAACCACAATAGAAGCCAATATACCAATGATAGAAATTAAAACAAGACTTATATTTCCTTCCTGCATATTCAATATCCATCCAAATCCAGTCAGTACAGTAATAATACCTGTTAATAGAATATATGCCCTCTCAGTTATTCTATTAGACACATCCACCACGCCATCCAATTGTTTTTCAGCTTCACTTAAATAGAAGTCAACCGTATTTTTGTCAAGTTCCTTTCGTGTCTGTTCTGATATAATACTTTTCTGTTCCATAGTCTATTTTTGAGCTAAAATACAACATTATTTTAGTACATTCAATTTTATTCCTCTTATCTTTGCACTTGTAACAAATTAAAAACACGTACTATGAATTGTAAACTTGAAAAATTAGAAATCCCGGCTGACCAGCCCTTTTTAAATTGCAAATTAGGTCGAGAAAAGTACGCAGAAGTACTTAAAACTATTATCACTACATATAAAAAAGGATTTGTCTTAGCTATAGACGGCAAATGGGGAACAGGCAAAACCACATTTGTAGAAATGTGGAAAGCATACCTAGAACTAGATAACTTCCAAACATTATACTTTAATGCTTGGGAAAATGACTTTATTTCAGATCCTCTTGTAGGTCTACTTGGTGAACTTAACAAAATAAATTCTTCTAAAAGAACAAAGGACTTAGCATCATCCATGATAAATACAGCGGGAAGAATTGTACTAAAGGCAGTCCCTGCAATGTTCAAGGGAGTAATTAAGAAATATGCAGGAGAAGAAGTAGTTGAGATTCTTTGTGATTGTGCCGAAGAAGGGGCTTCCATGTTGGAAAAAGAAATAGATAATTATGAAAGCCAAAAAGGAAGTCTACTAGAATTTCGAAAAAAGCTCGAAATATTTGTAGATGAAGTTTGCGAAAAGAAACCATTGATATTTATCATAGACGAGCTTGATCGATGTAACCCACATTATGCTGTAAAGGTACTAGAACGAATAAAACATCTTTTCAACATACCTAATATTATATTTGTCTTATCCATAGATAAAGAACAATTAAGCAACTCCATACGCGGATATTACGGAAGTGAATCAATAAATGCCGATGAATATCTTAAAAGATTTATTGATATTGAATATGCTTTACCTGATCCTGATGTAGAGAAGTTCTGTAGCTATTTATATGACTACTATGGCTTCGAAGCATATGAAAGGCCAAGAGGTACTAGAGAAATAGAAGAATCTTTTTTGGCTATAGCCAATATTCTCTTTATGCATAAGAATCTATCACTAAGACAAATAGAAAAAATATTTGCTCATATTCGTTTATCTTTGAATATGTATAGACATGACCAAGTCATATATGCTGATTTAATATGTCTATTAACATACCTTCGTATTTGTGAATCCGATTGTTATGCAAAAATAATCCACGAAAGTTATACTATACAAGAACTTACAGATCAATTAGAGAGTATAATTCCAAAACAAATTTTACAGATTAAAGAAAAGTATAGATCTTCTCCTAGTAGACAATTTCATTTCACCATAGCCTTACTATTAAGATGTTATACTTTTAAGTATGAAAATTCCGATGAGAACGATAAACTCTTAACTAGAGATCCTTCTCAACCAAATCTAGTAATCAATTTTAATGTAAAGACGATCAACAAAGAACTTTTGTCTTCAGCTTTAGAATGGACATCTCAACGTAATATAGCAGTACCTTTACATTATTTTACTCAAAGAATTAATCTACTGGAAAATTTTGCGATCTATAATATAGAATAATCACGTTCTTAATTAATATAATTTTCTCAGTCTATATTAAATCTACAAACAAAAGCAGAGCAAAAAAACTCTACTTTTGTTTGTAGATTCCCAAAAAGAATGTACTTTAGCAACTGCCAGAACAAACTAACTCGCGAATTCCTTATGTCGTGCACCCGTAAAATCGGGTGGCTGGGTGGTTCCAGTTGGCACGCGACATAAGGAATTCGTCTATTTATAATATGATATATATAATATTAATCATATCTGTAATTGCTATATTTTTGATTATTGGGTATAAATCTTCATCAAAAAGTACCCCTATCGGAAATAAAAATGATAACACATTAGTAACTATAGATAATGTTTCTTTCTCTAAATGGAAAGAGAAACATGAGGCACAAATAAAGGAAGAAGAAGACCGTCTAAATAACGACTATTACAATAAATATAGATATATTGAATTTGATATAGCAGGAATACATTACCGTACTGCTTTAGCGAAAGAGACTATTTTATCATTAGATATATTATCAGACATCCATTTTATCAAAGAGCCCAATAATCCTTATGACAAATTTGCTATTAAAATAGTACATGATAGAAAAAGGATTGGATATGTACCAGCACATGAATCATCTAAAGTCACACAACTTATTGATAACGAGCAGATCTATAAAATCCAAGTAATTGATTCCGGTAAAGATATTACCTCTGAATATTCAGATGCCATATTCATTACTATTAGAGTCTATTATACACCTACTGATGAAGAAATCAGGATTGAAAAAGAAATAAGAAATAAAGAAATAGAAGAAGTTAATCCCCCAAAGCTATTGATGCCTATAGAATATCCTAAATGGATGAACGAGTTAATAGAAGAACTAAAAAAGATATCTGTTGAATCAGAAGAAAAAAAATGGGTGTTAAAAAAGCTACGAGATAACATTCGTAACTCATTAAAATCTTATGAGAAAGCTATTCGAGAAGATAAAGAAATTATCGCCAACAATGCAGAGAAACGATTACAACAATATCGTGAAGAATTACATGAACTTCTTAAATAAAAGCGTTTTCTTTTGGCATTATCGAATATTATCCTCATATTTGTAGTGCCAAATCAAATGATAGATAATCTATCCCGATGAGCAACGGTTAGATGCTCAATACGAAATTGGGCTTTTTTTATGTCCATCAGTTTGCTTCCGATATTAATATTGTTAGCAAATTCATATACGAAATAGTAGAAGTTTATTTATAAACGAATACGGCTGTCTTTCTTCTCGTTGTATTACAGCTCTTCGGGGTTATACTACATTTGGTTTGGCGACTACGGGAAATTGGCAGCCGTTCGTGTACCATCCAGGTACACGAGAACTTGCCAATAACAGCCAAACCAAATGTAGTATATGAAACAATTAACCCAGGGCACGAACTACGTGCCCTCATTCCGCACAGGAACAGATGTAAACACGCTCCAACAGCGTTACTTCCGTGAATTGAAAAAAGAATGCGCTATCAACTCCGCATCTGACGCCTACTATGTCTCTGCCATAGTCTGCTTCTGCCTTACCTTTCTCTTTCCACCAGCCGTGATCGGAGCAATCATCTGTGTCTATCGAGCAAAGAAGTGTCAGAAAGGAGGTCGAAAATGATGTTCTTCATCCACCATGTACAGACTTACAAGAATGTAAACCGCAAGGGGCAGGAAATGTGTGAGTTCGCCCAGGCATACGACCGAATTTTAGTACAAGATGAATGTGCTATGGATTCTCTAAAATGCGAATTTGAAGAAGTTGTCAAGGAACTGAATGACAAATGCCCCCATCAAAAAGTTCTCAAGTTTAATGGGCATAATGGAAACTCTTCCGGCGGACAATGGAGTATAAAGTTAGGTGATGATGACAGCAGTCCTGTATGTCATATCTCATACAGTAGAGTGCGCGGTCATTACTCATTCGGAGAAGGCTCTTTCCTATTGGAGCAGAAAGGAGATCAGCCATGATATCAGCCGAAATCAATGGGATCATCCTCACCGACGACTGTATTGAATCAATAAAGACTATCCAAGAGGGAGAACACTCTTGGATGGAAGCAACACTGGAAAAAGCAATTGACTTAGCTCTTGACATTGATTCTCCGGACATCGATTCTGTCAATCGACTAACACTCATATCTGAAATCAGAATAATTAAAAAGCATATCCAAGCAATAAGTAATATTCAACCTCTAAAAAAATAACATTATGAATAGACATGAAGCTTTACAATTAATAAACAAGTTACTAGATCCGGAAGCAGCAATAGACGAAAAACAACGTGCAGCCGCACAACTTTCTGAATTAATTCGTATCTTGCTTCCCGAATCAGACGAAGAACAAAAATGATATTAACGATAGTAAGCATATCCGGAATAGTACTACTGTGCCTGGCCTTTTTTAAAGCCTCGCACTCTTTTCTGGCAAAAGCATTCTGGATTATATTAATGTTTCTTTTGCTAGGACTACTCCTACTCTTTTAGTCTCCGGTTTTGTCCTTTATAGCCCGCCCGCTGCGGGCTATTTTTGTCTCCATAACCTAAATATCATGCAGTTATGAAGTATGACCATTTCGCTTATGGCGAAGCACTGGCTTCGTCACTCAAAGACATCTCACACAGCCCACAGAAGAAAAGATTCTTCACAGCTTTCGGACTGGAGGACCTGACGGATCTTAACGACAGCCTGTCTTCTGTTGACGGAAACATTCTAATTGCTGTTGATGGTTGCGAATCCGACTCCGAAGACAATGGAGCGGACGCACTCAACGACAAACAAGTCTACTCATTCATCGTCGCCCAAAGTACAGTCTCCGGAAATCCGAACTCTATCAATCAGGCTGCAAAACAATGTAAATGTATATGCAAGCAGATTCGCAACAAACTGCTGAAGGAAGTCGAATATGTAGACCGAAATACACAGATTAATGGCATTGGACCTATCGGTGACAATTTATATGGCACCGTATTGACTTTCTTTCTGAATGTTCCGGAAGACTATATCATTGACGAAAACTTCTTTCTATAATGGGACTTTATAAACGATTATCAGAAAACAGGAATGAAGTCAGACGGTACAATGCAGCCAGACGAAAAGCCGAGAAGTTCTCCTCATCGCCTTCTTCACGCCTCATTCAAATGGAGACGATTTCAGAAATAGAACGGTTCAACCTGGCTAAAGATGCAGATCGGTCAACTGCGTTTAATAAAGAAATAGAGCAATGGCAAGATTCCGTTTCCAAACAACTCAAAGCCTCTATTGCATCACGTAGTCTACGGATAGCTCGCGAGTTGCAGCCCAAAGCATATACAGACAGCTACGGGCTTATCAATCGTCTAGGTTTCTCTTTTCCCAGACATGGTGTCTACATCCACAAGGGAGCCGGGCGTGGGCAAGGCGGTTTCTCCGGTAGCAAATGGAGTTATCTAAAACGAATCAATGGAATTGAAATAAATACAAGCATCATCCGCCATACAAATCCCGCCTCACTTGGTAAGCAGAATGAAGGGAACCGGCTCGCATATCATTGGTTCGATCCTGTTATAAAGAACCGGCTTCCGGAACTTGCTGATATCTGTATGCGCTATTTCGATACCATGATTATCGACGCGAGCAAAATATACATAGAAAAATAGAAACAGACCTTAGGAACGACCTGAACCGTAGTATAAAAATATTCATCGACGGCACCGAAGCTTCTGCCGGAGTTAAGAAGATAGAAGATGCTATCACGCAATTAGAAAACAAAATATCTTCTCTCGATAAATCAGAATCCGGATATAGCAAGAAATCCAAGATCCTGCAAAAAGAACTGGAAAACAAGCACAAGACCCTAAACACTTACAAGCAAAAAGTCTCGGAGACTGACCGTGTCTTGAAGAATCTCTCCGGAGCAACCTATGACGAATTACTTGCTGTCAGTCAAAACGTCCGTAAAGAACTTCGTGCGGCCGTACCCGATACCGCACAATACAATGCAGCTCTGGAACAAAACAGACGGGTGACCGAAGCCGTATCCAGAGCACAAAAAAATATGCGCGTAGAAGTTGGATGTCAAGCCAGCCCGATAGGGAAAGCAGTGGAAATGTTCAATAAATACGCGGCTGTTGTCACCACCGTCATAGCGGCCGTAACCGGATTAACTCTGAAACTGAATCAACTTCGGGAGAAACGCAACGAACGCGAAGACGCTAAAGCCGATGTAGAAGCATTAACCGGCTTGTCGAAAGACAGCATCGACTGGCTGGAGCAACAAGCAGTCCGCCTCTCTACTCAAATGACAGATTCCGGAATCCGCATCAGGCAATCAGCAACAGAAATCCTTGACGCTTACAAGCTCGTCGGTTCTGCCAAACCGGAGTTATTATCGAACAAGGAAGCATTAGCGGAAGTAACCGAACAAACTCTTATTCTGGCTTCCGCCTCCGGAATGTCATTAAAAGATGCTGTTGACGCCGTTACTCTCTCACTCAATCAATATGGGGACGGTGCTGATCAGGCAGCCCGCTACGCTAATGTCATGGCCGCCGGTTCTAAATACGGTGCTGCCGCCGTTGAATCGGTAACTACCGCAGTCACCAAGTCAGGTGTCGCCGCTTCATCCGCCAACATCCCTATCGAGCAGTTAGTAGGCACTATCGAAACTTTAGCAGAAAAGGGTATCAAAGATGAAATTGCCGGTACCGGCTTAAAGAAATTCTTCCTGACCTTACAGACCGGAGCTGACGAGACCAATCCCAAAATAGTAGGTTTGGAAACCGCACTGGATAACTTGCAGAAAAAGCAACTATCAGCAGCCCAAATCAAAAAAATGTTTGGTGAAGAAGGATATAACGTTGCCTCTGTCCTGATCAACGAGACTGAAAAAGTGAAATACTATACTAAGGCTGTCACCGGTACCAGTGTCGCAATGGAACAAGCAGCCACCAAATCCGATACAGCGGCTGCCAAACTCGCTCAAGCCAAAAACAAAATGAATGAAATGGGAATGGAGCTAATGGAAAAGCTCAATCCTTCAATCATAAGCGTGGTAAACGGCACTGTAAACTGGAGCCGAAAGATTATTGACCTGATCGGATTCATGGTCAAACACTCAAGTACCATTATTACCCTGACTACTGCCATTACAACTTATTATCTTGCAGTAAAAGCAACCGAATTTTATGAGACAAAACTTAGAAATGCCAAACTACTCAACATTGCTACGGACAAAATAGCAGAAACCTGGAGTAAAATTCGTTTAGCTTCTACACTAGCTCTGTCTGCCGCTAAATTTGCATTATCCGGAAACATTAAAATGGCCACAACTGCAATGAGAGCCTTCAATACTGCAACCAAAGGTAATCTAATCGCACTAGTGGCTTCTGCCGTAATCGCAGCAGCTATGGCTTTCTACAAATTCTTTACACGAACATCAGAAGCGGAAGATGCTCTCAATTCTTTTCTTAAAGCATCTAATAAAGAACGAGACGAATTACGCAAGTTGACGGATGCTGCCGGGAAAGCCGGTGACGGCACTCAACGACGCAAGGAGTTGATAGAAGAAATAAATTCTAAATATGGTCAATATCTGACAAACCTGTTAGATGAGAATTCATCTCTAAAAGACATCAAGAAGGCCTATAATGAAATTAATACGGCAATGGAACAAAACATTGCAAAAAAAATACTGAACGAAAGATCCGAAAAAATATCCAGAGATAATATGGATAAAAAAATAGACCAGATGAAGGATGTAAAGGACATCTTGTTGGCAGATCTTCCCGCTTCTCAGGTTAACAAGATTAGCCAAGGTATAGATATAACCACAAAAAAACTCATTGAGCAAGGAGAGACAGCCGAATCTATTGCTAAATCTTTATACAATACTATACGTAGAGTATATTACGATAACGGACACCTTTCCACAAATTTAATAGGCGATATAGAAGATTATGCCAAAACAATAAAGAAAGAATATAAAGACATAAAAAAGATACAAGATGAATTTTCTCCCTATCTACCTTCAGAAAGAAGTAACCAACAGTCACAAAGTAATCAATTAGCGGAAGTGGTGGTTACAGCTAATAAACCAGCCTCAAAAAATACTACTACTGATGATGAAAAAAAAAGCCAAGAGAAACTCAAAGAGCAACTTGAAATAGAAAAAAAATTATATACCCAAAAACAAGCCTTCTTAAAAGAGATGTACCTGGAAGGTGGCGATGAAACTCTGCAAACAGAAGAACAACTTCAAAAAGAAATGGAATGCATCCAAATGGAATACCTGGAACGTTCTCTGAAAGCAGCTGGCAGCAAATCTAAAGAAGGTATTGATTTTCAAAATCAAATTAATGATCTGAAGCTTAAAATGCAGAAAGAGCACATTCAAGAACAACTCAACGAAGAAAAAGCTCAATATGAACAACAGCAACAGGATTTAAAAATGTTGTATGCTTCCGGAAAAGATGATAACCTGAATTCCGAGGCTGCATACAATGATGCGATGGAACAACTCACTATCATGCATCTCGAACGAATGCTCTCCCTTACCGGTCTGAATACCGAACAACGAAAGCAAGTAGAGAAACAACTACTTGATTTCAAGGTAAAATGCATGAAGGAAGAACAAGACGCCCACGCCAAAGCCAAAGATGCTGAACAAAAAAAGACTGAAGCCCAGACCCGAAAAGAGCAGCAACAATACCAAGACCGACTTCAAACATACAAGCAATATGGTTCCGAGCTAGGTTCTGCAATGGGCAATCTTATTTCCGGACAGGAAAACGCGATGCAAGGCTTTGCTGATACTATGATTGATATCGTGTTCGATATATTAGGAAAAATAGTTGAAGCAGAAATTGTAAAAGCAACAGCTACAGCAACCGGTGCTGTTGCCAGATCCACAGCGGAAGCCATGGCCATGCCTGACTCGGTAGCCACATTCGGTGCTTCCGGCGCAGCTCGTGCTGCTATCCTCTCCGGATTGATTATGGCAGCACTCGCAACCGCCAAAACAGCCTTAAAAGGATTAGTTGGCGGAAAACATTCATCAGATTCTTCCAGCGATTCAGGCTCCACCCCTACTGATGCCCCCAAGCGTGCAACTGTCAGTGTCTCCCAATGGGCATCCGGCCGGTATGATGTTATCGGGGAAGATGACGGTAAAAGTTACCGGGATATTCCTTATATTGGAAACGCTCCTACCGGAATTGTACGGCGTACCTCTTTAATATCCGAAAATGGTGCAGAGTTAATCATTAATGCTGAAGACCTGGTACGTCTGCAAAAACACGTAAACTATCCACTAGTTTTATCAGCAATTGAAGATGCCCGTACCGGACACATTTCCCAAAGAGCTTCAGGTAACTACTCTATAATAGATAAAAACATTCCCGATAGCCAAGAAAAGACAAAGAAGAACTATTCTTCTTCTGAATCTGAAAAACTGATCAAAGAAATTGGAATGTTAATCAACACACTCAAAAATCTTAAAGTATACGTCTCACTACGTGACATACGAAAGGCCCAAGAGCTAGACGAAAAGTCAAAGAAACCGTTCACACGTTCAACTAAATAGCAACTAATATGGCATTAAGAATTTCAAACGCATCCGGTACCTTCGATCTATCGAAAGACTTCAGCACGGAAATAGAAGACAGTTCGCCCATTTATAATGAGCGTGGTTCACAAAGTATTGCAGCAACAATACCGGGCACAAAAAACAACTTTCGTTTGAACGGACACATTCAACGAACGGATATCGACTCTGCACCTGTTGCAGATGAACGTGTCACGGTCGCAGACGGGGTGTATCATCGTATCGGGAAAATGAATATCGTCAATACATCAGAAGAAGGCATTACATTTAATGTAGGATTTGGCGAATCCGAATTGTATAGTATCTGGAATGCTGTGTCTTTGCAGTCCATCAAATTACCCGTTTATCAGCCCGAAGGAGGAGTACCTGAACTTATATCCTACATTTTTGAAAACAGACTTAATGATGATTCTCCATTTTGCCTGTTTCCTGTCGCTTTAACCTGCAACCGAAAAACAGAAAATAATACAGATACCGATTATATTGAAATAATTAATAATATTCAGAACGGCTATCTGTGGAAAGCTCGGACCGAAACCCTTATCATCAATGGTGAACCGGTAGAAGTATCTCTGCCTGAAGGATACGGTATCGTACCATTTATGAAAGTTAGGAATATCCTTGAAGCCATATTTTCGACATACGGATATACGGTTGTTGAAAACCCATTCGCCAGTCATCATCAACTGCAACAGTTAGTCGTACTCAACAACGCGGCAGATTGTTGTGTAAAAGGTGTATTAAAATGTGCCGACCTCATGCCGGATTGCACTATTAATGAATTTATGCAAGCACTGTGGTGTCGCTTTGGGTTGCTTTATTTTGTAGACGGTAACACCCGGACAATTCGATTGAAATTTATACGGGATATACTCAAGTCAAATCCTTCTTCAGATTGGACCTTATTGAAGGCTTCCACACCAACAACCGATTTCGAAGCGCCCCAACAATTAAAGTTATCGGCTTCCACCAATGTTCGCGGACAGATCCCAGAGTGGACGGCTGCACCGGCATCCGAGTCCCTGGACAAATTCCTAAAACCATATCACTATATTGTATCCACCCAGGCACAAGGATACTTAAGATACGATAAGGCATACGGATTTTACTATAAGACAGATAATGTATCCGGACGTTCAGAATTGGTATCCACGGACTTCTTTCCATGGGACCGTGGCGCAGACATGGCATATAAAGAAATTAGTTCTATTGATGAATTTCTACCTGTCTATCTAGAACGTTTCAAAGGAAACTTATATTCCTACTTATATGTACCCCTATATCTTTTCGGAAAAGTACACCGATACACTACGATTTCAAGCTCGGATATCGAATTGTCTGAAAACGTAGATTATCAAACCCCGCTTGCATTTTGTTTCTCCTTCTTTAATAAAGAGTATTCACTCCCGTATGGCTCACAAATTTGCCTGGACGCCTCCGGAAAGCCTGTTCTGAATAAACCTAACGGACAGTCTTGTGACATATCACTTCTTTTTGTAGGGAAAAATGGCTTGTTCAACCATTTTTGGAAAGAATACGATGCAATACTTCGCCATGCCAATCATATAATCACAGCCGATATGCATTTATCAGCCCAACAATGCATGAATCCGGATTTCTCGTCTCCTATTCTATTAGATGGCCAACGAATGTTGCCTGATACTATCCGTTATTCATTACCTAAGACTTCATCCTTCCCGGCAAACGTTAAACTCCGAACGACCAAACTACTCAAGCCATTTAACCTGGAGGAAGAACAAACAGTCCCCGTCACTGAACAGAAGTACCAGTGGGCAACATTTGATAACAAGAATTCAGTTGTCGAAGCAGCCGTAAAAGCCCAGAAGGATGCCTGGAGAGAGGAAGCGAATAGAGAGGGCAATAGTTTGTATGATCTGCAATATCAAAATGTTTCCACTGATGCAGCAGATCTCATTGTCAAGGTACCTCTTTCAGTACCTACCGAAGAAGATTATGATAACAAAAGAGAATATTTCATCAGAAAAGTCAATTACAGCTTCGACCTATATTACCGAATTAAAGTTTTTGTAGGTTCATCTCCTAGCGGTCAGATTATCTATGATATAAGCGAGCCAAAGGGAGGAGTGCATTACGACCTGCAATATGATCTATCTGTACGTGCCGAGTTACTATAAAATGTCCTTTACATTTCACCGTATAACATACAATTTTGCAATATGAATACATCAGAGACCATTACAGCGACTATACAATCGAATGACGTGGAAAAGTTAATCAGCGCTTATCAGCAATATACAGGTAACGCATCTGCTACCTCTGACAACCTTTTTTCTTTTCTCTCTCATCCCACAGCAGAGAGAGAAGAATTTCTGCGAGAGTACTGTTCGTGCATATACATCGTGCAAGAAGAAATCGTTTCACCTAATTATCAAGTAATATGAGTCTGACCGCAAACATATCTCCCGCAAATATGGCATTAACCGGCAATCCTATCAAGTTGTCTATTAATAGTAGTTCTCTGGCCACATATATCATTTCAATCGGAAATCAGGAAATCTTTACCGGCAGTGGGGAAGGAAATTTCTTTATCTTCATCCAAGAGATACTTGCCAATGTGGTACAACCGGCACAGTTATATAATGAGTCAGAGGATATTCTGCTTCAGGCAGAAAACTGCTCCAAGAATATTACTATTAATATATCGAACAACGATGGCAATACGCAAACACTCTCTTTGAAGGTTTTTATAGGAGGGGTCAGCAAACGAATATTACGGCATCTCTATGATGAAAACAAAAATGTATTCATCTGGAAGCTGATGAATCCTGAGGGCAATTTTTTCCAAACAACCAGGACCTCAGGAAAGCTTATCACAATTCGCGAAACGGAGTTGCTCCCTATTCCCTTCATTTACCCCGAAGGAGGAATAATCAAAGTCGTTGCCAACAACATAGAAACAACTTTAATTGGAGTAACCGGTCAACCGGTTGCCCTAAACCTATACCGCCTTCGAAAAAAACTATTCGACACTCATCACATATTTGCATCTGTATTTGAAATCTATGTCGGAGAGATTAAATCTTGTACGATTGTCATTACTCCAGGAACAATCAGCCGAGAAAGATATCTCCTGCAATTCCTCAATTCGTATGGTTCTTACGAATTGATTGAAATTACCGGTACTGGTAGTATTCAGCGTGAAGCAGAGCAAGAAAACACATTCAGTACGTATGATGAAGTTATAGACGATTATGTTGAATCATGGGAAAGATTGTCCGGACGTGAATCCATGACTGTCGAATCCGGATACCGTACAAACGATGAACTTATACATTTGATTGACATGCTGTCATCTGATGATATCAAGATCTTAGGGCTAAACGGACGTAACATCAGAGTAAATGTCACTGCCGAGAACCTTACGAGAGCATCACGCGCAACGTCTCCGGAAAGTATAAAACTATCTCTTCGTTTTGCTGATTCAGAACAACGTTATACCAGTTCAATTACCGAGGATGACCTTGGATCGGCACGAATACACACCGAACAGTTCACCCAACAATTCAACTGATATGTCAACACAACAGGAGGTCTTGGACCAAATAATAGACTACATTGATAAAGCTATTCTTAAGAATAGTGTTTCTAATCGTCATGTCGCATCAGCATTATCCTTTTTGAATGAAAGAGTAAAAGGGATCGATACTGGAAAATATATCAGGAAGGACCAACCTGATAGTACCGATTTTCTATTAAGAGCTAACGGAGGTTTGGTTGTCCGCTCTGATAAAACACTATCAGAATTACAATCTCAAATATCCGATTCGTTATCAGAGTTGGATAAAGACTCTATCACAGAACTTGGAGATGAGGGTTCATTATCTACTGCATTACTCGAATTACCTGTAAACGAGGGAATAACCGGCACTTTAGGCGGATTGGACAATGTATCAGATAGAGCAGATGATATTGACGCCCAAGACGTAGTACTTGTTAAGCAGAAAGGCGGAATTCTATGGGAAACGATCGGAATGGACAAAATGAAGGGTAAAGACGGCGTGATTGTTTATCCAACAATGGGCATCAATGTACGCACAGGACACTTGATTTTAAGTGTACCAACGAATAATTATGAGAATCAATTCAAAGTAACTAATGGACACCTAATATTGCAGCAAAATGGCTAATGATATAGATTTAGGCAAGATATCCATCACTCCCAAAGGAGACTGGAACAATAAGACAGAAGTTGAATATAATGATATTTGGCGTTATAAAAATGCCAAATATTTAGCTTTACAAGATTCAACCGGTGTAGTCCCGGCAGATGACGGGGTATATTGGTACGAACTTTCGTCTCAAGGAAAAAGCGCGTATCAGCAGGCAGTCGACAATGGCTTTCCCGGCAGCGAAGAAGAATGGCTTCAATCGTTGAAACAACCGGCGTTGGATGGCGCAGCGCGGGCAGATGCTGCGGTAGCTAATATGGATAAGCGGTTCCCGGATGAAATATCGAAGATTCAGAGCTCTTTATATAATCAGTTAAGTTCGGATTTAAACGACAAGGTCGTCAAACCTCTTGTTATTTCCGGTACCGAACAATTGGCCGGTCAATATAAGATGAATGGAGAAGTAATAGATATCTATGAAAGATCAGTATCTTTATCCAACTTGCCAAAGGCTGCCGGAGAAACGAAAGATTATGTGATTGCGGATGAGCCTCTAGGGTTTGGGACGTATGTTAACGTAGAATCATTCGTTTCTTCAAGCGGAAAAGGACTGAATAAGGAGTTTTTCAATTTCAATTATGACATTACACGGTTTTACATTAATTCTCAATTGCAGACGTGTGTTGTGCTGAAATGCAGGAATACGGTATCTGAAGAGGTAAACGGTCTGATGCACATTCAATATTGCAAATTCTGGGGTGATGTGGTTGAGTTTGATATTACGCTTCCAAGCTCGGTTAATAAGGAGGCTATTTCGTTGGAGGTTCCACCTTTGAAGTATAATAAGAAGATGGTATTTAGCTATATCACGGACGATAGCTATGCTATATACCAGTATATATTTTCGCTGATTAATAAAAGATATATAGCTAAAAGATTTAAATTACCTGATGATAGGATTCTTACATGGCATTTGGGTATGCAGGGTGACCCGCAGATAGAGCAGTATGTTTCTGACGCTTATTATCCGGAAAAACCCGCACAATGTACTGATGGTGCCGGGATAAAGAAAAGATATGCAACTACTGTTGCTACTTGGCCGGATAAATTAAAAAACCAATACATAGGCCAGGATTTCGGTTATTTTCTACCGTGGATGTCAGAAAAGGAGTTTAAACTTTTTTTTGACTTCGGGTTCATGGTAGCCTATCACGATTTGATAGGCTATGATACTGCTACTACCGACACACAGGCAAAATTTGATAAATGTGTCGAGGACTCGGTCGCACTTTTCAAGGAGTACATAGGCATTACCCCCAAATTAATGGTGGAACCGAATGGCGACCACAAATATATAACTTTCAGCCGGGTTAATGACAACATTCAGGTCATTACTGCGCAGGGAGGAGACCCCAGTATTAAAAAAGTTTATCCATTCAGTCCCGATTTTACTTTAAGCAAAAATAATGTAACAATTCAGAGATTATTCGCTTACGGAGATGATATGGTATACGATAATGATAATCCTCAATATGCGCAGGATTTACTTGATATTCTATCCGGATTTAATGCAACAGAAAACAAGGAATCGATCTACTGGTTGATAGGTTCCACACACAGAGGATCGCACTGGGAATCGGTATTCATTAAGAATCTGCATCGATTGTATGGAGATATCGGCGAAGACAATCTATGGTTCCCTACTTTAGATGAATTCTTTGAATATTGGTATATGAGGGAAAACACGCTGTCTGTTAAGACTGTGACGGAAACGGGGGTACATTACAGGATGTATGTGCCGAAGGGCGCCAATTTCTTTTTCAGGGACTTGTCCGTACTCATATCAGGTGTTCCGTCACTGGAAGGAGTGTCTGTCACATCGGGGGACAATGTGTATGGAACATCATTCGCTATGAATGACGGCAGGCTGCTGGTTAACCTTGACTTCAACCCGTTGTTGTTGGAACGGGTGAACAAGTATGTGGAATCATTTGAGGCAGATTATAATGCGGAGTATGCGTATGATGACGCTTATTATTTTGTTCAGATGTTGAAACCGGGATTGAAGGAGCCGTATTTGGCAAGAATCAATAAATGGGTGTCACCGCCTGTACTTGAATCGTTTGTGATCAACTCCGGGCAGGAATTCACTCAAGACCGGAATGTTATACTAAACATTACCTACAGCGGTCAGGCTCCGTCCCATTATATGGTTTCAGAGGATATGTCGTTTACAGGAGCCTCATGGATTGAATATGTGGAAAAACCGACATTCAAGTTGTCTTCCGGATTCAATGCTAAAACCGTTTATGTGAAGCTAAAGAATGCGTATGGGGAAACCGGAGTATTATCAGCCGGTATAACTCTGCTTGAGCCGACATTGACTCTGAAAGGCATCACGATAGATAACGGAGCAGCTTCGGCGATACAGAGAAATGTAAATGTAACATTTGACTACCTCGGATATCCAACTCATTACATGGTTTCGGAAAATTCATCGTTTGCGGGAGCATCATGGGTGGAATTCACTGAAAATCCGATAGTGCAACTATCCGCATCTTATGGAAACAAAATACTGTATGCAAAATTGAAAAATGCCACTACTGAAACGGTATCCAGATCAGCCGCCATCGAGTTGATAGATGCTGTTACGGCACGGTTGGACAGTATTACTGTCAACAATGGGGATGCCAGCACAGATTCCGGTATTGTATCGGTTAAATTTGAGACGTTGAATACCATCACCAAATACAAGATCGGCCAACAGGCGGATTTGTCTGATTGTACAGACTGGATTGTGTGGGGCGGTTCGACAGTTCAATATGACTCAAAAATAGTGGATGGTAATTTGACAGTATATGCGCAGGTCGGAAATGAGACGACAGAATCTTCGATCAAGTCTGATTCTATACAGGTAGTGCAGCCCGTTGGCCTGACAAGCATAACACTGGCGGAAGGGAAAGATTCTTTTGCCGGCTATACCGTACCTGTTTCATTTGAAATCAGTCAGGGAACTCCAACGCATTACAGATTGGCGGAAACGTCAGCAGGCTTGGCGTCTGCTGCATGGGAAGCATGGAAAGATAATATTGTTTACGAATTTGCAACTTCTGGAGCTAAAACTTTGTATGGACAGTTGAAGAATGAAGTTTCTGAATCAAGCGTTGGCAGCGATTCCGTAACTCTTACAGAACCGCCTGTCATAATATTACTGGCAAACATACCATCGGCAGGGAATGTGGATGGCGTCGGCTTTGTCCAGCCTATAAACTCCGGTAATGCAGCTGTGGATCTAAAAGATATTCAGGGAAACAACGTTGGAACCTTGACAGGTAGATATATACCATATAACAAAGCTGATTATGCAGCTATGGGAGCAAAGTTGTCCAAGGATGTCCTAGGCGGAACAGGCGCTCCTGTTTATTGGCAAGGGGTGACATTAGGAGCGGAAGTACAATATCCCAACTCAATGATTTGGGATGGCTCTACCAAAAATATCGTTGTTCCCACACGTGGTAATTTCACTTCTTACACGGCTGAAATTCAAAGTGTCGTAATATTAAAGGGGTTAACTCCGGGTAACTATAAGGTCAGACTTTTATTATCAGACAAAAATTCTGTACCCAATACCCAACCTTGGAATTTATACGTTCAAAATGCTGTGCAACAAGTATTAGCATCCGACTTGTCTACTAAAGTAATCAACAATAATTCTGATTGGTATACATTCGACGATGTAGCAGTGGATTCAGATGGTTATCTGTTAGTTGCTCAAGGTTATAATAACGATCCTTCAGCAGAACCCGGTTACTCCAGAATATCCCCAATCTGTATAGTCGAAGTTACAAAACTATCTTAATATTATAATATGGCAGGATTATCCAGTTCGGCAATTGTCGGATTTATCTCATCCGGAATAAAGATGGGTGAGAAAATCGTAGAATTCTTTTTATCCGGTTTTTCGGGTTATGGTTGGAAAATTTGGGAATATGTCAAGGGCAAGTGGATGCTTGAAATTGACGCTATCCGTGTACGTGGACAGTTCACCGTATTCGAGCTTCTGGTGTCTAAGATCAGGGCGATAATCGGTGCGCAGACTATTACACAGGGATGTGGCAAGATTAAGACAGTCCAGATGTCGGAAGACGGGACTGCCTACCTTGTCACACTCGAAGAACAGGACATGAGTTTCATGGAGCATGACTTCATCCGGTGCCAGGAGTTTACAGGCAACCAGCGATTGTATCACGTGGAGATAGAATCAATCGTTGACGGAGTAATCCGCATTCCGGTATCGGAGTTTGAATCGGAAGTGAACGAGGACGGGGTTACCTTTGTTACGAATCCCCCCATAGTGGGTGACGACATAGTGCAATTTGGTAACAGTTCATACGAAACACAGTACGCAGGAAGGCATTCCGCTATCTATATGCACGCTGATGAAAATGCACAGCCTGCCATTGACGTGCTGGCCGGTATTTATTCAAAGGACTGGAGCAACTGCCTGAAGGTTCGTGTGGGCGGTGATATACCGGGAACGAATGGATTGAAAGGATTCTATTGCGTCAACGGTATGCTGAAAGGTGTAGACGATGACGGGACAATCCTGTACCAGTTCAATCCCGACAGTTCCGGATTCATTGCAAAAGGCAATATCAGATGGGACAAGGAAGGCAACGGTGACATATTCAACAGGGCTATATATTGGGACACTGACGGTTTCCATTTCGGAAGCGGCGTGAAACTTACTTGGGATAACTTGGATAGTGAAGTAAAAAAGAACCTGAAAGGCGAACCTGGGAAAGACGGTAGCAGTCTTGTATATAAAGGCGAGTTCACTTCTCATCCCTCCAATCCTCAGAACGGCTGGTATTACCGCAATACATCCGACAAGAAGAACTATGTCTATCAAGATAATGCTTGGTATGTAATGACCGTTGACGGTGAGGATGGCCTGGACGGAATTAACGGTAATGACGGAAAGGATGGTCTGGACATTGTATGGAAAGGTGACTTGTCTACCGCTCCAGCTGACCCTGTTAAAAACTGGGTGTATCGTGACACTGACAACGGGCGTGTCTACATCTATAACGGCACAGCTTGGGAGTTAATGGTGGCAGATGGTAATGACGGCACGGACGGTACAGACGGTAAGGATGGTATGAGAGTTTACATAACCTATCATGACAGCGAAACCGAACCTGCCGTTCCTACAGGGAATGGTACAACCGAAGGTTGGCATACAAATTCAACGGCATCCGTCGTTTGGATTTCACAGAAGGTGGCAGAAAGTGCAGATTCAGGTGAATGGGGCACTCCTATCAGATTCAGAGGAAAAGACGGTCAAGATGCGAACCTTCTTCCGTGGATTGAGGAATGGAACAATAATAAGACGGAAATAGGAGGTGAGTATATGGTGTCTCCCAAGATGTTTTCCGGCACAAAAGACAGTAACGGGAAGCTGACAGGCGTCGCTATGGGACGTGATTGTCTCACCGGAGCTGACGGGACGAAGCGTACCGGGATATTCGCATTGGTTGATGATGAAGTAGTGTTCGAGCTTGATCCAGTCAATAAAAAGTACAAATTCAAAGGAGAGGTGTTCGCGAATAAGGGAACTTTTACTGGAACGGTAAATGCAAATGACGGCGTTATTGGTGGTTTTGAAATTGAAGGATCTGGGCTTAAAAACATTAGCGGACGAGATGCCATAATTTCCGTCCAAACGGATTTTGGTGATCATCAAAGGCAAGCGGCACTTGGAAACACATTGTCCGCCATGGTCGGATTCGACGTGTCTGCTTATATGTCCGCTACAGGAAATTGGAACTCTTTCAACAGGGCACTCATGCTTCGCGCCAGTGGTAGTACGATGAGAAAGGATATGATGTTTGGGGGGTATTGTAATTTATGCATTGACGCTATTGGTGGCGTTGACTGGAAAATGGACAAGAACGACCATTGGAGTATGCCCGGAGTCCTTGGTTTTGTTGCTGTTGAAAGAGATTTAAATTCTGTCCAAAGGTGGGGTGACGGAATGATAATATCACGCATACAACGCACAAGTACCGGACAATATACCTTATATCACTCACAAGGGCATACTGATTATATTGTAATTGTACAAACGACTCCCTGGGCAGTCGATGGCGATCGTTGGACTATAGGTATAGAGTGTGGACGGTACAATGATCATTTTAATATACAGACACTTGATGCCAATAAGGGGCTTATGAATATAGATTTTCGAGTTGTTGTAATAGGACGCCCCGCCGATTAATACTTTTCTGCAATTGGTTATCAGTTACCTATAAAAGAAAATGAACTTTCCCAAAGTACGAAGAAAATGGAGTAAAAGAAAGCCGTCCTGCACATCACGAAGTTACTATTAAATAAAAATTGAAAATACACATTTCGTTTTATGTTAACGAGATTGAAAACTATTCAAATCGATTTGTGATAACTTCGCAAATCGTTTTGCCGTTTATATATAAGCTCTCCGTTTCGTAGATATATTCAGCTAAGTCTTTTAGTTTTTTAGAGCATCTGACGTGTACTTCCCCTCTTTCGAATTTGTGCAAATAAACAGTGAGAAGTTCCGTTTCATCTCCGGTTAATCCTGTCCTGTTTTCGAGTTCCTCCCAACTGATGATTTCCCCTTTCACATGTCTTCTAGTGTTCTTTTTCCGTTTTTGGACCTTCTTTTTTACTTGTACTTTTTTCTCTTGTTGATTTGTTTTTTTCTTTTCCATAGTTTGCTAATTTTTGCAATGGTTAAATAATTTAAATAATAAATTATACTTTGGCAAGCGTGCAACGAACCTGCAAAAAGATTTGTTTTTTTGCTGCATGCCAAATGGTATATATTATAAAATAACTAGTGATGCAAATGATGAGTAAAAATGGATTTAGCCGGTGTGGAGAGATCTACATCGGTCGTTTGCGAAAGGAAGGGCGTTATTCTACGGCGCATGTCTACAAAAATGCCCTCCTTTCTTTCAGCCTGTTCTGCGGCACGTTCAATGTGTCGTTCAGGCAAGTAACCCGGGAACGTTTACGACGTTACGGACAGTATCTTTATGAATGTGGGTTGAAGCCCAACACCGTTTCCACGTATATGCGTATGCTTCGCAGTATCTACAACCGGGGAGTGGAAGCGGGTAGTGCTCCTTACATCCCCCGCCTGTTTCACGATGTCTATACGGGTGTGGATGTTCGTCAGAAGAAGGCCCTTCCTGTTGCCGAGTTGCGGAAGCTGCTTTATGAAGATCCCCAATCGGAACGTTTACGCCATACACAGGCTATTGCCGCTCTGATGTTCCAGTTTTGCGGAATGTCGTTTGCCGACTTGGCACATCTGGAAAAGTCAGCTTTGGACCGGAACGTGTTGCGGTACAACCGTATCAAGACGAAAACCCCGATCAGTGTGGAAGTGCTGGATACCGCGAAGGAGATGATTCACCGGCTTCGCAACAGTCAGCCTTCCCGCCCTGATTGTCCGGACTATCTGTTTGATATCCTGTCCGGTGATAAGAAACGTAAGGATGAACGTGCTTATCGTGAATATCAGTCTGCACTTCGCCGGTTTAATAATCATTTGAAAAGTTTGGCGAGGGCTTTGCACCTGACTTCTCCGGTAACTTCTTACACGATTCGCCATTCTTGGGCAACTACTGCAAAGTTCCGTGGAGTTCCAATTGAAATGATCAGTGAATCTTTAGGGCATAAGTC
>OHAT01001191.1_pt1 | contig 23643 bp, 27 predicted proteins | sample 1577141 | NCBI WGS metagenome assembly OHAT01 (sample SAMEA3541578, study PRJEB24748) | human gut metagenome | biome: human gut; feature: human-associated habitat; material: faeces | place: China | collected 2012 | reverse complement strand
ATCTTGAACATCCCAAGACAATAAATTGTTATTAAATTTCAAATGATTTAACATTCTCTGGTGAGCAAGGAGATACACGTCTAAATGTTCATCTATTACACGGGGATTATTCAAATCACCCTCGAAACCCAAATAAACAGAATCAGCATATAAAGTAGCATAAGAAATTTTTTGTTGTTCCATTGATTCATTACATCCTATTAACAACATAATTAATCCAAGTAATATTATACCAGAAAAAAAGTAAGTAGATAATGTTTTCATTAAAACTAATTTTTAGATTTAACATGACTTTTAATAACAATCATTTTTAAAGGTGTCCGTGGATCATTTGTGATAAGACGTATTTTTTGAACGGACGAACCAATTTGTGCTTGAGGTTGGTAATCAATATGCAGTGTAGTATATTGTCCATTGGCTATTAGTCGATTCTCAATCTTTGGGGTCGCACATCCACAAGTAGACTCTATTTTTCTAATTACAAGATCTTTATCTCCTATATTCTTAATTCTCACAGGAATTTTTATCAATTCATTGTTACCTTGGAAAAGATTAAATTCAAATGTATCTCTTTCTATCGATATACAAGGAGGAGCAATAAATGAATCTTGATTAAAATTTTCAATAATAACACCATCCATTTGTAACCCTGTTACAAGAATTTCGCCATTAGTTTCAAAATGTATAGCTTCATGATATTGTCCAAAAAGAGAAGTATCACGCCCATAAAAAGAAACGAATAGCGAGTCAATTCCATGTTTTGGTAATAAAAAAACTTCTTCTGCAGAAAGTAATGAACCGCCACACCATCGCAAGACTGTTATTTCAGGATGTTCTTTTAATACTTTAAAATAAATATCTTTCTTTGTAGGGTTATAAACATTAATTTTTCTTAGATATTTATTCTCCATATTTATTATTCCCCATTCAATCATACTCTCACTGAATAACAATTCGCCAATAGGTGTTGTACACTCAATTTGTTTTATTTCTCCCCTACATGATAAAAGAATAAAACATAGAAATAAAAGAATCTTATTCATTACTTAATTTTTTAATTATTTACTATTGACATATCTTAATCATCGCATAACCATAAGGTAGTAATCTCAAAGTAAACTTTCCTGATTTCAATAATTCATTATCATATTGCCAACATCCTGTTATATACTCATAAATATTTTCAGATACTTTTACGTCGTTACTAGAAAAATTCCATATCAATGTATCATCAAATCTCAAATGTCTTGTCATCCGTTTATGGGCAGCCATGTACACGCCCAATTGTCTATCCATAACCCAAGGATATTCTAAATTTCCTTCACATTCTAGAAATGTAGAGTCTGTATATAAACAAGTATAATATGATACTCGATCATTTCTTTCACTATAACTAGATTGTGTCTTCTCATAAGCACAACTAGCATAGAATAAAAATCCTATGCAAAATAAAATACTAGCATATCTTGAAAACATATTCTGTTTATTTATATCCTTAATTAATATTTCAACAAAAATTAATACAATCAATTTTCACACAAATCTAAAAAATATTTTCTAAAACAAAAAACACTTAATTCCAACTTGTTCGTATTTTGCAAAAATGACTAATTCTTTACAAAATATACGCCTACCACAAATGTAATCACAATTACAGCTATAAAGCCCACGATCCAACCCCAACTACCCATTACACCGGAACGTCCCTCTTTTGTTTCTACATTGACGACTTTTCTCCTTCTTCCTGCTTGTTTACCGCCATCTTTGTTGTATCCAAATCTTGCCTATCCGTTTTCTTGCTAATCTACGTACCATACTTTCTCCCGAGCTTTCCTAAACATACCCGAAGTACAAACACAACATTGACACCAATTACTGCTGTTATTCCAAAGATACTTCGTTAGGAAAGTGTTCATATCCAAGAGGAACTCCGAGGACGTCCATATCTCAAAAACAACACTCCAATAATTATCAACACCATCGACAATACCATGCAGAACACGGGAATAAACGCATTCGGCTATAAATACTTGAGTTTTTCGTCCTACTCCATTCTTTTATATTCAAATAGATACCAACAAAATTACTTAGAATTTCAGCCAAAACAAAAGCCTGCAACCATCAGGCTACAAGCTTCTGCATTACATGTATCATAATTTACTTATTCTCAAAGACAATTTTGTCATCCTTCACGTCTACCACGATACGGCTGTCCCGCGACACCTCCTCCGCCAATATTTGCTTGGACAACTCATTCAGCAAAGTACGCTGTATCACCCGTTTCACGGGGCGGGCACCGAATTGCGGATCATATCCGGCTTCGGCAAGCCATTCCACGGCTTTATCCGAAATCTCGATAGCGATACCGTTATTCCCCAGCATCTTCTTGACTCCGTTAAACTGCAAACGCACGATATCCACTATCTCGGACTTCTTCAACGGGGCAAACATCACGATCTCGTCAATACGATTCAGAAACTCGGGACGAATCGTCTGTTTCAGCATCTCGTAAACCTCGCGATTTGTCTTCTCTAACACCTCATCCCGGTTATTCTCGTCAATACCTTTCAGTTTATCCTGAATAATATGCGCGCCGATATTCGAAGTCATGATGATAATCGTATTCTTGAAATCGACCACCCGACCTTTATTATCTGTCAAACGACCGTCATCCAACACTTGCAACAAGATATTGAACACGTCCGGGTGCGCCTTCTCGATCTCGTCGAGCAACACCACGGAATACGGTTTCCGCCGAACAGCTTCCGTCAACTGTCCGCCCTCGTCATATCCCACGTATCCGGGAGGCGCCCCGATCAACCGGGACACGGAATGACGTTCTTGGTACTCGGACATATCTATACGGGTCATCAATGACTCGTCGTCAAACAGGAACTCCGCCAATGCCTTCGCCAACTCGGTTTTTCCGACACCCGTCGTTCCCAAAAAGATAAATGAACCGATCGGTCGTTTGGCATCCTGCAACCCGGCACGATTCCGTCGTACCGCATCAGCTAATGCCGCTATCGCCATTTCCTGACCAACCACCCTCTTGTGCAATTCATCCTCCAGATGCAATAACTTCTGCCTTTCACTCTGCATCATGCGGCTCACCGGAATCCCCGTCCATTTAGAAACCACGGCGGCAATATCATCCTCCGTCACCTCTTCCCGGATCAGCGATTCCCCGTGCTTCATATCCGCCAGCTTGGCTTTTACCTCCTCGATTCTCGCCTCCGCCTGCTTGATTTTACCGTAACGCAACTCGGCAACTTTACCGTAATCGCCTTCGCGTTCAGCACGACTAGCCTCGAACTTGTACTGCTCTATCGCATCCTTATTCTTCTGTATCTCGTCAATCAAGGATCGCTCGGACTCCCATTGAGCACGCAATTTCGTGCGTTCTTGGTTCAAATCCGCCAATTCCTTCTGAATCTCGTCCAATTTCTTACTTTTGCCATCCCGCTTGATCGCCTCTTTCTCGATCTCCAACTGCTTGATCTTACGATCCAACTCGTCAATCTCTTCCGGCACGGAATTCATCTCCAACCGCAGGCGGGCAGCCGCCTCGTCCACCAAGTCAATCGCCTTATCGGGCAAAAAACGATCGGAAATATACCTGTGCGACAACTCCACGGAAGCAATAATCGCGTCATCCGTGATCCGCACTTTATGGTGATTCTCGTAACGCTCTTTCAAGCCACGCATAATACTGATCGCGCTCATCACGTCCGGCTCGTCAATCATCACCTTCTGGAACCGGCGCTCCAACGCCTTGTCCTGCTCGAAATACTTCTGGTACTCGTTCAGCGTCGTCGCACCTATCGCCCGCAAATCACCTCTTGCCAATGCCGGTTTCAGTATATTCGCCGCATCCATGGCTCCGTCGGATTTTCCCGCGCCGACCAAAGTATGTATCTCGTCGATAAACAGTATAATTTCCCCCTCGGAAGACAACACTTCGTTAACCACGGCTTTCAATCGCTCCTCGAACTCCCCTTTATATTTTGCCCCGGCAATCAAGGCACCCATATCCAAAGAATAAATATTCTTGGATGCCAGATTCGAGGGCACATCCCCGTTCACGATACGTTGCGCCAATCCCTCGGCAATAGCGGTCTTACCCACACCCGGTTCACCAATCAGAATCGGGTTATTCTTCGTTCTCCGCGACAATATCTGCAACACCCGGCGTATCTCGTCATCCCGCCCGATCACCGGGTCGAGTTTCCCGTTTCGGGCACGTTCATTCAAATTGATAGCGTACCTTCCCAAGGCATCGTAATTATCCTCCGCCGATTGGGAATTTACTTTCGACCCCTTCCGCAACTCGTTGATCGCTTCCCGGGTTTCTTTCTCGGTCATACCCGCGTCCTTCAACATACCGGACACAGGATCTTTCACCGACAACAAGCCTAAAAGAATATGCTCCAATGAAACATATTGGTCACCCATCTCTCCCGCTAGCTTTGCGGCTTTCTCCAGCACCTTGTTCGCCTCGTCGGACAAATAGGGGGAACCTCCCGATACCTTCGGGTAAGCATCCACGATACGGTCTAACGCCGCGACAACATTCCGACTATTAATACCCAATTTATTAAAAATAAAAGTGGTGATATTTTCGCCCTTCTCCAGTATCCCCTTCAACAAGTGACCCGTCTCGATCGCCTGTTGACCTTTTTCCTGCGCCAGCTGCACTGCTGCCTGCACCGCCTCTTGCGACTTAATTGTATAATTATTCATGTTCATAGTCTCAATCACTCCTTTCTGCGTTAGAAATTACAAAGTATATACCGAAACTCACGCCCAAAAGTTTCACGATTGAAATATGAAATCAATAAACACTACATCTCGCTGATAATCAAGAAATAAAAGCAGCATCGGGGATTTTTCCATTTCGAGAAACACTTCCCCGTGCCCCCCACGTCTGTCATTTTGTCTTTAAAAACACTAATTATTATGTCAAAATGTCTTTTCTTTCCACATCCTTAACGTCTCCCCGAAAGGCGGATAAGCAATCCCCCGCTCCGTGATAATCGCCGTGATCAAATCAGCGGAAGTCACGTCAAAAGCCGGGTTATACACCTTCACGCCTTCGGGCGCCATTCTCCGGGCATACCATTTCTCCGTCACCTCCTCGCGGGCACGCTCCTCGATCTCGATCTGTTCACCCGCGGGACATCCCATGTCTATCGTTGAAGTAGGTCCTAACACGTAAAACGGGATACCGTAATATTTCGCCAATATCGCTACCCCCGAAGTACCGATCTTGTTCGCCGTATCACCGTTGGCTGCCACCCGGTCACACCCCACCAGCACGGCCTGTACCCGCCCCTGCTTCATCACCGTTGAAGCCATATTATCACAAATCAAAGTGACATCCACCCCGGCCTTCTGCAACTCGTAAGCCGTCAATCGGGCTCCCTGCAATAGAGGGCGAGTTTCATCGGCAAACACGGAAAAGGCATATCCCCGTTCTTGTCCCAAGTAAATCGGCGCCAAAGCCGTCCCGTACTCGGACACCGCCAAATGCCCCGCGTTACAATGCGTGAGCAACCCCATCCCCGGGCGCAGCAACGACAACCCCCACTCCCCGATTCGCTTGCAAGCCGCGGCGTCTTCTTCCCGGACAGCCTCTGCCTCCTCCCGCAATACCCGCTTCCAGTCCTTTACCCCTCCTTCCCGATGCCGCAATAACCGGGCTTCCATCCGGTCTAACGCCATAAACAAATTCACCGCCGTGGGACGAGAGGACTCCAGATACTTCTTTACCTTCACGAACTCCCGATAGAAACTCTCGAAATCCGTCACCTCCACTCCCTGCATCAACACGGCAACCCCGTAAGCCGCTGCCACCCCGATAGCCGGGGCTCCCCGTACCTTCAACGAATAAATCGCCTCCCAAATCTCCTCCGCCGTCTTCAACGCCAGATAAACCTCCCGGTTCGGCAAGCACGTCTGATCCAAAATCACCAAAGCGTTTTGCCCGTAATCCGCCCGAACGGTTAGCATCGTAAACAAATTTCCCATATCCCAATAGTTTTCCGGATTTCTTTACTTATCAACTTCTTTAAACTTGTCAACAAAGGTATCCAAATTCTGAATCAAATAATCATCTTTTGCCCGGTAAAGGAGATTTCGTTCAGGCTTGAAAAATTGCCGTACACCGATAATAACATTCCTCTCCCCGATTTCGACCAAATGAAACGGTTCATGCACATCTTTCACCCCCGTTACCGTATGTCGTTTTGAAATAAAATAACGAGCATCCTCCTCCTTGGACATATTATCCCTCGTCAACACATAAAATGTCGAATCCGTATCAAAAATCACCCCACATCTACTGCTTAATACAAAAGCAGGATAGACAAGCTGCCCGAATTGGTATATATTATCCAATTCCAGCAACACACGCCCACATCCATCCCATTTCTTATAAAAAATATGATATTTATTATTTTGATAATAATACATGAATCCCCCTGATATCTTATCATGATCATCTTTCGGTCTGTATATCTTATTCGCTAACACCTTATTCACCAAAAAAGAAACTTTCCGATTCAGAACCTTATCTATTTTCGCCCTGCCCAAAGAAGTTTCAGTATGAGGTCCCCAGTAACGAGTCTCAAATGTAGTGTCTCGTTGTTCCCTAAAAACACTTTCCTTGTTCTTTATTCCATATTCTATCAGCTGAAGCGTTTTCGTCGCGTTATACGTTTTCGCCTCCAAGTTAAACAAAAGGGTATCACCCGTACTTCCTCGTCTGCACTGAAGTTTATACCGGGGAACAATATCGTCCACGTAACTATGTTTAAAACTTAAAATAATCGGCTGTTTATAATCCATTTCTCTTGAAAGCATCTCCACCAACTGACCGATAATTAGAGCCTTAAACCTTTCCTCGTGTCGATTAAAACCAAATTGATACCACACCTCCACGTTCCCGTATTTGTTTGTCATTATCAGATCCGAATGTCCCCAAACCGGCTTCATTACACAAAATAACAAAGTCAGCACAAAACAACCTTTCATTTTACCTCTTTTCATATCATCATTCATCTCACTATAAATAATTTAACTGTAAAGTTATAAATTTTCCTTCACATCTTGATAATTTAAAGCATAAAAGGAAAGAGGGAGCCTTTCGACTCCCCCGTTTACCTACATTATTTCACGACCACCGTGAATACCGAATCAAGAGCGTAAGTGTATCCTTCGTTCGACACCCGAATATTAATCACGTACCGCCCGGGTGGTACGGTGTGATTCCACGGCAACTCGATAATGCTTTTTCCTTGCATCGTGAATTGATCGGCAACCTCGGGATGAGCGCTATTTATACTCTTGATGGAGTAGTGAATTGGTGCGGTTCCTTGCACCCCCTCGATGGAAGTGCTTTGCCACGGTATTTGAAACTCTATCTGCCTCGCGTCCCAATCGGGGTCAAGTTCCGCTTTAACGATCATACTGTCCGATTGATACACGGCATCCCTCGTTTCCAAGTACCCGACCGTCACGTCATGACATCCTGCCTGTACCAACAGCAACAGTCCAAAAATCAATACATATACCTCTCTCATAATTTTCAATTTTGCATTTTCAATTATTACAGTTGTGTTCAGAGAAACAAGAAATGTGATTGTAATCTATTGAATAATAGATTTTTGAAGAAGAAGAGTATAACAATGGGTAACGATATAGAAATGAGCAAACTACTTTGGTCTACTGAGTTTTTCCATCGCTTCAAATAACTCTATTACAAAGATATAAATAATAATCTAATTGTGTTGCTGAATAAAATATTTCTTTCTTTGTAAAATACGCTATCATGCTCAAATTTTAAGTGCAAAATGCAATTCGATGAATTTTGATTCACTTTTACACTTAATCATCTCACAAATAGGCATATCTTTGTGAGAAAATAAATGTATTGATATGGTAGAATTACGTAAAATTGAACATGTGTCACCTCATATAATATGTGAATTAGCAAATAACTATAAGATTGCTATAAACTTACGTGACATATTTCCTCATCCATACACTCATGATGATGCCGTTGCTTTTATTGAATTAGCTACAACAAGGGGCATTAGGAGATGTTTTCGGTATCTATGCTGAAAATGAGTTTGTCGGTTGTTGTAGTTTAATCCCTCAAAATGATGTTTATAGAATTAATGCAGAAATAGGATACTGGATTGGCGAACAATATTGGAGAAATGGATATGCAACAGAAGCAGTTAAACAATTAGTTGCAATAGCTTTTAATCAATTAGGTATCAATAGAGTATATGCAAATATTTTTGAATATAATGTCGCATCAATGAGGGTATTAGAGAAAATTGGATTTGAGAAAGAGGCAATTGTTAAATTGTCCGTCATAAAAGAAGGACGAATATTTAATGAATACATATATAGCATTATGAATATATGAAAGATGAAGCAATAAAACATATAATTAGCAGGTGTAATCTAAATGAAATAGTTGATATACTGTCCGATAAATTGAGTGGTTCAGAGTTAAACTCTTTGCTATTGGAGGTGTTTGACAGGCGTACCACAAAAGAAACACCATCTTCCTTATTGAGTAAATACAGTAAAAACAAATTGGCTAAACCTGCACAATTAGATTTTCTGGAATTTAAAGAGGAAGAATTGGAATGCTGTAAAATAATTGCGAATAACAACTATGAATTAATTGAGTTATCTCCTGTTACTCAATTAGGTACAAGTAGTGTAATGGCAACAGTAAATCAAAAAAAAGTTCTTACAGCACTAAGAAACACGGAAGTTCAGTCCGACCCAACAAATGCAATAGCTTTGCATTATGCTTCATTAAAGAAAAGTAATGAACTGTCTGAGAAAACATATAATTTTGGTAATGTATCAAGAGTTATAAGAACTCAGGTTTTCTCAAACCCAAATTTTACACCTCATTTTCCTCTTTTGTGCCTAATTTCGTGCGGTATGGATACGGGTAGTTTTGAATTTGAAAGAACTGAATTACATAAACATTTAGCCATAACACAGAAGGTCTGCAAAGAAGTCTTTGGGTTTGAAAATATATTCTTTGAAATTATACCCTGCAAAGGATATGATGAAAAAAGTCAATTGGTATCAGATACCTTATTTTATAATAAAAATAGCGGTTTGGATATTCGTATTGCCAAATTAGATTCACACAATAATTATTACTACGGCATTAGAATTAAAGCTAAGATTATTATTAATGGGGTAGAACATGAAATAGGTGATGGAGGATTACTTAACTGGACTCAAAACTTATTGGCAAATAAAAAAGAACGTATGCTCACAATGGGGATAGGGATACAATTATTGCACTTATTTAAGAAACACGCAAGAGATTTATCAAGAGCACAAAATCTTCTTTAAAACAAAACCCGCTGATTTTTCGGGGTGTACCCGTCAAGAATAGGGGACAAAACCGCTTCAAAGCCGGTACAAAGCCGGTTCAAAGACGCTCGTGAACGTCTTTGAAACGTCTTTGTATCGAAGGTGAAACGTCTTTGTTCCCTTATTACCCCCTATTCTCTTCCTATATACTTACTTCTCTATCCGTGAAAACCATTACCGCGGGTGAATGGGCGAGGATATATGACGCAGGGTATTCTTTTGCCTTGCGGATGATTTGTTCCATGATTTCCTGTTTTTCTTTACCGATAACGGGAACCAGTATAGCGGAACTTTTCAAGATAACGGTTCCGGTCATGGTGATGCGTTGTTGTCCCGTGATAGGGTGTTGGGATACGGCATATACGCGACGATCCGTGAGCAAGTTCATGTCATTGGGGAATATGGAAGCCACGTGTCCGTCCGTGCCTACACCGAGGATAACACAATCGAAACGGGGTGCGGTGGAATAACCCGGAAGTTCCCATTTTACCATTTCCGAGTAGCGTTCCGCTTCAACCTTGGGTTCTTGTTCTCCCCAGATACGGTGAATATGGTTCGCGGGTATCTCCAGCGGGATAAATAGCAACTGATCGGCATGCTTGTAGTTGCTTTCGTCCTCGTCCGGCGCCACGCAACGTTCATCCACCCAGTAGAAACGAATATTGTTCCACGGGATAATTTCTTTGTATTCTTTTACCCATAACTTGAACAGCGCTTGTGCCGTGCTACCCCCGGACAGAGCCAAGTGGAAAGGCTTTGACTTACTTTTTTTTATCACCGTGACAAGCGCTTCGCTGGTTGCACGCAACGCTTCTTCCGGTGTTTTATAAGTTTCTATTTTCATGATATATGGTTATATGTCTTAGTATAATTTATGCATTTTATACGATGCAAGTTACATTTTATTCGTGATTAAAGCAATAATTTTGCCTTGAAAGCTTGAAAAAATCTTAACGTGACATCATTTGTCGGCAGCTTTTGTTGAAACGGCGGATAAAGAGAGCCGCCGCGAACATAAGACCACCGCAGAATCCGGAGAGTAGTCCGGGAGCCCCGAAGTCGAGTAAAATACCCGTGACGTAGGCGAGCGGGACGGCAACAAAGACATAGGAAATGAAAGCGTATATCATGGGGCGTTTCACGTCGGTGATACCTCTTAACGCGCCGAGAGCGGTGACCTGTAGCCCGTCGAATATTTCGAAAACCGCGACGACGTAGAAAAGGCGGCGTGCCACTTCAATCACTTCCCGGTCGGGCGTGAAGACGGAAGCGATTTGGGCCCCGAAAAGAGCGTAGATAATGGCCGCTCCCGTCATAAAGACCACGGAAAGACGAAAAGCCGCGTGAGCGTGACGGCGCATCTTGGCGAAATTATGACGCCCGAATTCGTGGCTGATAAGTATCGTGGAAGCCCCGGCAATCCCGCTGGATATCATGAAGGTGAGGTTAATCATGGATAACGCTATCTGGTTGGCGGCAAGAGGCACCGTGCCAAGCCAACCCATCATGACCGTGATGAGGCTGAGGGAGAGAAATTCGACTACCATTTGTCCGGCGATGGGGTAACCCACTTGCAGGAGTTGTTTTATTTTGCGCCCGCTGACATTTGTCCGGCGGAAGAACTGAAAGACGGTGGCGTGTATGGCGGAGCGGCGTGTATAAAAGAGAAATACCGCGGGCATCATGGTTCTTGATATCAAGGTTGCCAGTCCGGCTCCCGCTACCCCCAGATTCGGGGCACCCAGTTTACCGTATATAAACATGTAGTTGAGAATGATATTCATGACGTTGCATGATATCGTGATGACCATGGCCACTTTCGTGTTACCGATGCCTTCCATGTATTGTTTGAATGTCATGAAGAGGATGAAGGGAATGACCGACAGGGAGGTCAGTATGTAATAGCCTTTACTTAGCACGATCACTTCCTCGGGTTGTCCCATCATGGATAAAAAAGGCATAAGAGAGAAGAGAAAGGCGGTGAGCAAGAGTGATACCGCGGTGTTCACCAGAAGTGAGTTCTGGAAGAATCCCGCTACCCGTTCGCTGTCGTTCTGGGCATGTGCCTGTCCGACGAGGGGAGTGAGTCCCGTGGCGATACCCATCCCGACGACCATCGTGTTCATGATGATGATACCGGCAAGGGATACTGCCGCCAGTTCGGGAGCGCCGAGACGCCCGACCATGATGTTGTCCGCCATTTGCACCACCGCTTGTCCCGCCAGCGAGAGCATGATGGGGAAGGCGATACGGACGTTGTCTTTGTAATATGATGAACTGATTTTCATGCCTTTTTGTAAACGGGGGCAAAGGTACGATTTAGTTTGTAAAGTTCATAACGTCACGGGAGAATAACACGCCCGAAAACCGGGGGCGGTCGGCGGGGAAACGGTGGAGTTATTCTGAAGTTCTCCTGAAGTTCTCCTGCAGTTATTCTAACGGGGTTAGAATAACTGCAACTTATCTATTGTTTAACTCTAGGATAGAGTGCAGGTCTACACGAGGGATGGGCATCGCTTATGGAAGGGGAAATCGGGAGAAAAATAGTTGAGAAAAGTGAAACAAATGTAACCGCCCTTGTCGTATAAAAAGGTATAAGACTAAATTTTAAGTAATTTAACCTTAATATTAAGCTAAATAATTTGCGAAGATGAAATAAGTATCTATCTTTGGATATATTAAACGAGAGAAATGAAGAAGACAGTATTTCAATATTTTTCACTGTTACTTTTGCTTTTGGCAATCGGGGTAAGCGCCTTTGGAGAAACTGATTCCAAAGGGGAGAAGCCCGTGCCGACAGTTCCGGGTACGGAGCAGTCGCGGGACGATTCCAAGGTTGCCACTTCTTCCGCTGACCGACATGGTGCTTTCGAACGCACGTTGGTTTTTTCCAGTCAGCAGATCGCGAACGGAAGTAGTCGGGAGCAACAAATCTCGTTCTCTATTTATCGCAAAATCCAATTAGCGTATCACAAGTCAGAGTATGGTATTCGGGTAGAACGTTCCATTGAAAGTTTTTCCGAATTGTTGGGTATTCGTTATATACAGGGATTCTACCTGTTCGACTTGTGTAAAATCGTCATTTAGCCACACGTAAGTCAAGTATGTCCGTGCCATATCATTGTGGTACAGGTGTTTTGTATGCCTGTATAAAATGATGAAAGAGGGTGCTATGCTCTGTTGTACAGATGTTTAGTGTGAAATCGGTATTCATGTAAGGATACGGACAGGTCCTTTACACCCTATTATTTTCAATTATTTTAAAGAGATTGACTTATGGAAACTACAAGTACAAAAATGAGTGATAAGATTACAAAGTCTGCATTATTCCAAACGTTATACCCGATCGTGGTTATGCTTATCGTTTTCGGGTTGGTATTCCTTGCTTTATATTGCGCGTTATAAATATTAAAATACATTAGACATGAAAAAGACTGCAACATCTACAAAGGGGGCAAAGAGAAATTTAGGTATTTCTGCTTTCCCGATAATCATTCTGTGTTTTATTCTTGCAATGATTATTTATCATTTCGTTTATGGAAATCCGGCTAATTTTATAAACAATGACCCGAACAATCACCCGTTACCCGGAAATCTCTTGGGTACGATATATAAGGGAGGGGTAATCGTGCCGATTATACAGACTTTATTATTCACGGTCTTGACGTTGAGCGTTGAACGTATGATCGCTTTACGCAAGGCGAAAGGGAAAAAGAATCTTCAGCAATTCGTGACCAAAGTGAAAGGTCAACTGGAAAGCGGGGATATCGAAGGAGCCCGTAAAGCGTGTGATGAACAGAAAGGAACGGTGGCGAATGTTATAAAGTCATCGCTTTCTACTTACACGCAGGTCGACGGTTGTGATACTTTGACGAAAGAAGAGAAGCAACTCGCGGTGCGGAAAGACTTGGAAGAGGCTACCATGCTGGAGTTGCCTACCATGGAGCAGAATCTGGGGGTTATCGCCACGATTACCACGCTGGGAACTTTGATGGGGCTGCTCGGTACGGTTATCGGTATGATCAAGTCGTTTGCCGCCTTGTCCTCTGCCGGGGGTACGGATTCTATCGCTTTGTCGACAGGTATTTCGGAAGCGTTGGTAAATACCGCGTTCGGTATTGCCACGGGGGCTTGCGCTGTTATCGCTTACAATTTCTTTACAAGTAAGATAGACGGTATCACGCATAGTATTGATGAAATCGGTGCTTATATCGTGCAAACATTCACGGTGAAGAACAGATAGTTTGAACCTTTAAACACACGAGTTATGAGTCAGAAGATAAAGAAGAAATCGACGTTTATCGACATGACCGCCATGAGTGACGTGACGGTGCTGTTGCTAACGTTCTTCATGCTGACCTCGACGTTTATCCAAAAGGAACCGGTGAAGGTGAATCCGCCGCAGTCGGTTTCGGAGATCAAGATTCCCGATGCAAATATCGTTTCTATACTGGTGGAACCCTCGGGAAAGGTGTTTATGGGGTTGGATAAGCCGCAAGACAGAATGGAAGTTTTGAAGAAAATGGGCGAAAGTTACCAGATCGAGTTTACTAATGATGAGTTGAAGAAGTTTAGTTTGTGTAACTCTTTCGGGGTTCCGATTCAAGGAATGAAGCAATTTCTCGCGTTATCGCCCGAAGATCAGGATAAAGTGTTGATGAATTACGGTATTCCTTGCGATAGCACGAATAACCAGTTTAAATCGTGGATGCAGTTTGCCCGCGAGGTGAACAAGGATTTGGTGATCGCGATCAAGGCAGACCAAAGTACACCTTATCCGCTGATAAAGGATATTATGGCGACGTTGCAGGATTTGCGGGAGAACAGGTACAACCTGATAACCTCTTTGCGAAATATGCCTAATGTATGACCGGGTTGGACGTGTTAATTTGAAACGATAAGATTATGGCAGAGATACAAGATAACGGAGGCGGAGAACGCAAGAAAGGTAAACAGAAGAAGTTTAGTATCCGCGTGGATTTTACTCCCATGGTGGATATGAATATGCTGTTGATAACTTTCTTTATGCTCTGTACTTCCATGAGTAAGCCCCAGACAATGGAAATCAGTATGCCCCGGAAGGATTTGTTGAACGAGCAGGAGCAGAACAAGGTGAAGGCTTCGAAGGCGATGACCATTTTGTTGGGAAAGGAGGGAAAGGTGTACTATTATATGGGAGAACCGGATTACGAGAATCCCGATATGGTGCAGGAAACAGACTTTTCCCCGAACGGGTTGAGAGCGATTTTGCTGGGACGTAACCAGATCGTGATGCAAAAGATCCGGGAGTTGAAACAGAAAAAGGAGAATCTGGAAATCACGAACGAGGAGTACTTGAAAGAGTCCGCCGAGATTCGGAAAGAGAAAGATTCGCCTGTAATATTGATTAAGGCGACGGATTTCGCTAACTATAAGAACCTGATTGACGTGCTTGACGAGATGCAGATATGCAATATCGGTCGTTACGCGATCATGGATGTTACACAGGGCGATTTACGCTTGTTACAGGATAAAACGCACGACGGGTACGCCGATGATTTGAAGGAGGTTATCGAGTACCGGGAGTTAAAACAGTAAGGTATGGCAAAAGATATTCATATAAATTCGGTTGAATGGTGCGACCTCGTGTTTGCCGGGAAGAATAAAGATTACGGCGCTTACGAATTGCGTAAGCAGTCGTCCCGGCGGCATCTGACAGCTTATATAGTGATTATAGGCTGTGTCGTACTGGCAATGGTACTTCCTGCCTTCATTCGTTTTCTTACCCCGGTGAAGGCGGAGGAAAAGATGGTAGCGGTGACCGAGCTTTCTAATTTGAAGATGGAGTTACCGGAGGTGAAGGAAGAGAATAAGATCGTGGCGGTGAACGTGCCGCCTCCGCCTACATTGAAGACGACAATCAAGTTTACCGCTCCCGTGATCAAAAAAGACGAGGAGGTGAACGAGGCAGACGAGATGAAGACACAGGAGGAGGTGAATCAAGCGAAAGCGGCTATTTCCGTGGCGGACGTGAAGGGAAATGATGACGAGAACGGTCAGGATATTGCTGATTTGGAAGATCACAAATTGATCGTGGCGAGTGATGACGAGGTATTTCAAGTCGTGGAACAAGCCCCGGAATACCCGGGAGGTATGGCCGCCTTGATGAAATGGATCGGTAAAGAGATCCGTTACCCGTCTATTGCCCAAGAAATGAACATCGCGGGAAAGGTTATCGTGCAGTTTGTTATCGGGCGTGATGGTTCGGTGCGCGATGTGCAGGTCATTCGTTCCGTTGATCCTTCGTTGGATCAAGAAGCTATCCGGGTCGTGAAAGCGATGAAGAAATGGATTCCCGGTAGACAGCGGGGAGAAGCTGTATCCGTAAGATTCACGTTGCCGATATCATTTAAATTGCAACAATAAGCAATTGAAAATTGAAAATGGAGAATTGAAAATGAACTCCTTGCTTGGTTTTGGGCTCGATTTAAAATGGAGTGGGGAGATAAATTAATTAAGTTATGAATATTCGAATCGGCTTTTGGCTCTTGTTACTGGTGTCCCTTGGGGCTTGTAAAGGAAAGGCATCAAGTGTGCAGGAAACCTTGTTCAGCGGGGTGATCCGGGTTGCTGTCGATGAAACGTTATCTCCCTTGGCCGAGGAAGCTATTAACGTTTTTGAGGCGCAATATAATCAGGCGGGTGTAATACCACTTTACACGAGTGAAGTGGAAGCGATTAATTTGCTGTTACGTGATAGTGTGCGGTGGGTTTTGGCTACACGACCACTGACGGAAAACGAATTAGAGTCATTCCACAGCAAGAAGTTTTTTCCGGAGTCGGTGAAGGTAGCCACTGATGGGATAGCCTTGATCGTGAACAGGCAAAATGCCGATTCGATATTCAATTTGGCTCTGTTGCAAAAGATATTTACCGGGGAGATTACCCGTTGGGAGGAGATTGCCCCGGGGTCCCGCGCGGGAGAGATACAGGTGGTTTTCGATCACCCGAATTCAAGCACCGTGAGGTACGCGATTGATTCGATTTGCGGGGAGGGGCAGTTGTCCGAGCGTTGTCACGCGGCAGGGACGAACCGGAAGGTGATTGATTACGTGGCACGTACCCGTGGTGCTTTGGGGGTAATAGGTGTGAACTGGATCAGTGATGACAGGGATTCGCTTTGTCGCGATTTTCTCGACGAGATACAGGTGGCACGCGTGAGTCGTGCCGACCGACCGACGTACGGGAATAGTTACCAGCCTTACCAGTATTATCTCTATACCGGACAGTATCCCTTGCGACGGGATATTTATATTTTGCTGAATGATCCCCGTGGTGTTTTGCCCACGGGATTGACTTCTTTTTTCTCCGGTTCGCGGGGACAGCGTATCGTGTTGAAGGCCGGTTTGCTACCGGCAACAATGCCCGTGAATATCGTGAACGTGAGAGAACAAATCTAACCATAAATTTGAAGACGATGAATACAAAATGGATATTATACGGACTGTTCTTTTCGCTCCTTTCCGTGAGCGTGAAGGCGGCAGATAACAGGGTAGGGATAGATCTCTACGAGTCGGGAATGATTGGTGCGGCAAAAGTGTTTTTTCTGGATAATCTGCCGACGCTGACGGATAATGTACGGCAGGCTGAGGCGTGTTATTACCTCGGGGAATGTTATCTGACGCTAGGGCAGAGGGATTCTGCCGGTTTTTATTACGATAAAGGCGTGGGATTGCAACCGGATTACCCGTACAATCGGGTGGGACAGGCAAGTCTGAAGTTGAATGACGATCCTTCCGGCGCGGAGGCTTTATTGAAGGATGCCCTCGGAACGAAAGGGTATAAGAAAGACGCTACCCTGCAAATCGCTATCGCGAGGGCTTACTTGCACGCCGGTGATGCCGCGAAGGCTATGGAGCACGTGAATAAGGCGAAAGAGTTGGATGACAAGAGCGGTTTGCCCTACCTCGTGGAAGGCGACATTCTGGTGATGCGGGGACATACCGGGGATGCTTGTGCCAAGTACGAGTCGGCTACTTATTTTTCTCCGGATTGTCTGGGGGCTTATTTGAAGCAGGCACAGATATACATGTCCACCAATCGTTCGCTTTCTCTCGAGAAGTTGAATAAAGTGCGCGAGATATCGCCCGATTTTTGCGGGGCTTACTGTTCCTTGGGAGAATTGCACGAGATGTCCGGAAACAGTAAGGCGGCGGCAGAGAATTATACTAAGTTTATCCGTTCGGGGTATTACGACACGGAGAATTTGCTTCGTTACGCGGGGATATTGTATTTCGACAAGCAATATGCCGGGATGTTGCCCGTGCTGGAACAGGTGTTGAATGAACGACCGGATAATTTAGTGGCGAAACGGTTGTACGCGTACTGTCTGGCGAAACGGGAAGACGGGGAGAAGTGTTTGCAGGCTATCCGGCATTTTATAGAGTCAACCCCGGAAGAGCATCAGATTTATCAGGATTTCCTGTGTTATGCCGAGCAATTGGAGGCAAACAAGAATTACAATGATGCCGTGGTGTTTTACGAGAAGGCTTTGCAAACGGATGCCAAACATCAAGAGCTGAACAAGGAAATCGCGGATATTTTCGCGAAGACCAATCAATTGGATTCGGCTGTGGTATATTACAATCGTTATATTGATTCTGCCGGAGAGGCATCGGCGGAAGATTTATTGAAATTGGGCAAATGCTATTATAACATGGCTTGCCGGGATTCCGTTGTCGACGAACAGAAAGCGGAACTCGTGAAAGCCGATAGTTTGTTTGCCGCGTTGAGTGACAAGGTGCCAAGTAGTTACGTGGGATATTTCTGGCGGGCACGCGTTAATTCGATGCTCGATCCGGAAACCTTGGAAGGGTTGGCAAAACCTTATTACGAGAAAGTGGTAGAAATAGGACTGTCGAACACGGAACGTTATAAACGGGAACTGATAGAGAGTTACAAGTATCTGGGGTATTACCATTACGTTGTTGCCGATGCTATCACGACGAAAAATAATGGAAATCCCGATTCGGCAAAAGGTGAATACGAGGAAGCAAAGGAGTTTTTCTCTAAGGTGCTGGCGTTGGATGCCAAGGACGAGATTGCTTTGAAGGCACTGGAAAGTATAAAACTTTAATAATTTTAGATTTAGTGATTTTAGATTGAGTAAAACGACTCGTGCAAGTTGCACATAGCTTTCCCCGAGGAGTGGATGCGGGTAAGTCTTTTTTTTCCACCGTTGGGGTGTTTTGGTATGGAAATTGCACTATATCCCACAGAACAATAAAAAGGAAATATGAAGTTTTGGTTGAAAATATTGTCTGTCGTTATTATAACGTTTTGTTTCGGGATAAATGTTTTGTCCGGGGAGAACACGTTTGAAGGACGTACGGAAAACAGGACGGAGTATTTCGCTTCTACCCGGTTGGACGGGGAATTTACTTTGAGCGATTTGGCAAGAACCTACGATTTCGTTGGTGGTGCGTTTATCCTATCCGCATCAATTGATTTACCGGGCGATACGGGTATTGAAAAAGAAAAAAGAGGTGGTTTGTCTAAACTGCTCTCGTGCCATGATTCGGTCTTGAAGTCACATCACATTATTTGTCAGGAAAAATTCCGAGAATATTTATTCACAAAGCATGTCCATGGATTTTATATCTATCGGATAGGTCGTTTAGTTATTTAGCGGTATTGCCGGGATATATTCTCTCGTGCAGGGGAGAAAAAAAGCGTGTAGAAAGTTTGTTGGGAAGAAACTTTCCCGGTGAATATACGTTAAAGTTAAAAGTAAGCATTTAAAGAACGTTTAAATTATATATTATGAGACAGAATGTCGGGTACGTGACGCAAGTGATTGGTCCTGTCGTGGACGTGATTTTCGAGAATGACGGGGGAGATTTGCCACCTATTTACGAGGCGCTTGAAATCGAGCGGGACAATGGAGCCAAGTTGATTGTCGAGGTTGAACAGCACGTGGGTGAAGACACGGTGCGCTGCGTGGCAATGGATACGACGGACGGGTTGTATCGCGGGATGAAAGTGGTTGACTTGGGGCGGACGTTGACGATGCCCACGGGCGATCAGATTAAGGGACGCCTGTTGAACGTGACGGGTGATGCTATTGATTATCTGTCCCCGCTGGAATACAAAGATACGCTTTCCATTCACCGGGAAGCCCCGAAATTCGAGGATCTGTCCATACAGGAAGAATTGTTATTGACGGGTATCAAGGTGATCGATTTGCTGGAACCTTATTCCAAAGGGGGAAAAATCGGTTTGTTCGGTGGTGCCGGTGTCGGTAAAACCGTGTTAATCATGGAAATGATCAATAATATAGCCAAGGGACATAACGGGTATTCCGTGTTTGCCGGAGTTGGTGAACGTACGCGTGAGGGGAATGACCTTTTGCGGGAGATGATCGAGTCGGGTGTAATTAATTACGGCGACAAGTTCAAGGAGGAAATGGCTCAAGGCAAATGGGATTTGGAAAGCGTGGACATGGATAAAGTGCGGGAATCACAGGCCACGCTCGTGTTCGGGCAGATGAACGAGCCCCCCGGGGCACGTTTGCGGGTGGCTTTGTCGGGATTGACCGTGGCGGAGATGTTCCGGGATTCGAATGAAGGCGGTAAGGAGATATTGTTCTTTATTGATAATATATTCCGTTTCACGCAAGCGGGTTCGGAAGTTTCGGCGTTGCTGGGACGTATGCCGTCGGCGGTGGGCTATCAACCCACGTTGGCATCGGAGATGGGTAAATTGCAGGAACGCATCACTTCGACGAAAAACGGTTCGATTACATCTATTCAAGCTATTTACGTGCCGGCGGACGACTTGACTGACCCCGCTCCGGCGACGACATTCAGTTTCTTGGATGCGACCACGGTATTGAGCCGTAAGATCACGGAATTGGGTATTTATCCGGCAGTGGACCCCTTGGAATCGAATTCACGTATTCTTGACCCGGCTATCGTGGGTGAAGAACATTATCACACGGCGCAGAGGGTTATAGAATTGTTGCAGCATTATAACGAGTTACAAGATATTATTGCCATATTAGGAGTGGATGAGTTGTCGGATTCGGATAAGATTGTCGTGGCTCGTGCCAGACGGGCGCAACGTTTCTTGTCACAACCATTCCATGTGGCGGAGCAATTCACGGGTATTCCGGGTGTGATGGTTCCACTGGAGGAAACTATTCGCGGGTTCAAGATGATTTTGGATGGCGATATGGACGAGTACCCTGAACAAGCCTTTATGAACGCCGGAACAATTGACGACGTGATTAAGAAAGGAAAAGAGATGATGGAGAAAGCGAAAAGCAATTGAAAATTGAAAGTTGAAAATTGAAAATGAAATGAACGATGATAGGGGAGGTGCCCGAAGGGCGGAGGAGTTCAATTTAAAATCTAAAATCTAAAATCAAAAGCGTTCGCTCGTGCGGCTGTAATCTAAAATCATAAATCATAAATCTAAAATTAATCAGGATGGTTTTAAGAATAGTATCTCCGGAAAAAGTGCTTTATAAAGGTGAAGTGCAAATGGTGAAACTACCCGGTACGGTGGGACAGTTCACGGTATTGGAGCATCACGCCCCGTTAGTGTCCACGTTGACAGCGGGAAAGCTGGTTTACCGGGGGGCGAGCGGGGAGAAGGAAATTGATATAAAAGGAGGAGTCGTGGAGGTGCGGGATAACAACGTGGTGGTATGTATAAATTGATAAACGAATGAAAGATTATGCAAGACATATATTGACGGTATTCTTTTCGCTGACGGTGGCTTTGAACGTGTCCGCGCGGGAGGTTGTTGCCGTGAATGATACTCTGACAATGGAAGATGAAATTGTTGCTCGGGTGGATTCGCTGGGGCAGGAAGTCGAGGAAGAAGCGAAAGCGTTTAACCCGAAAGAAACCATTTTCGAGCATCTTGGTGATGAATACGGTTGGAATATCGTGGGGCGTGTGACTCTTCCATTGCCAGTGATTGTTAGGGGAATAGACGGAAGTTGGCACGTGTTCAGTTCCACGCATCTGGAGGACGGGAAGGAATACGAGGGATTTTATATCGCCCGCGAGGGAACTCACGAGGGGAAGATTGTCGCCACGGACGCGACGGGAAACGTGTATCGTCCGTATGATTTCTCTATCACGAAAAACGCATTTTCTATCATGATAAGCGCTTTGATTACCATGTTAATCGCCTTTTCGTTGGTGCGTTATTACCGGAAAAACAAATACAAAGCCCCTAGAAAGGGTGTCGGTTCAATCGAGATGGTCGTGGAGATGTTGTACAAGGAGGTTATCGTGAGCGTGTTGGGAAAAGAGGCGAGAAAATACGCGCCTTATCTACTGACATTGTTTTTCTTTATATTCATCTCTAACTTGATGGGATTGGTCGCGTTCTTCCCCGGGGGAGCAAATGTAATGGGAAATATGTCTATCACGCTTGTACTGGCAGTTTGTACCTTTGTCGTGGTGAACGTGTCGGGAACGAAGGAATACTGGAAAGAGATTTTCTGGCCGGATGTACCGTTCGCGTTGAAATGTCCGGTGCCCTTGTTGCCGATAATCGAGATTTTCGGGGTATTCACGAAACCAATCGCTCTTATGATTCGTCTTTTCGCGAATATGCTGGGAGGACACTTGATTGTGCTGGTATTGATTTCGTTGATATTCATGTTCGGCGTGATGGGGCAGGTGGTTGTCGGGGTGACAACGATATTCTCGGTACTGTTTGCGGTGTTTATGAACTTGATACACGTGCTGATCGGATTTATCCAAGCGTACGTGTTTATGTTACTGTCGACGATATTTATCGGGTTAGCGAGAGTGAAGCGATTGAGTGATTTATAATAGAATAATTTGAATCAATAAATCTAAAATAAATAAGGTTATGGAAAGTTTAATTTTATTGGAAGCCGCGGTAGCCGGAATGAGTCTGGCAAAGATTGGTGCTTGTGTTGGTGCGGGTATCGCCGCTATTGGTGCCGGTATCGGTATTGGTAAGATCGGTTCTTCTGCTATGGACGCTATTGCCCGTCAGCCGGAAGAAACGAATAACATCAGAACGAATATGATTGTGATTGCCGCGTTGATAGAGGGTGTTGCCCTTTTCGCGATTATCGTTTGTTTATTAGCATTGTTTGTATAAAAAGAAGCTATGTCATTATTTACACCGGAATTCGGATTAGTGTTTTGGATGCTGGTTGTCTTTTTGATTCTTTTCGGCATTCTGGCAAAATACGCCTGGCCGGCTATTGTCCGGATGATGGACGAGCGGGCTGATTTTATTGATAAAGGCGTAGAGTATGCCCGGGAGGCTAAAAGAGATCGAGAAAAGGCACAAGAGGATGCCAAAGATTTGCTGACGGAAGCCCGTAAGCAACAATTAGAGGTATTGCAGCAGACAGAACGGCTGAAACGGGAGATGATAGCGGAAGCCCGAAAAGCGGCAGAAAATGAGGCAAAACAAGTGAGGGAGGCTGCCAATTTGTCGATAGAGCAGGCAAAACGGGAAGCAGAATTACAATTGCGTAAACAAGTGGCATCCTTGTCTTTGCAGGTTGCAGAGAAAGTGATGCGTAAAGACTTGGCTACCGATAAGAACCAAATGGAACTGATCGGTAAGTTGTTGAACGAGCTTGAAAATAAAGAGTAAAGGAGGAGAGTATGGACGAAGGATTGATTGCTCGAAGGTATGCAAAGGCCGTGTTTCGATACGCGCAGGAGTTAAATGCTGCTGATGCAGTGTATGAGAAGATGAAATTATTCGAGAAAAATTATATCGCTCATCCCGACTTGCAGAAAGCTTTGTTAAATCCGTTGTTATCACCCGAGGATAAGGAAATGCTGCTCTCCACGGCTATCGGGATAGAACCGGGAGAGGCATACATCAAGGGTATTCGTTTGTTGATAAGAAACCACCGGGAAATGTATGTCAGGTCAATTTGCCTGATGTTTCAGAAGATTTACCGGGCTGCAAACGGGATTATCCGGGTGAAGATCATCACGGCGATGGAGTTGTCGGACGAGACGATGGATAAGATCAAAGAGTTCGTGCGGCGTCATACTGATAAGACAATAGAGTTTGTCCATAAGGTTGATCCCTCGATTATCGGAGGTTTTATATTACAGATTGGATCCCGGCAACTAGATGCCTCACTGATGAAAGAGCTGAAGGAGATGAGTCTCCAGTTTGGATTTTTAGATTATAAATGAATTCTTCGGGAGGATGACAAGAAGAAC
>OHAT01001174.1_pt1 | contig 23843 bp, 21 predicted proteins | sample 1577141 | NCBI WGS metagenome assembly OHAT01 (sample SAMEA3541578, study PRJEB24748) | human gut metagenome | biome: human gut; feature: human-associated habitat; material: faeces | place: China | collected 2012 | reverse complement strand
TGGCCCCCACCTTTGCCAACCACTTCTGGAACAAGGGCGGCTGGATCCAGAACCGGGCCAACACCCTGGCTCTGTGGTGCATGTTTGCCCAGGTGTTCCCCCTGTTCCAGGACAACAGCGTGTTCTCCACCATCACCTCCGTCTATGCCGACGGCGTTATGAACCCCGCCGTCCGGCCCACGGCGGCCAATCCCACGGCCCAGGGCGTGGTCTCCATCGTGGCGCTGGTGGTGAACGTGGTGATCCTGGCCAGCATCATCAAGCGGGCCAAGGCACAGAAGAAGAACCCCTATAAGCAGGAAATCTTCACCGACCAGAGAGACTTCCGGGAGGCCATGGAGAGAGCCTGAGGGTAAGTCACGGCTGTTGGGACCCTCTTTCAGTCGAAGATTTATACGAGAAAAGCACGGCTTGCGCCGTGCTTTTCTTGATACTGTCAAAAATGGGCTTCGCCCATTTTTGACAAAAGGCTTGCAGTCTGCGAGGCTTTTTTGCCCCGCCCTGCGGAGGGACGGCGGTAGGGTCAGCGGATGGCGGTGACGGTGTAGCCCTTGTCCTCCACGGTGCGGCGCAGGACGTCGTCCTCCACCGGGGCAGTGAGGGTCACCACGGCGGTGCCGCTTTCGTGGCTGACCTGAGCGGTCTGCACCTGGGGCATGGCCTCCAGGGCGGTGCGAACGGTGGCCTCGCAGTGGGGGCACATCATGCCCTTGATCTCCAGTGTCTTTTCCATAGTTTGTTCCTCCTTGATGTCGTTTAAGTGATTGGTTCGTTTATGATCGTGCCGGTTATCCCGGAGCTTGAACAGATTCAGCCGCAGGGCGTTGGACACCACGCAGAAGCTGGAAAGGCTCATGGCCGCCGCGCCGAACATAGGATTCAGCGTCAGCCCCAGGGGGATGAACACCCCGGCGGCCAGAGGAATGCCGATGGCGTTGTAGAAAAATGCCCAGAACAGGTTTTCGTGGATGTTCCGCAAGGTGGCCCGGCTGAGCCGAATGGCGGCGGGCACGTCCAGCAGACTGCTGTTCATCAGTACCACGTCCGCCGCGTCGATGGCCACGTCGGCTCCCGCGCCGATGGCAATGCCGGTGTCGGCCCGGGTCAGGGCCGGGGCGTCGTTGATGCCGTCGCCTACCATGGCCACCTTGCCCCGCTGCATCAGCCGGCGGATGGCGGCCTCCTTGCCCTCCGGCAGCACCCCGGCGATGACCTGATCCACCCCCGCCTGGGCCCCGATGGCCTGAGCGGTGCGCCGGTTATCGCCGGTGAGCATCACCACGCGGATGCCCATGTTCCGCAGCTCCCGGACCGCCTGGGGGCTGTCCTCCTTGATGACGTCCGCCACGGCAATGACGCCCAGAAGCCGGTCCTCCGCCCCGAAGAACAGGGGCGTTTTCCCCTGCCGGGACAGCTCCTCGGTCTTAGCCTGCAGGTCCGGAGATACGGCGGCGCGCTTCTCTGTAAAGGCGGCGCTGCCGCCCCACAGGGTCCGGCCCTCCAGCACAGCCGTCAGGCCGTTGCCGGGCAGGGCCTGAAAGTCCGACACCTCCGGAGCCGTAAGCCCCGCCGCCCGGTCCAGCACAGCCCGGGCCAGGGGGTGCTCACTTTTCTGCTCCAGGGCCAGGGCATGGGTCAGCAGCTCCTGCTCCGTGACGCCCTCCGCCGGGAGGATGTCCGTCACCCGGGGCTGGCCGCTGGTGATGGTGCCGGTTTTGTCCAGGGCCACGATCTGCACCCGGCCCGTCTCCTCCAGGGAGGCGGCGGTTTTGAACAGGATGCCGTTTTTGGCCCCCAGGCCGCTGCCCACCATAATGGCCACAGGAGTGGCCAGGCCCAGGGCACAGGGGCAGCTGATGACCAGAACGGAGATGCCCCGGGCCAGGGCGTAACCCACCGGGTGGCCCAGCAGCAGCCACACCGCCGTGGTCACGGCGGCAATGGAAATCACCGCCGGAACGAACACGCCGGAGACCTTATCGGCGATCTTGGCGATGGGGGCCTTGGTGGCGGCGGCATCGCTGACCATGCGGATGATCTGGGACAGGGTGGTATCCTGGCCCACCCGGGTGACCCGGCAGCGGAGATAGCCGGACTGGTTCACCGTGGCGGCGGACACGCCGTCGCCGGGGGCCTTGTCCACAGGGATGCTCTCGCCGGTCAGGGCGGACTCATTGACGGCGCTGGAGCCCTCCAGCACCACGCCGTCCACAGGGATGCTCTCCCCGGGCCGGACGGCGAACTCGTCCCCCTGCTGCACCTGCTCCACCGGCACCTCCACCTCCCGGCCGTCCCGGAGCACAGAGGCGGTTCTGGGAGCCAGGCTCATGAGGCTTTTCAGGGCGTCGGTGGTTTTGCCCTTGGACCGGGCCTCCAGCATCTTGCCCACGGTGATCAGGGTCAGGATCATGGCGGCGGACTCAAAATAGAAGTCCATCATATAGGTCATGACGGCGGCTTCATCGCCCCGGACCTGGGCCGCCGTCATGGCGAACAGGGCATAGGTGCTGTAGCCGAAGGCCGCCGTGGCCCCCAGGGCCACCAGGGTGTCCATATTGGGGGCCCGGTGCCACAGGGCCTTATAGCCGCTGATGAAGAACTTCTGGTTGATGACCATGATGATCCCCGTCAGCAGCAGCTGGGTCAGCCCCATGGCCACATGGTTGTTGTCGTAAAACGGCGGCAGGGGCCAGCCCCACATCATGTGGCCCATGGAAAAGTACATCAGCACCAGCAGAAAGCCCACGGACCAGATAAGCCGCCGCCGGATACGGGGCGTCTCGTGGTCCTCCAGCTGCTGCTCGTCGGCGCTGGGAGACGACTGGGCCGCGCCCTTTTCCGACGCGCCGTACCCCGCCGCCTCCACGGCGGCAATGATGGCGGAGGGCTCCGCCGTGCCCTCCACGCCCATGGAGTTGGTCAGCAGGCTCACGGAGCAGTCCGTGACCCCCGGGACCTTCCCCACCGCCTTTTCCACCCGGGCCGAGCAGGCGGCGCAGCTCATGCCCGTGACATTGTATTGCTTCATTGGGTCCACTCCTATTTCATCAGCTTTTGCAGGGTGGTCACCAGCTCGTCGATGACCTGATCCTTGCCGTCCCGGATGTCCTGGGCCACACAGGTGCGGATGTGGCTGGCCAGCAGCTCCTTGTTGAAGGCGTTGATGGCCGCGTTCACCGCCGCCGCCTGGACCAGGATGTCGGGACAGTAAGCCCCGGCCTCCACCATGCCCCGGATGCCCCGGATCTGGCCCTCGATGCGATTGAGCCGGTGGATCAGGCGCTTGTATTCCTCCGGCGAGCGCTCCTTTTTCCGCTGGGAGCAGCGGCAGCAGTTGTGTTCTTCCATAGTTTCCCCGCCTCGCTTTGTTTCATGATACCCCGTGGGGGTATCTATAGTTATATACCCCTCCCGGGTATTTGTCAAGCACAAAAAATCTCCCCGGGCGGGGAGATTTTTTGTGTTATTGATAGTCCGACAGCAGGAACATGGGCTTCACGGCCACCACCTCGTCATACTCCCACTGCTCCACCTGGACATCGGCGGTCAGGGCCTTCAGGTCCCGCTTCACCACGTCCAGGGCCTCGTCGGCGGTCTGGGCCCGGCCCTCCCGCAGGACGCGGATCATCCGGGTCAGCACCACCGGGTGGGAATAGCGGGCAGGCAGAGGAAAGTCCTTGGGCAACACCGCCGCCAGATCCGCCTGGGCCTGTTCCCAGTCCCGGGACAGGGCCGTCTTGTTGTTGCGGGCGGTGGGCAGCACATGAGCACCGGAGAACAGAAACACTGCCGCAAAGCCAAATAGGGCAAAGTAGATGCCCAGGCTGCTGGTGCCCCGGATCATGGACACCACGCCGTATACCAGGGCGATGAGTCCGGCGATGACGATGGCCAGGGCCACCCACTTATAGCTGGGGTTGGAGCGGTCGTTGACCCGCTTGGCCCTGGCCGCCTGGGACAGGCGGCGGGTCAGGCTGGTGTGGTCCTCTAAGAAGGTGCGGGCCTGCTCCAGGCGCTCCCTTTCGGCCTGGGCCTGGGGCGTCAGCTCCTTGAGATAGCGGCGGGCGTTCTCGGCCCGCTGCTGGGCCATGTGCTGCTCCACCTTGCGGCTTTGCAGCGGCAGATCCGGGCAAACCCTGGCCAGGTGCGCCAGCAGGTTGTCCACGTCCTCCTCGTGCTTGAAATTGCACTGCTTTTCGCCGCCGTCGTACTCCACCACCAGGTAGGGGATGGAGCCGAAGGCCCCCTTGCCGGTGAAGCCGCCCTTGCTCATGGCCACACGCTTGAACACGCGGCGCACCGAGGACAGCGCCACATAATAGTGCCGGTCGATGAAAAAGCTGTTGAGATACAGGGCCTTTTCGCCCACGCCGCAGGGGCCGAAGCGGCGGCAGCCCTTCTTATCCGCCGCCAGGGTCTCGTTATCCAGCGTGACGCTGCCAAGGCGTGCAGGTGCAAAGATCATAGCAGTTCCTCCCATAGGGGCAAAGCGGCAGGAGGGGCCTGCCGCTTTGCGAAGTTTTGAAAAAGGGGCGAATTACTTGCCCAGCGTCTCGTAGTGAGGCTGGGTGTGGCGCTTCTTGATGGTGTACAGGAAGATACCCAGGAACAGGACGGCCACGGCGATGCCGATGGGGTAAGCCACGGCGGTGTTGTACACGGTGACGCCCTCGGCGGTCTTGTGGTTGATGAACTGGCCCAGGCACTCGTTGCCCAGCAGGAAGTAGGTGGCGGAAACGGCGCTCATAAAGGTGGCAGGCACGGCGGTGATCCAGTAGTTCTTCTTCTCATAGTACAGATACATGGAAGCGGCCCACAGGACGATCATGGCCAGAGTCTGGTTGGTCCAGCTGAAGTAACGCCAGATAACGGTGTAGTCGATGAAGCCCAGGGCATTGCCCACGCCCAGGACAGCGCCCACGCCCAGAACGGGCACGCACAGCAGCAGACGGTTCTTCCACTTCTTCTGGTCGATCTTGAACCAGTCGGACAGCACCAGACGAGCGCTGCGGAAGGCGGTGTCGCCGGAGGTAATGGGGCAGGCAATCACGCCCAGCATAGCCAGGGCCACGCCCACCTTGCCCATGGTCTTGACGCAGACATCATAAATGGCGGCAGACTGACCATTGGCCAGGATCTCGGCCAGGCCGGTGTTCAGGCCGCCGGTGACCTCATACAGAGCGCAGCCGGCAGCGGCCCACACCAGGGCGATGACGCCCTCGGAAACCATGGCGCCGTAGAACACGAAGCGGCCCTGCTTCTCGCTCTTCATGCAGCGGGCCATCAGGGGACTCTGGGTGGAGTGGAAGCCGGAGATAGCGCCGCAGGCCACGGTGATGAACATGAAGCTCCACACGGGAGTTCCCTTGGGATGCATGGAACCGAAGTGATCCCAGATCTCAGGAATGGTGTACTCAGGCTTGACAAAGATGCCCACGGCCACGCCGACGGCCATGACGATCAGGCAGATACCAAAGATAGGATAAATCTTGCCGATGATCTTGTCAATGGAAATAAAGGTGGCGATGAAATAATACACCAGAACGATAATCAGCCAGAACAGAGTGGTGGTAACAACGCCGGTGGAGCCGCCGTTCTTGAACAGGGTGACGATCAGGCCCGCAGGACCCACGGCGAACACGGTGCCCACCATGATCAGCAGCACCACGCTGAACACACGCATGACGTTCTTCATGAACCCGCCCAGGTAGATACCGGAAATCTCGGAAATGGAAGCGCCGTTGTTGCGCTCGCTCATCATGCCGGAGAAATAGTCATGCACAGCACCGGCAAAGATCGTACCAAAGGTGATCCACAGGAACACGATGGGGCCCCACAGAGCACCCTGCATTGCGCCGAAGATGGGGCCAAGGCCCGCGATGTTCAGCAGTTGGATCATGAACAGCTTCCACTGAGGCAGAACCACATAGTCCACACCGTCGTTGATCTTCACAGCGGGGGTCTCGCGGTCGTCCGGCCCGAAGGTGTTTTCCACCACCTTGCCATAGACGAAATAACCGCCGATCAGCAAGGCCAGGCAAATCAGAAAGCTTACCATTTTTTCTCCTCCTTCATACATACAATGTAACGATTTGAAGCAAAAGGGTACGAATCCTTTTGCTTTCCGTCCAATATGATAATTTTTTTGCAGAAAAAGTCAATCCCCACTTTGCACAAAAAATCTTTACAATTCCGTTACGATATTCACGAAAAATTCACGGATTCTTTATTGCGTCGAAATAATTTGCTGATGTTCGCACAAGGACGGCGCGGATTTTTGAAAGATGATACATCGTGCGGAGGTCAGCGCGGTAACGTTTGCGGTCGTTAATTCGTTTTGGAGGCATGAAAGAAATCCTGCACGGCGTGAGCCGCGCAGGATTTCTTGAGACTGTCGAAAAACTCGGAAATCTTCCGCCATCGGAAAGGAAGATAGTTACGAAAGAAACCCATCAGGGGTGTCTTTCGTTTGCAATCACAGGTTTTTCAGAACTTTTTAATTTCTGAAAAACCGCACACAGCTTGTCAAAAAAGACTTTTTTGACAAGCTGTGAAATCCTGCACGGCGTAAGCCGTGCAGGATTTCTTGAGACTTCTATTGCTCCCGCTTCAGAAGGCGGATGTCCTGGCCGATGAAGGGCAGAAGCTCAAACTCTCCCTCCAGCCGGGACATGATCTGGGCCGAATAGCGGCGGCCGATCTGGTCGGGGTCCAGGTTGGTGCTGATGATGGTGCTTTTCCCCGCCAGCAGGCGGCCGTTGAGCAGCTGGTACAGGGCGCTCTGGACAAAGGCGGTGGTCATCTCGGTGCCCAGGTCGTCCAGGATCAGCAGGTCGCAGGCCATGCAGCGCTCCACGCTTTCGTCCGGCTCGTCCACGTCGTCCCGGCGGAACTTGGCCGCCTCGAACTGGGAGAAAATATGCCCCGCCGTGTCGTACACCACGGAGAAGCCGTCCTCGCTGACCACCCGGGCGATGCAGGCGGACAGAAACGTCTTGCCCAGGCCCGGCGCGCCGAACAGCAGCAGATTCTGCTTCCCGGGGCGGAAGTCCCGGGCGAAGGACTGGCAGATCTCCAGATTCCGCTGGGCCGCCTCCCGGGGGGAGCGGGGCAGGCCGCCCCGGTCCGTGGAATAGTAGTCCAGGCGGAAGGTGTCGAAGCTCTGGGAGCCGATGTCCAGCATGTGGGACAGCTCCGCAATCTGCTCCCGGGCGTAGTAGCTGCGCAGGCAGGCGCACATGGAGCCGTCCGGCAGGAACCCGGCGTCGCCGCACCGGGCGCACCGGGGCTTCTCCTCCAGATAGTCGGCGGGACAGCCCAGAGCCGTAAGGATCTCCCCCCGGCGGCGCTGGAGGGCCAGATTCTCGTCCCGGATGGCGTGGATGGCAGGCACCGGGTCCCGGCCCCCCTTCAGGGCCCTGGTGATGATCTGGCTCATGGTGCCGCGCAGGCGGCGGTCGATGTCCGCCAGCTCCGGTTCCCGGGCAAACAGCTGCTGCTGACGCTCCCGGAACTGCCGGGCCCGGCGCTGCTTATCCTCGTCAAAGCGGGCCATGGCCCGGCTGAGAATTTTTCCGTCGTAGGGCATGGGGTTCCCTCCTTTACCGCTTTATATTACCACTTCATGTATTTTTCCATGCGGGAGTTGTCCTGATCCGGCTTGTCCGGCTTCGGGGACGGCTGGGCGGGCTTTCCGGCGTCGCCCTGCTGGACCTCCTCCGGGGTGTGCCAGCCGTTTTCGTGCCAGCGGCGGAGGATGCCGTTGAGATACCGCCACTCTAACTGCTTCTTATAGAATATGGTCTTGTCGTAGGCCAGGGCCACCGTTTCCGGCGGGAAGCCCTTGTCCATCCAATCGGAGATGTACTTTTCCTCGCTGGCCACCGGGCGGCGCTGGCCCAGGCCCAGCACCTGCATATAGGCGGACTGGCCCTGCTGTCTGTCCCGCCAGGTTTTCAGATAGCGGGCGGCGCTGTCCTGGTCGAACAGGCCCTGGCGGGCCCAGTAGTAGCCCTCCTTCTCGATCTGGCGCAGGGTGGGGCGGCGGCCGGGGCCGTAGCGCTCCTCGGACCGGGTGATGCAGTGGTTCACCAGCAGATAGATCACGTCCGCCGGCATGCCCAGGTCGTCATACAGCCCCGCCAGCACCTGCAGGTCGGCGGTTTTCAGCTTGCGGCCCAGCTTCTCCTCCACCTGGGGGATCAGCATCCGGAAGGAGCGGTCGTCCTCCAGAAGGGCCGCCAGGTCCTGGGCGCTGTATACCGGGCGCTCCTCCGCCGGGGCCGGAGGCGGCGTCTCCGCCGGGCGCTGGATCAGGCCCAGCCGCTGCAGGCCCGTTTCCGCCGCATTCAGCCGCAGCTGGCTCCAGCGCAGCCGGGACTGCAGCTCCTGCTCGGTGATGCCCCGGTCCGCCCGCATCAGAAGCAGGTATAAAAGCGCGGCGTCGCCGTCGCCGTTTTTCACCAGGCGGTCCACCTGGTCCGCCGTCAGCACGATGCTGGGGTCATTTTCCCGCAGGATATAGCCGCTCATAGCCGCGCCCTCCCTTCTGTTTCCTCCGGAACCCCTTTATTTTACACGAAATCCCCCGGTTCGTAAAGCCGCCCAGGCAGGTTTTTCACAAAATTCTCCTTTTCGGCAGAAAAGGCTTTTCCCGGCGGGATTTTGTGGTATAATGGATTCTGTATCGGTATGACTCTTTTTGCGGTTTACATAAATAGGAGGATGACATGGCAAATAAGGTGACAATGAACATCTGCGGCCAGGAGTATACCCTGGTGGCAGACGAGAGCGCGGCATATATGGAGAAGGTAGGCGCACTGGTGGACGAGAGGATGCGCCAGGTGCTGGATGCCCTGCACGTGAGCCAGACGGACGCGGCGGTGCTGGCGGCGGTGAACCTGGCGGATGAGCTGCTGAAAAATCAGGCGGCGGCGGAGAATCTGCGCCGCCAGGTGAAAAACTATCTGGACGAGGCCACCCAGGCCAAGAACGAGGCCTCGGAGCTGAAGCGCCAGCTGTTCAAGGCCCAGCAGGGCCGGGGCCAATGATGGAGCTGCTGAGCCCCGCCGGGGGCTGGGAGGCCATGGTGGCCGCCGTGCAGAACGGGGCAGACGCCGTGTACATGGGCTTCGGCGGGCTCAACGCCCGGCGCAGTGCCCGGAATTTCACGGACGAGGAGTTCCGGGAGGCCGTGGCCTACTGCCATCTGCGGGGGGTGAAGGTGTATCTGACCCTGAACACCCTGGTGACGGACCGGGAGCTGCCTGCCGCCGCCGAGGCCCTGAAAAAAGCCTCGGATATGGGGGTGGACGCCATCCTCATCCAGGACTGGGGCATCTGGCGGCTGGCCCGGGAAATTGCGCCCGATGTTCCCCTCCACGCCAGCACCCAGATGAGCCTGCACACCCTGGGCGGGGCGTGCAGGGCGGCGGAGTTGGGCCTGGAGCGGGTGGTGCTGGCCCGGGAGCTGAGCCGCCGGGACATCCACACCATAACCCGGGACTGTCCCGCGGAAATCGAGGTGTTCGGACACGGCGCCCTGTGCATGTGCTACTCGGGTCAGTGCGAAATGAGCGCCGTGATCGGCGGACGCAGCGGCAACCGGGGAGCCTGCGCCCAGCCCTGCCGCCTGCCCTACGGCGTCAACGAAAAGGCCGCCGGGGGCCATCCCCTGAGCCTGAAGGACGCCAACCTGGCGGACTATGTGCAGGAGCTGGAGCAGATGGGCGTGGCGTGTCTGAAGCTGGAGGGCCGCATGAAGCGTCCGGAATATGTGGCGGTGATCACGGGGATCTATCGCCGTCTGCTGGATGAGAAGCGGGGGCCCAGCCGGGAGGAGTCCCGGCAGCTGGAGGCCGCCTTTTCCCGCAGCGGCTTCACCGACGGATACTATAAGGGGCGCACCGGGCCGGAGATGTTCGGCACCCGGCCGGAAAACGCCCCGGAGCCCAAGGAGCTGTTTGCCCGGGCCAAGGCCGGGTACAGCAGGGAGGACAGCCGCCGGGTGCCGGTGGACATGGTCTGCACCCTGCGGGCCGGGGAGCCGGTATCCCTGACGGCCAGCGCCGGGGGACACGTCGTCCGGGCGGAGGGTCCCACCCCGGAGGAGGCCCGGAACCGGGCATTGACGGCGGCGGAATTGCAGGCCCGGCTGGAGAAAACCGGCGGCACCGTGTTCCGGCCCCGGGAAACCCGGGTGGAGCTGGAGGAGGGGCTGATGCTGCCGGCCAGCGCCGTGAACGCCCTGCGGCGGCAGGCTCTGGAGGGCCTGGAAGCCGCCCTGGCCCAGCCGCCGGTGCGGCGGACGGGTACCCCCTCTCCCCTGCCCCAGGCCCAGCCGGGACCTGACGCGCCGGTGCTGACCTGCTCCATTATGCGGCCGGAGCAGCTGACGGAGCCCCTGGCCCAGTGCGAGACGGTGTATGTTCCGGCGGAGCTTCTGGAAAAGATCAACCTAAACCGCTGGGCGGAGATGACCCATATCTGCGCCGTTCTGCCCCGGATTTTCCGGACGGAGGACCAGGCGGCGCTGCGGGCCCTTCTGCAGCGGCACCGGGAGCACCTGTCCGCCGTGGCCATCGGCAATCTGGGACACCTGCCCATTGCCGAGAGTCTGGGTCTGCCCCTGTGGGGAGACCTGGGGCTGAATCTTTTCAACAGTGAGTCCCTGCTTTTCTGGAAGGAGCTGGGGCTGGAAGCTGCCGCCGTGTCCATGGAGCTGCGGTGGCAGCAGCTCCGGGACCTGCGGAAGGTTCTGCCCTGCGAGGCGGTGGTATATGGCCGCCTGCCGCTGATGATCATGGAAAACTGCGTCATCCGCAATGAGCTGGGCTGCCGGGACGCCGGGCGGGACTATGCGGACCGCTCCCCTGCCTGCCGGTGCGGCCAGGAGAATGTCCTGGTGGACCGCACCGGGGCGCAGTTCCCCTTGGTGGGCCAGTGGGGCCACCGGTGCGAGATCGAGAACAGTAAAGTGCTGTTCCTGGCGGATAAGCCGGAGTGGCGGCAGCTGGGGCTGACCCGGGCGCGGCTGCGGTTTACCACGGAGTCGCCGGAGGAGTGCGTCCGGGTGCTGCGGGCCTATCAGGGCCGCAGCGACTACCGGCCGGACCAGCTGACCCGGGGCCTGTTCTACCGGGGTGTGGAATAAATACGCCCGGTTATCAACCTTTACAATCTTTTCACAGTTTGTTTTCATATTCAATAGGAGCAAGTGGTACAATGGAGTTTAAAATCAAGGCGGTGTCGCCGAAAATAGGCCGGGAGTTCCCGCTGCCCCAGTATAAGACGGCGGGAGCGGCGGCCATGGACCTGTGCGCGTGCATGGAGGAGGACGTGACCCTGACCCCGGGCCAGCGGATGGGCATCCCCACGGGAATTGCCATTGCCCTGCCCTCCCCGGACTATGTGGCCCTGGTGTTTGTGCGCAGCGGCATGGGCTTCAGGCACGGGATCGGCCTGAGCAACGGCGTGGGCGTTATCGACAGCGACTATCGGGGGGAGATCTCTGTGGGGCTGGTGAATCTGTCCGGGGAGGACTATACCATCCGGCCCGGGGACCGCATCGCCCAGCTGATGGTGGTGCCGGTGGTGCGGCCTGTTCTGGTGCAGGCGGAGGAGCTGGATGAGACGGACCGGGGCGCAGGCGGCTTCGGCTCCACCGGGAGGTGAGGCCATGGCAAGGATCGTGCTGGCCTCCGGTTCCCCCCGGCGGCAGGAGCTGCTGACCCGGATCGGCATCCGGGATTTCACCGTGCGGGTGCCTCAGGTAGAGGAGTGGTATCCCCAGGGGCTGACGCCCCCGGAGATCGTGTCGTATATCAGCCGGGAGAAATCCCAGGCGGTGCCGTCGGAGGAGGACGAGATCGTCATCACCGCCGACACCATGGTGTTTCTGGACCAGCAGCGGCTGGGAAAGCCCAAGGATGAGGCGGACGCCCTGCGGATGCTGACGGACCTGGCGGGGCGGCGGCACACGGTGTGCACCGGCGTTACCCTGCGGCAGGGACAGCGGTCCCTGACCCGGGCCCAGTCCACGGACGTGTATTTCCGGCCCGCCGGCCGGGAGGAGCTGATGGCCTATATCCGGGGCGGCGAGCCCATGGACAAGGCCGGAGCCTACGGCGTGCAGGGCCAGGGGGCCCTGCTGGTGGAGCGCATTGACGGGGACTTTTTCAACGTCATGGGTCTGCCGGTGCTGCTGCTGAGCCGGATGCTGGCGGAGTTCGGCGTGACGCTGCTGTGACCAGTTTATCAAAAAAGGCTTTTTTGATAAACTCGACGATAAGGAATACGCTATGAAACGATTTTTTCAGAAAAACGGCATTATGATGCTGGCCGCCGTGGTGGTGGTGGCGGTGGGGCTGTGTATCGCCAGCGCCGTCAGCAACCAGACGGGGTTTTTGCAGAACGCCGCCGGGGTAGTCACCTATCCCTTCCGGGCGGCGGGTTCCGCCGTGGCCGGATGGTTCCAGAACATCGGCCAGCGGTTCGAGACGGTGGAAGCCCTGCGCCAGGAGATCGAGGAGCTGCGCAAGGAAAACGCCCAGCTGAAGGAGGATGCGCGCCAGGCCAAGACCGACAGCGAGGAGAACCAGCGGCTGCGGGACCTGAACGGTCTGAGGCAGCAGCGGCGGGACTTTACCTTTGAGGCGGCCCGGGTCATCGAGCGCAGCACCTCCAACTGGTCCAGGACCCTGACCCTGAACAAGGGCACCGGCCTGGGCGTGGCCATCGGCGACTGCGTGGTGGATCAGTACGGCTATCTGGTGGGAGTGGTCACCGAGGCGGGCGCCAACTGGTGCACCGTGACCACCATCCTGGACACGGATTCCCAGCTGGGGGCCCTGGTGTTCCGCACCGGCGAGGTGACGGTGGCCATGGGCGACCTGGCCCTGATGGGGCAGGGAAAGCTGAAGCTGTCGTACCTGGAGGGGGAATCCAGCCTCATCAACGGCGACATGATCGTCACCTCCGGCCTGGGAGGCTACTATCCCTCGGGACTGGTCATCGGCTCCGTGGAGGAGATCAAAACCGATGACAACGGTCTGACCCGCTATGCCACCATCATCCCCAAAACCGATATCACCCAGCTGGTGGAGGTGTTCGTGATCACGGACTTTACCATCGTGGATTGAGAGGAGCGGCCATGAATCAATCCATGAACCAACGGGATATGTTCTTCAAATGGCTGTACTACGCCGGGGCGGTGCTGCTGCTGGTGCTGGTGCAGTCCCTGGTGCTCAACCGCATCTCCGTGTGGGCGGTGCACCCGTTTCTGCCGCCGGTGATCGCCGGGATCATGGCCATGCTGGAGGGTCCCGCCGAGGGGGCCGTATTCGGCGGCATCTTCGGCCTGCTGTGCGACCTGACCATGCCGGGGGTCATTCCGTGCTTCTATACCCTGGCGTTTCTGGCGGCGGCGCTGCCGGCGGCGATGATCGCCAAGCGGCTTCTGAGCCAGGGATTCCTGTGCGCCGTTCTGTGCGCGGCTCTGGCCCTGGTGATCACGGACCTGCTGCACACGGTGCTGCTGACCTTCCGGCAGGGGGTGGAGCTGAGCGCCGCCCTGTCGTTGACGGGGCGGGAGCTGGCCGTGACGGTGGTGCTGTCGCCGCTGGTGTATCTGCTGCTGCGCAGCGTGCACAACCGGATCCTGAGATAGGAGGCGTGCCATGAAGAAAAACGCATTTGACCCGGTGCGGGTCCGCATCTGGGCGCTGACGGGGCTGATGGGCCTGTGCCTGCTGGCCTTCGCCGGGGTGATGTACTATACCCAGATCCTCCACGGGGAGGAAAACCGGGCCAAGTCCCTGGCCAGCAATGCCGCCAGCGAGACGGTGGAGGCCTCCCGGGGGATCATCACCGACCGCAACGGCAAGGTGCTGGTGTCCAACCGGCTGACCTATACCCTGATCTTCTCCGCCAAGGATTTTGAGAATGACCAGGACCTGAACGCCGCCATCCTGCGGCTGACGGACCTGTGCACCGAGAACAACACCGTTTGGAACGATACCCTGCCCCTGAGCAAAACCGCGCCCTACAGCTATACCGACGCCCAGGACAGCGAGGGCTTCGCCCTGTTCCTGAAGAACAAGAGCATCCCCTATTCCAAGCTGTCCCAGGTGACCCCCACCCTGCAGCCGGACCGGTTCATGGCCAAGCTGCGGGAGCTGTTCAAAATCGACAGCAGCTATACCGACGACCAGGCCCGGACCATCGCCGGGGTGCGGTATGAGCTGGCGGTGAAGAGTCTGACGGACGCACAGTACGTCTTTGCCGACGACGTGTCCGTGGAGCTCATCAGCCAGACGGCGGACGGCCAGTATCAGGGGGTATCCACCGGCACCTCCTCCGCCCGGGTGTATAACACCGAATATGCCGCCCATGTGCTGGGGCGGCTGAGCCCCATCTACTACGAGGACTGGGTGGGCGACCCGGAAAACGGCGTCACCGGCTATCGGGACATGGAGGGCTACTCCATGAACTCCCTGGTGGGCCGGGAGGGCGCGGAGAAGGCCTTTGAGTCCTATCTCCACGGCACCAAGGGCACCCGGATCATCACCACCAACGAGGAGGGGAAGATCACCGGCGAGCTTTACACCAAGGAGCCTCAGCCCGGCGGCACCGTGGCCCTGACCCTGGACATCGACGTGCAGGAGGACACGGAGAAATCCCTGGCCCAGACCATCGAGGCCATGACCGCCAAGGACGGCATCGTCCGGGGCGGCGCGGCAGTGGTGGTGGGGGTAGGCTCCGGCGAGGTGCTGGCCATGGCCAGCTATCCCACCTATAACCTGTCCACCTTTGACCAGGATTACAGCAAGCTGGTCAGCGACACCGTGGGCACTCCCCTGCTGAACCGGGCCATCGGCGGCGCATACGCCCCGGGCTCCACCTTCAAGCCCTGTACCGCCGTGGCGGCCCTGGAGTCGGGGATCATCACCCCCTCCTCCACCATTGTGGACCGGGGCGTGTATGACTACTACAAATCTCCCCAGCCCCGGTGCTGGATCTATAACGAGTACGGCGGCACCCACGGACGGGTCAACGTGTCCCAGGCCATCACCGTTTCCTGCAACTATTTCTTCTATGAGGTGGGCCGCCTGACGGGTATCAAGACCCTGGCGGACTACGCCAAGCAGTTCGGTCTGGGCGAGTATACCGGCATCGAGATCGGCGGGGCGGGAAGCGCCGAGGCCAAGGGCTCCATGGCCACCCCGGAGTTTGCCGAGCGCAACGGTCTGGAGTGGACCGACGGCCAGACCCTGACCGCCGCCATCGGCCAGAGCTATGACCTGTTCACGCCCCTGCAGCTGGCCAACTACATCGCCACCCTGGTGGGCAGCGGCCAGCACTATGAGGCCCATCTGCTGAAAAACGTGAAATCCTACGACAACTCCTCGGTGATCTACGCCTATGACAAGGCGCCGCTGAACACCGTGGAGATGAGCGACAGCACCGTGCAGGCGGTGAAGGAGGGCATGCACAACCTGACCACCGGGAGCCTGTCCTACTACTTCTCCAATTGCGTGGTGTCTGCCGGCGCCAAGACCGGTACCGCAGAAACCGGTATCGCCAATACCAACAACGGCGTGTTCGTGTGCTTCGCCCCCTATGACGATCCCCAGATCGCCGTGGCCGTGGTCATCGAGAAGGGCGGCTCCGGTGCGGCCCTGGCCTCCACCGCCGTGGACATTGTGAACTCCTATTTCTCCCAGGAGGAGATCGGCGCCGTGGTCATCGGCGAAAATACCCTGCTGAAATGAGGCATTCCATGAGCAAGATCTTTGACTCCCGAGATACGGAATATAAGTCCCCCTTTGGCGCCGCCGTGTGCGGCGCCACTGTCCGTTTCGCGGTTCGACCGGGGGATGAAAACGTTACCGGCGTGACGCTGCTCCTGCGGCGGGAATTTGCGGGTACGGAGCAGGAGGTGGCCCTGTCCCCCGGCGATGACGGCCGGTGGCAGGGGGTATACACCGCCCCGGAGGAGCCGGAGCTGGTGTGGTACGCCTTCCGGTTTTCGTATCCGGAGGGGCAAAGGCTATACGGCCTTCACGGCTTCGACGACCAGGCCCGGTGGCAGCTGACGGTTTATGACGACAGCCGCCCTACCCCCGCCTGGTTTGGCCGGGGGATCACCTATCAGATCTTCCCGGACCGGTTCTGCCGCACCCGGGTGCCGGACCCCGCCGGGATGGTGGGGGACCGGGTGGTCCACCAGGATTGGGACGACACCCCGGTGTGGCGGCCCGACACCCAGGGGATCATCCGCAACAACGATTTCTTCGGCGGCAGTCTGGCGGGGATCACCTCCCGATTAGACTACCTACAGAGTATGGGAGTAGGTACGTTGTACCTGTGTCCGATTTTTGAGTCCGACAGCAACCACCGGTACGACACGGCGGACTATCGGCGCATTGACCCCATGCTGGGCACCGAGGAGGACTTCCGCACCCTGTGCCGGGAGGCCGGGTGCCGGGGCATCCGGGTGATGCTGGACGGGGTGTTCAACCACACCGGCAGCAACAGCCGATATTTCAACACCCAGGGATTCTATCCGGAGCTGGGGGCGGCCCAGAGCCGGGAGTCCCAGTATTATAATTGGTACTCCTTCCACCCCTGGCCGGAGGATTACGACGCCTGGTGGGGCATCAGGACCCTGCCGGCGGTGCAGGAGTCTGCGGACAGCTATCGCCGGTTCATCATCCGGGACGGAGACTCCGTGGTGCGGCACTGGCTGCGGCAGGGGGCCTCCGGCTGGCGGCTGGACGTGGCCGACGAGCTGCCGGACGACTTCATTGCCGAAATTCGCAGTGCCATGGACCAGGAGAAGCCCGACAGCTTCCTGCTGGGCGAGGTGTGGGAGGACGGCAGCAACAAGATCGCCTACAGCCAGCGCAGGCGGTATCTGCTGGGCAGCGAGACCCACGGGCTGATGAACTATCCCTTCCGGACGGCGGCCCTGGACTGGCTGCGGGGCGGCGACGCCGCCTGCTTCCGGGGCACCATGGAGGTCATCCGGGAGCACTATCCCCGGCCCGCCTTCTACAGCGCCCTGAACATTCTGGGCACCCACGACACGCCCCGGATCCTGACCCTGCTGGGAGCGGAGGATGTGCCGGATACCAAGGACGGCCGGGCGGCGCACCGTCTCTCCCCTGCCCAGCGGCAGAAGGGCCAGGCCCGGCTGCGGGTGGGCGAGATGCTGCTGTACTGCTTCCCCGGCTCTCCCACGGTGTACTACGGCGACGAGGCCGGGATGGAGGGCTTTGAGGACCCCCTGAACCGGGGGACCTATCCCTGGGGCCGGGAGGACCAGGAGCTGCTGGCCTTCTTCCGGCAGCTGGGGCAGCTGCGGCGGGAGCGCCTGTCCCTGCAGGAGGGGGACCTGACCTATCTCCACGCCCGGGGCGGCGTTCTGGTGCTGCGGCGGCAGCTGGGAGACGAGATCACCGTGGCGGCCCTGAACGCAGGCGAGGACGCCGCAGAGGTAGCCATCCCCTGGCCCCGGGAGCTGGCCCGGGAGGCCCTGACCTTCCAGCAGTTCTATGCCCCCGGCGGGAAGCTGCGGCTGCGGCTGCCGCCGGTTTCGGGGATGATCCTGATATGACCCACGGGGTGGATGTTTCACGTGAAACATCCACCCTTTTTTGCGTGTTGGTTTCGCCGTTTCACGTGAAACATTTTTCTCAAGATTTTTCTCATTTTGCAGATTTTCTATTGAAACCGACTGAAAATGTGATATACTAAAATAAAGACCGACAGAAAGCGAGTGTGGACAAAGTGGCGAAAATCGTGGCGATCGTGAATCAAAAAGGCGGCGTTGGGAAGACCACCACCTGTGTCAACCTGGCTGCGGCCCTGAAATACCTGGGGAAGCGGGTGCTTTTGTGCGACTTTGACCCCCAGGCCAACGCCACCTCCGGCATGGGGGTGGACAAATCCGTGTCCAACGGCGTGTATGACGTGCTCATCAACGGCGTGGAGACCCGGAAGGCCATCGTCACCACCCCCTACGGCGACGTGCTGCCCAGCAGCAAGGCCCTGGCCGGGGGCGGCGTGGAGATGATCGAAATGGCGGACCGGCAGTTTCTGCTGCGCAGCGCCCTGGACGCCGTCCGGGAGGATTATGACTATATCTTTGTGGACTGTCCCCCCTCCCTGGAGCTGCTGACCCTGAACGCTCTGTGCGCGGCGGACTCCCTGCTGGTGCCGCTGCAGGGAGAGTATTATGCCCTGGAGGGGCTCAGTGACCTGATGAACACCGTGCGCATCGTCCGGCGGAACATGAATCCCCGGCTCCAGATCGAGGGCGTGCTGCTGACCATGTTCGACGGGCGCACCAACCTGGCCATTCAGGTGGCCCAGGAGGTCAAGCGGTTCTTCCCCGGGAAGGTGTATGCCACGGTGATCCCCCGGAACATCCGCTTGTCCGAGGCACCCAGCCACGGAAAGCCCATCACGGCCTATGACCGGGGCTGCCGGGGCGCGGAGGCCTATCTGGCCCTGGCCAACGAATTTCTCAAGAAAAATACCTGATTCCGTGCGGAAAGGAGCGTTTCAGCAATGGCCAACAACCCAAAAGGGCTGGGCAAAGGCCTGGCCGCCCTGTTGGGAGACGACGTGATCGATTCCCAGGAGGAAAAGAGCAGTCTGTTTCTGCCGATTTCTCAGGTGGAAAGCTGCGCATCCCAACCCCGCAAGCAATTTGACCCGGAGTCCCTGGCGGACTTAGCCGACTCCATCCGGGAGCACGGCATCATCCAGCCGCTGACGGTGCGGAAGCTGCAGTCCGGCTATTACCAGATCATCGCCGGTGAGCGGCGCTGGCGGGCCGCCCGCATGGCGGGACTGACCCAGGTGCCGGCCATCGTCATCGAGGCCGACGACCGCAAGGCCATGGAGCTGGCCATGATCGAGAACCTCCAGCGGGAGGACCTAAACCCCATCGAGGAAGCCGAGGGCTATCAGGTGCTGATGAGCCAGTACAACATGACCCAGGAGGAAACCGCCCAGCGGGTGGGCAAGTCCCGGTCCGCCGTGGCCAACGCCCTGCGTCTGCTGAACCTGTGTCCTCCAGTGCGGGCCATGGTGGAGGACGGACGGCTGACCAACGGCCACGCCCGGGCGCTACTGCCCCTGTCCCCTGCCCTGCAGGAAACGGCGGCGGCCAGTATCCTGAAAAATGACCTGTCCGTCCGGCAGACGGAGCAGCTGGTGAAGAAACTCACCGCCGGAAAGAAGGAGAAGCCCTCCCCTGCCGGTCTGATCGTGGACTATGCCCAGGAGGCCGCCCGGGATCTGGGGAACACCCTGGGCCGGGGATGCCGCATTGTCTCCGGCAAGAAGAAAGGGCGCATTGAGTTGGAATATTACGGTGTGGACGACCTGAACGAGCTTTTGGAAGCCCTGCACACCATCAAAAAACCATGATGTTTCACGTGAAACACGGAAAGGTGCGATAAAAGCCATGCTTGATATCAAATTTGTCCGGGACAATCCGGAAGCTGTTAAAGAAAACATCCGCAAGAAATTCCAGAACGCCAAGCTCCCCCTGGTGGACGAGGTCATTGCCCTGGACGCCGAGAAGCGGGCCGCCATGAACGAGGCCAACGACCTGCGGGCCCAGCGGAACCAGCTGTCCAAGCGGGTGGGTATGCTGATGGGCCAGGCCAAGAAGGACCCCAGTAAGCTGGCGGAGGCCGAGGAGGCCAAGGCCCAGGTGAAAGCCAACGCCGACCGGCTGGCCCAGCTGGAGGAGATGGAGGGCCGTCTGACCCAGCAGATCACCAAGATCATGATGGTCATCCCCCAGATGATCGACCCCTCCGTGCCCATCGGCCCCGATGACTCCCACAATGTGGAGGTCCAGCGCTTCGGCGAGGCCAAGCTGCCGGAGTTCGATATTCCCTATCACACGGAGATCATGGAGCGCTTCGACGGCATCGACATGGACGCCGCCGGGCGGGTGTCCGGCAACGGATTTTACTATCTGATGGGCGATATTGCCCGGCTCCACGAGGCCGTGCTGGCCTATGGCCGGGATTTCATGATCGACAAGGGCTTCACCTATTGCATTCCCCCGTTTATGATCCACGGCAACGTGGTGGAGGGCGTCATGAGCCAGACCGACATGGACGCCATGATGTATAAAATCGAGGGCGAGGACCTGTACCTGATCGGCACCAGCGAGCACTCCATGATCGGCAAGTTCATCGACCAGATCGTGCCCGCCGAGTCCCTGCCCCAGACGCTGACCTCCTATTCCCCCTGCTTCCGGAAGGAGAAGGGCGCCCACGGCATTGAGGAGCGGGGCATCTATCGCATTCACCAGTTTGAAAAGCAGGAGATGATCGTGGTCTGCAAGCCCGAGGATTCCAAGAAGTGGTACGAACAGCTGTGGCGCTACAGTGTGGAGCTGTTTTGTTCCCTGGATATCCCGGTGCGGCAGTTGGAGTGCTGCTCCGGCGACCTGGCGGACCTGAAGTGCAAGTCCTGCGACATCGAGGCCTGGTCCCCCCGGCAGCAGAAGTATTTCGAGGTTTGCTCCTGCTCCAATCTGGGCGACGCCCAGGCCCGGCGGCTGAAAATCCGCTACAAGGACGAAAACGGCAGGATGCAGCTGTGCCATACCCTGAACAACACCTGTGTGGCCCCTCCCCGGATGCTGATCGCCTTCCTGGAGAACAACCTTCAGGCCGATGGCTCCGTGCTGATCCCCCAGGCCCTGCGGCCTTATATGGGCGGCCACGACCGCATCGTTCCCAAGCACTGAGGACGGAAGGAGGATACTTATGAAGAAGTTTTTTCATGAGTTCAAGGAGTTTGCCATGCGCGGCAACGTCCTGGACATGGCCATCGGCGTGGTCATCGGCGCCGCCTTCGGCAAGATCACCACTTCCCTGGTCAACGACATCATCATGCCCCTCATCGGTCTCATCACCGGCGGCATCGACCTGACCCAGTGGAATATCATCCTCAACAAGGCCGCCGTGGCGGCGGGCGATGCTGCGCCGGTAATGCTGGGCATCGGCAATCTGCTGGCGGTGATTCTGGACTTTATCATCGTGGCCTTTGCCATGTTCCTGCTGGTGAAAGCCATGAACAAGCTGGCCGCCCTGAAGAAGAAGGATGAGGAGCCCGCGCCGGAGGAACCTGCCGGTCCCACCACCGAGGAGCTGCTGGCGGAGATCCGGGACCTGCTGAAGGAGCAGAAATAAATGGAACGCATCTTGCAGCAGGGCCTCGAGACCTGGGGCCTTCCCACCGACGCCATCCCCCGGCTGCAGGAATTTTCCCGGCGGCTGCTGGAGAAGAACCAAGTCATGAACCTGACTGCCATCACCGAACCGGCAGACGTGGCGCGGCTGCACCTGCTGGACTGCGCCTGCCTGCTGACGGCGGCGGACTTCCGGGGCAAGCAGGTGGTGGACGTAGGCACCGGGGCCGGATTCCCGGGAATGCCCCTGCGGCTGCTGGAGCCGGATTTTGACCTGACCCTGCTGGACAGCCTGGGAAAGCGCATCGACTTTTTGCAGGAGATCGTGGACGCCATGGGCCTGCAGCGGGTCCGGTGCGTCCACGCCCGGGCGGAGGAGTTCGCCCGGCAGCACCGGGAGCAGTACGACATAGCCGCCTCCCGGGCCGTGGCCCAGCTGAATGTACTGTGTGAGCTGGCCCTGCCCCTGGTGAAGGTGGGCGGTCAGTTCCTGGCCATGAAGTCGGTGGACACCGACGACGAGATTCAGCGCGCCAGAAGCGCCATTGCCCAGCTGGGGGGCAAAATTGGAAAAATCTGGGATTATGCCATCCCCGGAACGGACGTGCGGCACCGGGTGGTCATCATCCGGAAGGAGCGTCCCACCCCGGCAGCCTATCCCCGGCCCTTCGCCCGCATCAAAAAAGCGCCGTTGGGCTGAGTCCCCAACTGTATACGAGGTACCTGGATATGGGAAAAATCATTGCAGTGGTCTCCGGCAAGGGCGGCACCGGAAAGACCTCCTTCACCGCCAACGTGGGTTTGGCGCTGGCCGCCCTTGGGAAAAATACCCTGTGCCTGGACTGCGACATCACCCTGCGGAACCTGGACCTGGCCCTGGGGCTGACGGACAAGGCCCTGATGGATTTTTCCGACGTCATCGCCGGCCGCTGCTCCCTGTCCGACGCGGCAGCCGATCACCCCAAGTATCCCAAGCTGCATCTGCTGACCGCTCCCCTGTCCCCTCAGGGACAGCTGGACGTGACCGATGACCAGATGCGGCAGCTGCTGGACCAGGTGCGCCAGGAGTATGACTATTGCCTGATCGACGCCCCGGCGGGGCTGGGTCAGGGCTTCCGGCTGGCCACCGGCTGCGCCGACTGCGTGGTGGTCATCACCACCACCGACGCCTCCGCCCTGCGGGATGCCCAGCATACCGTGATGCTGCTGGATAAGCGCTTCACCACAGAGAGTCTGTTCCTGGTGGTGGGGCGGGTGCAGAAGAAGCTGCTCCGGGCCCTCCACAGCACCATCGACGACGCCATGGACGCCGCCGGGCTGCCCCTGCTGGGGGTGGTGCCGGAGGACAGCGACGTCCCCTATGCCCTGAACCGGGGCATCCCCCTGCGGGATATCAACTATTACGCGGCCCGGGCCTATGAAAACATCGCACGGCGCATCACCGGGCACCAGGTGCCCCTGATGCGAATCTGAAAACACGAAAGGAAGTGCCTCCATGAATATCGCACTGATCGCCCACGACAACAAAAAGGAACTGATGGTCCAGTTCTGCACCGCATACTGCGGCATTCTGGCCCAGCACACCCTTTGCGCCACCGCCACCACCGGCCTCCAGATCGGGGAGGCCACCGGCCTGCGCATCCACCGCTTCCTGTCCTTCGACCACGGCGGCGGCCAGCAGATTGCAGCCCGCATTGCCTATAATGAGCTGGACATGGTTCTCTGCTTCAGCGACCCCAACCAGAAAGTCCCTGACGAGGACGTGGCCAATATCTTCCGCCTGTGCGACCAGAACAATATCCCCTATGCCAGCAATGTGGCCACCGCCGAGATGCTGGTGCTGGGCCTGGCCCGGGGCGACCTGGCCTGGCGCGACATTGTCAATCCCAAAACCAAGCCCTTTACCGCTTGACAAGCGGGCCCGAATGCCATAAAATAGGAAGAACGACCGCCATAAAGGAGACAGGAGTACCTTCACCCCCACCGGCACCAGAGAGGCGCGACACCGGCTGAAAGCGCGCCCCGGCAGGAGAAGCGAAGACAGTCCCCCAGCGGGGATGGAAACATCCACGGCCCGCTCCCCGTAACAGGAGCTGCGAGGGCCCCTTTACGGGCTGAATTTGGGTGGCACCACGAAGCGTATCCATGCGCTCTCGTCCCAAACACGGGACGGGAGCGCATTTTTTCGTACCAAAACCGAAATACACAACAGAAAGGAAATATTTCACCATGGCAACTGTGACCCCCCGGACTCTCTCCGGCTTCATGGAGCTGCTGCCTGCCCCGCAGCAGCAGATGGAGCGGATGATGGAGATCCTGCGCACCACCTACAGCCGATACGGCTTCACTCCCCTGGACACCCCGGCCATTGAGGCCAGCGAGGTGCTGCTGGCCAAGGGCGGCGGCGAAACCGAGAAGCAGATCTACCGCTTCCAGAAGGGCGACGCCGATCTGTCCCTGCGGTTTGACCTGACGGTGCCCCTGGCCAAGTATGTGGCCCTGCACTACAACGACCTGGCCTTCCCCTTCCGCCGGTATCAGATCGGCAAGGTATACCGGGGCGAGCGGGCCCAGCGGGGCCGCTTCCGGGAGTTCTATCAGGCGGACATCGACATCA
>OHAT01001170.1_pt1 | contig 23901 bp, 29 predicted proteins | sample 1577141 | NCBI WGS metagenome assembly OHAT01 (sample SAMEA3541578, study PRJEB24748) | human gut metagenome | biome: human gut; feature: human-associated habitat; material: faeces | place: China | collected 2012 | reverse complement strand
AATCACGGATCAGCCGCATATATCGTTCACGCACGATCATGGCAGGTCACCTCCGGAGTTTTCTTTTATCATAGCACAAGCAGCTGGAAATATCAATAGTTTCTTTTATGGAAGAAATGATGTAAATGCGTCGAATCGTGTTCTTCCAAGAGAGAAACAGAGACTTTTTCCCCACGGAGAGCCAGAAGCCTGATCCTTCGTTTCGCGCGTATTTATTGACTCAATGCGTATTTCTGCTGTAAATACGCATGCTAAACCGTGTAATTAGATAAACCAAAATGGGAGGTACTCTTATGTTGATCGCCATTGATCATGGAAATTATGCCGTTAAAACCCCGCATTTCTCTTTCATTTCCGGACTGACAGAACACACCGTAAAACCGCCTATGGCAGAGGAGGTTTTGGAGTACAACGGGAAATACTGGTCGCTCACCGGGCAGCGCTTGCCCTATATGAGAGACAAGACCAGAGATGATCGATACTTTATCCTGTCGCTATTTGCCATTGCTAAGGAGCTTTCCTCTGCCGGTGCCAATACGGCGTTTGAGCAGATCGACCTTGCGGTTGGCTTGCCGCCGGAACACTACGGGATGCTGAGAGAACGCTTCGCGCAGTATTTCAGGCGGTTTGGAACAGTGAATTTTGCTTACAACAATCGTCCTATGAGCATTGTGATCCGAAATGTCTTTGTGTATCCGCAGGCGTATGCCGCTGTTGTTCCTCAAAGCGGACAGCTATTGAAAACGCTGCGGATGTTTATCGTGGATATCGGCGGATATACTACCGATGTGCTTCTACTTCGTAACGGAAAGCCGGATCTGCAATTCTGCCGCAGTTTGGAGAGCGGAGTCATCACCATGAACAATGATATCATTGGCAAAATCAGCGCGCAGCACGACATGCGCATTGAGGACGAGCATATCTGCGCAGTGCTGCAGGGGCAGGAAACGATACTGCCTGAGGAGGTAAAAAAGGCGATTCGTGATGCGGCTCAGCTGCACGCAAAAGATATTTTGGACAAGCTGCGTGAGCTTCAGGTGGATTTGCGTACCAACCCCGCCATCTTTATTGGAGGCGGAAGCATCCTGTTCAGACCGCTGATTGAGCATACCTCGCTTGTGGCGAAGGCTACCTTCATCGATGATCCAAAGGCAAACGCGATCGGTTATGAGATGCTTGCGCGAGGACAGATAGCCATGCGCGCGGTACAATAATGGAGGTTCCGTTGTGAAGCGGGATGGGAAATACCGTTTTTCGCTGCAGTTCGGTTCAGAAACGCGAGAACAGATGCAGGCAGGAGAGCTTTTAGAGCGTCTTGGAAACCGAAAAAGCGCAGTTGTTATAGCCGCACTGAATGCATATATTGCTGCACATCCCGAGCTTGCTGAACCTGCGCCGGTAAGTGTTAAAATTGACGGCGGGATAAGGCGTGAGGCGCTTGAGCAAATGATTCGATCCATTATTGACGAGCGAATCGCAAACGGTCAGTTGCTTGCCGGAGGCGTTGAAACACCATCTATACAAATGCAGGAAGATTTGAACGTGGACCTTGCGGCGATGATCAGCAATCTGGAGTTGTTCGATGGTTGACTTTTAAGAACTTATAAAACTGTGAATCTACTTTTCTGATGTTTTGATGAATGCAAAACCACTTCAAAGCGCAAACACGCATTATTAAGGTGGATAATGGATTTATAGTAACTTCTACAGCACGCCTCTTTTTTGTAGAATAATATTATAGAAGGAGACGATGCTGGTGGACAAAGTAGCTCTTGGAAGACGCATAAAAACGATGCGTCATAACCTCGGAATGACGCAGGAGGAGTTCGCTGAACAGCTGAATTGCACGAACAGCCACCTCGGCAAAATCGAAAATGGCAAAGGCGGAATCAGCATTGAGCTGCTGGTTTCAGTGGCAAATATGCTGCACACCACAGTGGATCAGCTTTTGTTGGATTCCTATGACTATAAGGAACAGGTCATCATGCGCGACCTTTATGAGCGTATTGATAAATTCCCTGTGAAAACAAAGATACTCACCTGCGATCTGCTGAGGCAGTTGGTTGACATCATCGAAAAGGCTCATGACGAGCATTGAGTTGTGAATTGCCTTTCCCTGAAGGCAGCGATTTCTGCTTAGCAGGCACTCGGTCAACACAAATGAATATTCTGCACCGTACAGTCTATATCTGCACGGTCAACGAGAGCGAAAGGCTGTCCGGTTCTTGCTGGACAGCTTTGCGTTTTATCTGGGGAGGTTTCATCCAAATAGGAGGTGAACACTATGATGAACGGTGAAAGAAAGGAAGGAATCTGCAGACTGAATGTAGATGGTAATGGCTGCGATTATTTGCGCATTCTGAGCGATTTGGAAACCAAGCTGCGCAACAATACGAACCCAAAAGAAAAAATCGAACTGGCACTGCAGGGGGCGCTTATGTTCTACGGTGCTGACAGAGCATATGTCATCGAAGTGGACGATGAGTTGGGTATCGGAGTCAATACATATGAGTTCTGTGCCCCTGGAATAGCGCCAGAAATTGACAATCTCCAATTTATGCCGTTCGAAATGTTTCCGCGCTGGCTTTGCTCGCTAAAGAGCGATACGCCAATCATTATTACGGATCTGGAGCGGATTAAAACTGAATTCCTGGAAGAATACAGCTACTTGGGGAAACGGAGCGTGAATTCGCTTCTGGCGGTTCCGTTTCAAAAAAGACTCAATGCCGGTTTTCTTGGCGTAGATAATCCGAAACGTAATGCGGAAGATCCGGGGTTTTTACGACTTGTTATCCTTTGCGTCGTTGTGGAGTTGAATGAAATACTGCTGCAGGAATGGAGAGAACGGCGCTATGCGAGTATAAAACAACCAACAATCATTCAGGCAAATCTGTTTGGGAAACTGGAAATCATTTCTTCAACCGATGTTTTGAAAGATGATTCATTTACAAATGAGTCTGGATATGTGCTCCTGACATTTCTGCTCTTAAACCGCAAAAGAGAACATCCGCTGCGGCTGCTTACAGACGTCATATGGGAAAATACAGACATGGGAAATCCGTACAATTCGATTAAGAATGTCGTATACCGCCTTCGCAAGACGCTTGCCTGCATAGGGCTCCGCGATTTGATTCAGGCGTCGCACGGGACATTTACATTAAACCCCTATTACACAATCTTTACTGATGTTGATCGCTTCGACGATGCATGCAAACGGATCGATAATTCTTCCGACCAGGTGATTTTACAGACGCTGTATGAGAGCATTATTGGACTCTACCGAGGCAGTCTCCTTCCGCGGTACGACTTTTATCACTGGCTAATGCCCAAAACGCTGTATTACCAAAACAAGTTTCTGCACTACATGAAACGGTATCTCTCTATGCTTTATAGAGAAAAGAACTACCTTCGCGTACAGGAACTATCCATGGATTTGCTGTCCATTGATATGTATGAGTCGGAAGTCCATTACTATCTCATAAAAGCAATGCTTATGTCCGGCAGCAAGACCCTGTCACAGATTTATTTCAGGCAGGCAGAGCCGTATCTCACAGATGAGCATATGCAGGAATTGAAAACGTTTTTTACATAATGCAGAACATGAACTGCGGATTTTATCCGTTTTTGTGACCGTAGTTGAGATTATTTTGAGACTTTTCTGCCTACAAACAAGCAGGTCCTTTCACCGTAAAAATATGACTTCAGAGGCGGAGCTGTTGAGCCCTACCAAGCACCCATCCGTTTTGTACAGTTTATAAAAACTGTCAACGGGTGGGTGTTTTTATGGGCAGACAACCCTCGCTTATACAGGGAGGAGGTGGTTTTGATGCGTTGATGCGCTGCTATTCCGCTCAAATTCCTGGTTTAACCCCATATCTTACAGATCATAGCATGCCATCGTGGCGTGTTTTGATCTCTTTTGCCGGGGTGGCATGCGCCAAAGGAGGCGTAAAAAATGTCACCCACGGACGGAAGGGATGAACTGCGTGGCCGATTCACAAGATGGATCGTCATAACTGCAGAAAATGCACAGAAGAACTATCTGCGTGCTGAAAAAAAGCAATTGCAAACCGTACCCCTTGAAGAAACTGACGTTGCAATTGTGGATACGGCGCTATTATCTGCTGGTGTTTCGCCGGATAGCTTTGATTTCGAGGAACAGCGTTTGGCTGAGGCATTCCGGGAACTTCCGCTGATGCGCAGACGTATACTGGAAATGCTTTTTGTCGAAGAGCTTACACCATCTGAAATTGCAGCAAAACTCCACTGCTCTGTACAGCATGTATATAACCAGCGCTCCCTTGCAATAAAGCGATTAAGAGAGCGCCTTATAAAGGAGCGAAAAAAATGACCGACAATGAATTTAGACTGCTTCTGGAAACTGCTGTATGCGGAGACCGGGAAGCGTTGGATTCCCTGCTTGCTCTATATATGCCTCTGATTAACCGGCTGAGCAGTTATGCCGGTAATCTCGACGAGGATTGTAGGCAATACATTATGCTGCATATTGTTCTGCATATTTCGGAGTTCAGAATTTAGACAAAGGCTCCGGTTCTTTGCCGGAGCCTTAATTATTTCTCAGAGCATTAGATTTTGCGTTTTTCGAGTGTTCTTACTTCATGAAGGCAACCCCCATTTTCAATGAACCTTGAAAATCGTATAGCGGCGCCCTCTCGTTCCTCTGGTGGCAAGCGGCTATCCATTTGGTTTGGCAGGCCAGAGCCAAGAGCACATAAATACGGACGGCAACCGTATGCGCGATGATCCGCCAGGGGCAATAATGATACTTCCGTAATTCGCGGCCCGGCCATAATGAAGGCGGGGGGATGAGATTTCCATGGACCCGTTCGCCACGGGCGGAGGTGTGCCACAAAAAGAATGCTGTAATTAACTCTGGTTGCAAGTGTAATATAGTGAGCTTGTGAGTTGATGGAATGTTAACTTAGCTGGGAGTCATGTATTTGAAACCAGCAGAATGGCGCATTTATTACCAGAGAATCGGAGGGTTGAATATATCATGAAAGGATAAATGCGCATATGGAAAAACTGATTACACGAAAAGAAGCTGCCAAGATTTTGGGGATTAGTATTGCCACGCTGGATGCAGCCAGACAAAACGGCTTGATTTCCTACGTCCAGTATGTTCCAAATGGGTGCGTGTATTTTACAGATGCAGCGCTTCAGGAATATGTTGCCAAATGCACAAAGAGGGCAAAACCTGCCGATAACAACTTGACATACCGCAAGCAGCACCGTCCCAAAAAGAAATAGCTTGCTCATCCTCACAAATTCGGCAGCTGATACCAACGTTTAGGGAGGTGAAAGAATGGCAAGAAAGAAAAAAGAGATACCCAAGTATGGCACTGTGGTGCTAAAGGGGGTCGAATACTACAGAACACGAATTGAAGATGCCGATGGCAGGCGAGTCGCCCTTTACGCAAGGACTCCGGAAGAACTTCTTGAAAAAGTGGAAGAAGCACAGCGCCAAATTGAGAATGCGGTTTTCCGTAGAACAACACCGACTGTGGCCGAGTATTGTGAGCGTTGGCTCACCATGCAATCTGCAAGAATACGGCCAACAACCCTTATAGACTATACTTCAAAGGTCAAAAACTATATCATTGAACCGCTGGGCCATAAATATATAGCAGAAGTCTCTTCAGATGATATCAAGCTTGCGATGGTGAATGTCTCCTCAAAATCATGCTCAGTATATCGCTCGGTTCAGATGCTGTACAAGTGCATTTTCTATTCTGCAGTCGAAAGCAAAATCATCGATTCCTGCCCCTGTGAAACTCTTTCTTCCAAAGGAGGAAAGCCGCAGAATGAACGAGAGGCACTTACAGACGAACAGGTTGACAAACTTCTCGTTGCCATCAAGGGGCTTCCTCCGTATGTGTTTGTAATGATTGGTCTGTATGCTGGCTTGCGGCGGGAAGAAATCTTGGCGTTAAAATGGGACTGTGTGTTTCTTGATGCCGAAGCACCATACCTTTCCGTACAAAGAGCATGGCATTCGGAACATAATCGGCCCGTTATCTCGTCCGATCTGAAAACAAAATCTGCAAGGCGGGACATTCCGCTACCTTCAGTTCTAACGGAGTGCCTACGGGAAGCAAAAGAGGTTGCAACTTCAGAATATGTTGTTGCCAATCGTGATGGAGATCCGCTGTCATATACGCAGTTCAAGCGAGTATGGCAGTATATCGTCACAAGATCAACAAAGGAGCGTACCTATGTCCGGTATATCAATGGGCAGAAAATTCAGCGCACGGTAACGCCGAAGCTGGGAGAAAAAGCGGCGCATAATGGAAATGTGGTGTACACCCTTGATTTTCAGGTAACTCCGCATCAGTTGCGCCACACATATATCACGAATTTGATTTACTCCGGCGCAGATCCGAAAACGGTTCAGTACCTGGCGGGGCATAAGCACAGCAAAATTACGATGGACATTTATGCTAAGGTGAAGTATAATAAGCCTAAAGAATTGTCCTCGGTTGTGAACAAAGCATTTGCGCCCAAAAAAGGTGCTACACCGAATAAGACGCGGAATGGGTGAACTCATGGGTTAACCGAGGCGTGAAAACCTAAAAAAGCCAGTAAAATCAACGGTTTTCACCCGTAAGGCAGAAAGCAGTACGGCCTCAAAGCCGCTCGTCGCGCACCTCAGTTCAGCAAGAGATAATCGAGACTTCAAAATGCCCAAAAACCCCGGAAACTCAACGGTTTCCGGGGTTTTTCTTTTTTGATTCCGCTGTTTCCTTTTGAGGAAATTTGATACTCTCTATCCCCTTTTTAATGGGTTAACCATAGGGGAAAATCGGGTTTGGAGCGATGAATGGGTTAAAAAATAGGGGAAAATTCCCCTCCATTCCGAGCTCTGCGAGGCGCATCTATAGAGGCAATTTATCCCTCCCGGTATCTTTGTTTTGCTTTGAATCCTTTTGACGAAGTTTATTCCCGTTTATACCATATACGAATGGTTGAGGCCCGGTTACCCATTGCGGTAGCCGGGCCTTTTTTGCGCGGGGATGAAAAAACGATTGATATTCTCAAAAATGAGAATATAATAGAATCGTAGAGCAATAAAAGGGGAGGGCACCGTATGGAATTGGCGGAGATCGTCATGAATCCCGTGCGGCAGCGGATTTTTCAGTATCTGTTGCTTCACGAAACCGGCACGGTCAAGGAGATCCGGAAGGCCCTGCCGGATGTTCCCGGCGCCAGCCTGTACCGGCACATGAAGCTGCTGACGGAAAGCGGCATTCTCACGGTGGTGGGGGAGAACCGCATCCGCAGCACGGTGGAGAGCATTTACAGCCTGAACAAAAGCGCCCTGGAGATCGACGACGACGGCACGGTGGTGCAGACCGCGCTGCTGGGCCTCAGCGCCTCCTTTGCCAGATATTTTTCCGGCGGCGGGGCAGACCCCAGGCGGGATATGCTGCTGATGACCACCTGCACCCTGACCCTGACGGATGAGGAATTCACCGGCTTTCTGACGGAGATCAACCAGACGGCCCTGAAGTATATGGACATCGGCGTGAAGGAAGGGAGCCGTCAGCGGCAGATCACGCTGATCTCTTCCCCCACAGACGGGCCGGGGAGCCGGTGAAACGAGAGAAAGGACGAACGATCATGGTAATTGCATTATTCGGAGACAGCTGCACGGGGAAATCCACCATCGCTACGGCGCTGGCCCCGTCGCTTTCCGCAGAGGTTTTCAGCGGAAAGGACTATCTGAAGCTGACCAAAAGTGAAAGCATGGCGGCCCTGTTCCAGAAGAAGCTGCGCGGCGAGGAGACGATCCTCTACGTCATTTCCGAAAAGGACCAGCTGGCCCTGCTGCCGGAGGGCTGCGTCCGGGTGCTGGTGACGGCGGGCCTTGCCACCATCAAGGAGCGGTTTGCCGCGCGGATGCACGGGAATCTGCCCGCCCCGGTGGCCGCCATGCTGGAGCGGAAATACGGCCGGTTTGAGACGGAGGCCCACGACCTGCGGGTGGACACGGACGCCGTTTCCGCGGAGGAAGCCGCCAACGAAATCCGACTGCTGCTGAATAGAGGAGAACGAGATGCTCAGAATTGAACATTTATCCAAGGCCTACGGCGAGAAAAAGGCCGTGGACGACCTGAACCTGCACATCGCCCCGGGGGAGATTTACGGCTTCATCGGCCACAACGGGGCGGGCAAGACCACCACCCTGAAATCCGTGGCGGGTATCCTGCAATTCGACCAGGGGGAAATCTATGTGGACGGCAAGTCCATCCGGACCCAGCCGCTGGAGTGCAAGCGGACCTTTGCCTATATCCCGGACAATCCCGACCTGTACGACTACATGACCGGCATCAAATATCTGAACTTCGTGGCGGACATCTTCGGCGTCAGCGCCGCCGACCGGCAGGACCGCATCCGCCAATACGCCGGTCTTTTCGAGCTGACGGAGGACCTGGCCCAGCCCATCGCCGCCTATTCCCACGGCATGAAGCAGAAGCTGGCCATTATCTCCGCCTGGCTGCACCGGCCCAGGCTGATCCTCATGGATGAGCCCTTCGTGGGCCTGGACCCCAAGGCATCCCACCTGCTCAAGGGGATGATGCGCCAGGTCTGCGATGAGGGCGGGGCCATCTTCTTCTCCACCCATGTGCTGGAGGTGGCGGAGAAGCTCTGCGATAAGGTGGCCATCATCCAGGGCGGAAGGCTGATCCGCTCCGGCACCATGGAGGAGGTCAAGGGCGACGACTCCCTGGAGGACGTGTTTCTGGAGCTGGAGGGCGAATCATGCTGAAGCTCTTGCTAAAAAAGCAGCTGTTTGAGATTTTCCGGTCCTATTTTTACGACGCCAAGAAGAACAAGGCCCGCTCCCGGCTGGCCACGGCCCTGTATATCGGGCTGTTCGTCCTGCTGATGGCGGGCATCCTGGGCGGCATTTTCACCCTGCTGGCGGTGAAGCTCTGCGGGCCGCTGGCGGCGGCGGGCCTGGGCTGGCTCTATTTTGCGCTGACGGGCTTGATCGCCGTGCTGCTGGGAGTCTTCGGCAGCATATTCAACACCTACGCGGGGCTGTACCTGCCCAAGGATAACGACCTGCTGCTGTCCATGCCGGTTCCGGTGTCCAGCCTGGTGGCGGCCCGGCTGTCCGGGGTGTATCTGATGGGCCTGATGTACTCCGCCGTGGTGATCCTTCCGGCGGTGGTCGTCTATTGGGCCACCGTGGGGGTCACGGCGTCCGCCGTTCTGGGCGGACTGGTGCTGACCCTGCTGATCTCCCTGGCGGTGCTGGTGCTCTCCTGCGCCCTGGGCTGGGTGGCGGCAAAAATCAGCCAGAAGCTCCGGAACAAGAGCCTCGTCGTCGTGCTGGCCTCGCTGGTGTTCATCGGCCTGTATTACTTCGTCTATTTCAAGGCCCAGAGCGTCCTTCAGGACCTGCTGGCCAACGCCGGGACCTACGGCGCCCAGATCCGGAGCCGGGCCTATCTCCTGTACCTGTTCGGCAGCGTGGGCACGGGCAGCGGGGCGGCCATGCTGGCGGTCACGGCGGCGGTGGCGGCGCTGTGCGGCCTGATGTGGGTGCTGCTCTCCCGCAGCTTCCTGCATATCGCCACCTCCACCGGGAAAACCGCCCGCCGGACGTACCGGGAGACTGCCCTGCGCCGCCGCAGCGTGGACGGGGCGCTGCTGCACCGGGAGCTGGCGCATTTTGCCGCCAACCCCGCCTATATGCTCAACTGCGGCCTGGGGACCTTCCTGATGCCCATTTGCGCCGCCGCCGTGCTGTGGAAGGGCGGCAGCCTCTTTGCCATGCTGGACGCCCTGTTTGCGGATACCGAGGGCAGCGTCCCGGTGATGCTGTGCGTGCTGCTGTGCGGCCTGGCGTCCATGAATCTCATGACGGCCCCCTCCGTGTCCCTGGAGGGAAAGAGCCTGTGGCTCATGCAGTCGCTTCCGGTGGAGCCGTGGCAGGCCCTTCGGGCGAAGCTGCGGATGCAGGTGCTGCTGACGGTCCCGCCGCTGCTGCTTTGCGCGGTGTGCGCGGCCATCGTCTATCCCCTGGGCCTGGTGAGACTTCTGGTCATGGCGGTGTTTGCCGCGTCCTATGCCCTGCTGGGGGCCCTGGCGGGCCTGACCCTGGGGGTCAAAATGCCGGTGCTGACCTGGACCGACCAGTTGATGCCCATCAAGCAAAGCGCGCCGGTGATGCTGACCCTGTTCGGCGGCATGGGCTACACGATCCTGCTGTTTGCGGGCTTCCTGCTGCTGCCCGGCTGGCGGCTGGGCTTTGCCGGATACGCAGCCTGCTTCGCGGCGGCCAACCTGCTGCTGTGCGCGGTGCTGCACCGGTGGCTGCGGAAAAAGGGCGCGGCGCTGTTTGCCGCCCTGTGACGGAGCCGGTTCCCGGCTTGACTTTTCCGGAGGAATTGCTATAATACCGCTAACTAATACTTGTTAGTGGGGTGCGATGATGAAGCAGGAGGACACGAAGCAGAGAATTCTGGACAAGGCCCTGGAGCTTTTTTCCGCCCGCGGCTATGACTCTGTCAGCGTGGGGGAAATTGCAGAGGCGGTGGGCATCAGGGCTCCCTCGCTCTATAACCATTTTCCGGGCAAGCAGGCGATTTTTGACGCCATTATGGAGTCCACGGCGGCGCAGTATGAGGCGGACACCGGCAGGCTCAACATCCATGTGCAGAGCGCGTCCCGGGATATCCCGGTTTTTGCGGAGATCACCGAGGACGCGCTTTATGAGAAGGTGCGGCAGATTTTTGCATACTCCCTCCATAATGAGCAGATCAGCCGCTTTCGCCGCATGATGACCATCGAGCAGTTTCGCTCGCCGGAGCTGGCCGCCCTGTATTCCGGGCGCTATGTGGACCGGGTGCTTGCCTATCACGCCGGTATCTTCCGGGCGCTGATGGCGTCCGGCGAGATCGCGGCGGAGGACCCGGACACGCTGGCCATGCTGTGTGTGGCCCCGGTGCTGACCCTGATCGGCATCTGCGACCGCCAGCCGGAGCGGGAGGGCGAGTGCCTGGAAAAGCTGCGGCAGCATGTGACGCTCTTTTTCCGGTTGGTCCATGGCGGAAACAACCGGGAGATATAGGGATGGAAAGCCAAACCCTCCGGCGGGGCCGGAGGGTTTGGTTTTCCATTGGAAGGGCGTTTGACATTCCCGGGGCCATGTGTTACAATTTGGTTACAAGTATTTATTAAAAGGAGAAGTGTTATGTCTGAGGTTAAAAAGGGCAACGGCCTTGTTTATAAAAATCATCCCCTGCGCCGCGTTGACAACCTGATCTATTACGGCAGCATGGCCGACAAGTATATCGTCCTGCTGCAGGTCCTGGACACCAAGAAGGAGCAGGACATGGACGTGGCCACCCGGGTGTCCGTCCAGCTGCAGATGACCGACCCCGACCTGAAGTCCCGGGACCGCGTGGTGAAGAAGTCCGAGAAGGACAGCCTCTACGCCGCCATGGACGTGGGCTGCATCTGGCTGGAGCGCGCCCTGGCCGGCAAGTAAGCCGATTTATCCACACCCGATAAGGAGTCCTGTTCATGAAGCTCAGCCGCAAGGCGGCTGCCGCTGTGCTGGCGGCGGCCCTGACCCTGTCCCTGTGCGTCATCTCCGCGCTGCCCGGCGGGCAGCCCCGGATGGACGCCATGACCTATAACATCGACACCCTGCCTGCCCGAGACCTGCGCCCGGTGGTAGACGGCCCGGAAACGGAGGCGGACTACACGCCCCCGGCCCAGGCCATCCACACCGCCGCCCAGGAGGAAGCGACTGCGGAGGTTTCCGCTGAAGCTCCTGCGCCGGAGGCCCCTGCCCGGGAGAAAACCGAAAGCGCCGCTTCCGCTCAGCCTGCCCAGCTCGCCTCCTCCACGTCCGTTCTGGCCGTGGGCGTCACGGCGGACAGCGTCCGCCTGCGGGCCGCCGCCAACACCGGCAGCGCCATTCTGGCGGAGCTGAACCGGGGCACCGCCGTGTCCATCCTGGGCCGCCAGGACGGCTGGTACAAGGTGAATTATGACGGAAAAACCGGCTATATGTCTGCGGACTATATGACGGCCCGGTCCTCTGCCGGTGACCTGCGCTGCGTGGCCCGGGTCATCTCCGACGGGCTGAATCTGCGCAGCGGGGCTGCCGCCTCCGGCGCGGTGCTGGCCACCGTCTCCCGGGGCGAATATGTGGACGTGTCCGGCTTTGAAAACGGCTGGTTCCGGGTGCAGTACAGCGGCAAAACCGGCTATATGTCCGGGGATCACCTGACCCTGGCCGCCGCCCGGCCTGCCGCCCCCGCCCCTGCGCCTGCTGCCCCTGCCTCCGGCACCGGGGCGGAGATCGCCGCCCTGGCCCGGTCCTTTGTGGGCAAGGCCCCCTATGTATACGGCGGCGCAGGCCCCTCCGGCTTCGACTGCTCGGGCTTCACCATGTATATCTATGGCCAGTTCGGCATCCGCCTGCCCCACGGGGCCACGGACCAGATGCGCTACGGCGCCGCCGTGGACCGCAGCCAGCTGCAGCCCGGGGACCTGATCTTCTTCCACGACGACTACTATTCCTCCAGCACCGCCTCCCACTGCGGTATCTATGTGGGCAACGACCAGTTTGTCCACGCCTCTACCTATGGCAGCGGCGGCGTCCTGCTGACGGCGCTGAACGGCAATCCCTACTACTCCGCCCACTATATCGCCGCCCGGCGCATGGGCTGAAACGATGCATGTTAAAAACGGTCCCCGCTTCGGCGGGGACCATTTTTTGTTCTGCTTTCACTTGTCGGCGTCATGGTGGGGGAAATCGTCCAGAAGCATCTGCCGCAGATGACGGCCTGCCGGAGGAAAAAGCCCTTGAAAAAGCCGCGTGTGAAATCACCCTTATATCGCGTTTTTACCTCCCCAATACGGCAAAAAGCTGTGTCAGAAATGGCACAGCTTTTTGCCGCTTTTTTTGGAAGGAGCGGTACGTTTCGCTCCGTGAGAAAGCCTTGACTTTCAAGGCTGCTTTTTTTATAATCTTTGCATAAGAAAGGCGTGATCTATCGTGAATGCTCAGATAATCTGCATCCTGTTTTCCGTTCTCCTGGTGCCGTTCAACCTGCTCTGCACCCACTGGATGATCCGGGAGGCCGTGCATCTGACCGGGATGACCTATATGGAATTCAAAGAAGCCACCTCCGGCATCAGTGCGTCGTCCGTTAGAAGAAAGCGGAACTGGTGGTACTACGTCCACTTCTTCAACGAGTACAGCGCCAACCCGGAAAAGTCCATCTGCTTTATGCGGATGCACGTGGCGGCGGTCCTCCCCAGCGTGGCGGCCATGTACCTCTTGGCCCGGGTGTATGCCAGCCCGGACCGGGTGTCCTTCGCCATGACCGGCAACTGCATCCTGCTTGCCGTCAACCTGGTTCTGGCCGCCGGGGGCGCACTCTACAGGCGGGGCCATCCCCTGGACCCTGTTGCGGCGGAGAAGCTCCGGGAAAAGCACCAGGCGGAGCGGGCATACAGCCGGGCGCACCTGGGAAAAACGGCGGCTCGCGCCGCCGTGCCGGTGGGCGTCCTTCTGGCGGTCCTGTATATCTTCGGAAGCGGCGCGGCCTCCGGCCGGACGGAGACGCCGGACCCGGTGCATTTTGCGCAGATTCTGCAGGAAAAGGGGTACGAAACGGCGGACGTATCCCTGACCTATGGGCGGATCGACCGGAACAAGCTCACCCGGGCCATCGCCGGGGCAAAGGGCGGCAGTCGGGTGGAATGCTATCGCTACGCCGACGATAAAACGGTGGACCTGGTGTATAACCAGATATCCTATGAGACGGCCCCGGACCTGGAGCCCAGGGCGCGGGAAAGCCACGAGACCGCCCTCTCAGGCGGCGGCAAGATGTTCACCATAGTGGCGGACGGCGTGTACTATCTGGTGCTGTTCCGGGGTGACACGCTGATTTATGCCTGTTCGCCGGATTCTCTGACGGAGATCAACGAAATTCTGGCGGAGACCGGCTATCTGCGGAGGTAAGGGAACATGAAAGCACTGCCAAAACACTGCCTGCCGCACCATGCGGTGCTCCTGCTGGTCTATCTGTCCGCGTTTTTTCTTACAAGCCGCGCGGCCAACCTGCCCAACCTGTTTTACATGGCCTTCAACGGCCTTGTGCTGGGGCTGAGCGCCGCCTATCTGCGCCGGGACTTTGACACGGACCTCTTCAGGCTGAAGCGGACCGCCGCCAACGTGGTCCGGCAGGTTCTGACGGGACTGGGGTTGGGGTGCCTGCTGGCGATGGTTTTCGCGGGCGTCGCCATGCTGTTCGAGGACATTTCGCTGTTTCCCCGGCTGGGCATACAGAATGCCGCCGGCTTCATCCTGGTGCAGATGATCGTTGCATTGGCTGAGGAGGCGTATTTCAACTACTACCTGTACGACACCCTGATGCGGCTGTTCAGAGGGAAAGCCGTGTGGAGCATGGCGGCTGCGGCCGCGCTGTTTGCCGGGGTACACTGGGCGATGAACGGCAGCGTGAAGCAGGTGGTCATCGCCTTTGCCTTCCGGCTGGCCGCCCTGCTGGTCCGGCAGATAATCCGCCGGGACAACGCCTTTTACATCTGCGCCGGGATGCACTTTTTCTATAACCTGATGGTATTTTTTGTGATTTCCATCTGATGGAGGAGCACAGGCTCCACTGGTACGAAGCATAAGATCCTGTATGATAAGGCTCTGTTTCAGCGGGAAATAGAGGTGCTGATGGAGCGAAGCAAGGAGGCATAGGAATTAAGAATGTGGAGAAAACAAAATAGAAAATTTCCCCTTTACTTCCGGCTCATGGGCTATGTGATGCTGATCGTGGGCATCGGCCTGATCGTGAACGGGATCAAGGACTATGCAGAGCAATCCCGTCAGAACGACTGGCTCACCACGCAGGCAACGGTCACGGATGTCTCCAGCCATGTCGTCCGCTCCCACGGGAGTGGTGACAGAAGCAGTACCTATTACACCCTCGTATACGAGTATACAGTGAATGGGGAAACCTATACCGGCAAATCGGGACAGCTGTCATCGCCCCGTTTGGTGGGGGATGTCATCACCGTGAAATACGACCCGGAGGCGCCGGAGGAGAGCACGACCACCCTCTCTCCCCATACCCGTGATCTGGTGGTTCTTCTGGTTTTGGGAACGGCTATCGCAGTGGCGGGCTTTTTTCTCTCTGGGATGCCGGAGTTGTTTCGCAATCTTCTGCGAAAGAAACACACGGAGGAGCCGAAGGAATCGGTTCCGGAAACCGACACAGGGTTTGATGCAACGGCCATTGCAAAGATCCCGGCGAAGCAGTGGGTTCCCCGGCTTGTGGCTTGGCTTCTTGCGTTCGTCGCCGTTGTCCTTTTCGTGAAATTTTTCCTCACGTCAAATATCGCAAGCCCGGACGAGTTTCGCAATGCCGCCGTGTCTGCCGGGTACGCCGCCGCAGATTCCACGGAGGATCTCCGCGAGAGCTGGGGCGTCGGTTCCCTGCTGAGCCGCTCTGTGTCCGTGTACGAGAGCTCCCTGCGGCTGGATCTATGCAAGATGGATTCCGCAGACAGCTGCCGCCGCTTATATGCCGGCATGACCCTCCCGATTACGGGCGAGGTGACGGAGAGCAATACCCTTTCCCGTCAGGTCTATGCCGTTGACACCCCCACGAATTTTTCGGCGAAGATCTGCATTGGGCAGATGCTGCTCTATGTTTTTACCACGCAGGAGGACAAGGCCGATGTGCTTGCGTTTCTGGAATCTGTGGGCTACTGGGGCAAATAAGAAAGCGGGAAATATACCGCTGAAGACCTACAAATCCTGATGTCAAAGTAAATGGAGGAGCTATGAAGAGGTTCAAGGGCTTTAATCCCGTGCTGTTTGCGGCGGCGGTGATCTTTCTCTGCGTCACGGTCTATAGCCTGGTCAGCAATGTCACCGTCTATGTGCGGCAAAGGAACTGGCCGGTCACCACGGCGACGGTGATCGACGTGGCCGAAAACGGAAAAGAATACAACATCACCTACCAGTACGAGGCCCGGGGCAACGTTTACACCGGGAAGCTGCACCGGGTGCGCTTGCGCTACGGTTTCGGGGAGACCCTGACCGTCCGGTATGACCCCGACGCGCCGGAGAAGTCCGTCCGGCAGGGGGCCATGACCCGCCGGTCGATCCTGACGCAGGCGGGGCTGTCGGTGGTTTTCTGCCTGGTGGGGTACTGCCTGATCCGGCGGGCCCTGCCCCAAAAGGAGCCGGAGGAGAGCGCTCCGGAGCGGCCCGTCCCCAAGACACCGGCCCGAAAATCCCGGCCCGCCGAAGGAACCGTCAGCGCGGCGGAGGTCCGGCAGGCCGAGGACCGGATCTTCCGGGAGGTGTGCCAACTGGTGCGGGACGTCCAGGAAAAGCACCCGTCCGTGGGATACGCGGTGCGGCTGGAGCGGTCCGCCCCGCTGGAGGCGGCGGGCTATGCACCGGTCCGGTACGAAGCCTGGCTCATCGTCTCCCTGGCCCGGAACCGGACGATCCTGGAAAGCGGCCCGGACACCGGGGAGTGGCCCGACGCCCGGGACAGGATCACCCGCATCAGAGGCGGGAAGCTGACGGTTTCCGACGGCTATGGCCAGCTTTCCCGGGAGCTGGAGGCCATCACCGCCGACTACGAGGCCGGGCCCGACGCCTATGCCGAGAACAAAGCAGCCTCCGATGAGATGCTGCGGGAGGCCTGCCGGGTGGAGTGGATCGGATAAGCGGCAGAGCAAAAAAACTCCCGGCGCGGGTGCCCCGCGCCGGGAGTTGATATTTTCTTGCTGTCAGCTTTTGCCGTGGATTTCCGCGCCGCACTTGGGGCAGGTGATGACGATGCGGCCCTTGCCCCGGGGTACCCGGCACACCGTGCGGCAGTTGGGGCAGGTGAAATACTTGTGCTCCTTGTCCCGGCTGCGGGACAGGGCCTGCCGCAGGGGATAGACCACCTTGTTCATATAAGCCGCATTCTCTGCCCGGCGCTTGGACAGGTTCTTGGAAAACATGCGAAACACCATCCAAATGGTCAGCACCATGGCCACCGCCGACAGAATGCTGTAGGCCACCTGGTTCCGGACAAAGAGGTTGACCACGTCCAGAATAATGGCCGCCCAGAGGGTCACGAACCCCAGCTGGTCCACGCCGTTGCGCCCATACATGAACCGGGCCAGGGAGTTGCCAATTTTTTGGAAGAAATTCATACGAGCGCCTCGTTCTGCAAAAAAATGAGGTCCTTCCGGAAAAGGACGCACTTATTCTACAGGAATCTGCCGCAAACGTAAAGCCTTTCTTTGCAAAATTCACAGAATGGACATGATTTTTTCCGCCGCAGGCCTCTGGGACCGGGGAATCGCCCCTTTTCCTCGTTGCAATCTGCCGGGGGGATTGGTATAATGTATGCGTATTCTTTTGCCCAATTGAGGGCCGGCGAACCGCCGGCCCCCTATCTGAAAAGCGGCGGCCGGCGTCTCCTGCGGGGCGGGAGGGCTGCGCCGGACTGGCCGGAGAGCTTCCGGTCCCGGGCCGCTTGAGCCATCCTATGCCGTCTGCCGCCGCCCCGTCACCCTGCTGATTGAAAGGACCGATTCTCATGATCAAAATTTCCCCCTCTATCCTGTCTGCGGACTTTGCGTATCTGGCCCGGGACATTCAGGCCATCTCCACTGCGGATTACGTCCATGTGGACGTGATGGACGGCCTGTTCGTGCCCAACATCTCCATCGGCATCCCGGTGGTGAAGTGCATCCGTCCGGTGACGGACCTGCCCCTGGACGTGCATCTGATGATTCAGGAGCCGGTGCGCTATGTGGACCAGTTCTGCGACGCCGGGGCGGACATCGTCACCTGTCATGTGGAGGCCGACATCCAGGAGAACATCCTGGCCGCCATCGACAAAATCCACGCCAAGGGCAAAAAGGCCGGCGTGGTGGTGAAGCCCAGGACCCCGGCCAGCGCCGTGCTGCCGTTTATCGACCGGGTGGAAATGATCCTGGTGATGACGGTGGAGCCCGGCTTCGGCGGCCAGAAATTCATGGCCGATATGATGCCCAAGGTGCAGGAGATCCGCCGGTACATCGACGCCATGAACCCCGGCTGCGAGCTGGAGGTGGACGGCGGCGTGGACCCCAGTACCTGCAAGATCTGCGTGGCCAGCGGCGCAAACGTCCTGGTGGCCGGGTCCGCCGTGTACAAGGCGGCGGACATTCCCGCCCGCATCCGGGAGCTTCGGGGCTGATGCGGCCCGATTTCACTTGAAAAGGAAGATACTATGGAATTTTTTCCCGCCCCTCTTGAAAATCTGGTGGAGCAGTTTGCCCGGCTGCCGGGCATCGGCTCCAAGTCCGCCCAGCGGCTGGCCTTTCATGTGCTGAACCTGCCCCAGGACCAGGCCCGGGCCTTTGCCGACGCCATTCTGGAGGCCAAGCGCAGCGTGACCCTGTGTCCCGTGTGCCAGAACCTCACCAGCGGGGGCCTGTGCCCCATCTGCGCCTCGCCCAAGCGGGACGACACCACCATCTGCGTGGTGGCGGACCCCCGGGACGTGGTGGCCATCGAGCGCAGCCGGGAGTATAACGGCCGGTACCATGTGCTCCACGGGGTGCTGTCCCCCATGAACCACGTGGGCCCCGACGATCTGCAGATCAAGTCCCTGGTGGACCGGGTGGCCCAGGGCGGCATTCAGGAGGTCATCATGGCCACCAATCCCGACACCGAGGGGGAGACCACCGCCATGTACTTGGCAAGGCTCTTAAAGCCCTTCGGGGTAAAGGTCACCCGCCTGGCCTACGGCATCCCCGTGGGCGGCCACCTGGAATTTGCCGACGACGCCACGCTGATGCGTGCCCTGGAAGGCAGGCGGGAGCTATGAAGCGTGTATGCTGCGCCGTGCTGGCGGCGCTTCTGCTGTGCCTTTCCGGCTGCGGCGTCCAATCGGAGCCGGAACAGCTGAGCCTGTTCGCCATGGACACCTATATGACCCTGGCCGCCTACGGAGACAAGGCTTCGGAGGCCCTGGCCGCCTGCGGCCAGGAGCTAAACCGCCTGGACGGGGCCCTGTCCCGGACCCGGGAGGGAAGCGAAATCTATACCCTGAACGCCCAGGGCAGCGCCGATGTGTCCCAGGAGACGGCGGACCTGATCTCCGCCGCCCTGACTCTCAGTCAGGCCACCGGCGGGGCCTTTGACCCCACCGTTGCCCCGCTTGTGACCCTTTGGGGCATCACCACCGACAGCCCCCGGGTGCCGCAGCAGACGGAGATCGACGCCCTGCTTCCCCTGGTGGGGGTGGATCATGTGACGGCGGACGGCACCCATATCACCCTGGATCCGGGCTGCGCCATGGACCTGGGCGGCATCGCCAAGGGCTACGCCTCCGACCGGCTGGCGGGCATCTTCGCCCAATACGGGGTGGACAGCGCCCTGGTGAGCCTGGGGGGCAACGTGTACGCCCGGGGAACAAAGCCCGGAGGCCAGGCCTGGAGCGTGGCGGTGCAGCACCCGGAGCAGGACGGCTATGCCGCAATGCTGTCCCTGAGCGACGCCTTCGCCGTTACCTCCGGCGGCTATCAGCGGTATTTCACCGGCCCCGACGGAACGGTGTATCAGCATATTCTGGGCCCCAAGACCGGCTGGCCGGTGCAGGGGGATCTGCTGTCCGTCACCATTGTGGCGGATAACGGCACCATGGCCGACGCCTATTCCACGGCTCTTTATGTGATGGGCCGGGAAGCCGCCCAGGATTTCTGGCGGCAGAACGGCGGCTTTGATATGGTGCTCATCACAAAGGACGGGCAGGTGCTGTATACCCCCGGCCTGGCGGATAAACTGACGGAAACCGAGGGAAGCGGCTATGCGTATGCGTGCATCGAGTCCTGAGCTCCGGCCCACCTGGTGGGACGGACTGGCGGCGGCCATTGTGGCGGCCCTGGCCATTTTCACGGCGGCGTGGTATTACGGCGGCCTGGCCCGGTCCGGTCCGCTGACTGCCGCCATTGTCCACCGGGGGCAGGTGGTACAGACCGTGGAGCTGGACCGCCTTACAGAGGAGATGACCGTCACCGTGGAGGGAGACTATCACCTGACCATCCTCCTGGACAGAGACGGCGTCCGGGTGGCGGAGAGCGACTGCCCGGGCCAGGACTGCGTCCACACCGGCACCATCACCCGGGCGGGACAGAGCATTGTCTGCCTGCCGGAGCAGGTGGTGGTGCAGCTTACCGGCGGTGGTGGCGGTGGCCCCGACGCGGTGCTGGGATAGGAGGGGCGGCATGAAGATATCTACCCGCCAGGTGGCCATGTGCGCGATGCTGACGGCCCTGGCTCTGGGCCTGAGCACCCTGGAAAACCTGTTTCCCGTGACGCTGTTCATTCCCCTGCCGGGGGTGAAGCTGGGCCTTGCCAATATCGTCACGGTGTTTGCCCTGTATCAGTTGGGGGCCGCTCCGGCCCTGTGCATTCTGGTGGCCCGGTGCCTGCTGGGCAGTCTCTTTGCCGGCAACGCCTCGGCCCTGCTGTTTTCCCTGCTGGGCGGCGTGCTGGCTATGCTGGTAATGATGGCCCTGACCCGGCTGCGGGGCCTGTCGGTATACGGCGTGTCCATCGGCGGCGCGGCGGCCCACAACATCGGTCAGATGGCCGCGGCCCTGATCACCCTGGGGAACACCGCCGTCCTGGGCTACCTGCCGTTTCTTTTGGCGGTGTCCCTGTTTACCGGAGCCCTGACGGGCTTCGTGTCGGCCCTGCTGCTGCGGGCCATGAGCCATGTAAAGCTATCCCACGGAAGGAGCGCGGATAATGGATAAAAAAGACGAGATCATCCTCCAGCAGCTGGACGTGATCCGCTCCATGACGGAGCGGAACCTGCGCAGCGTCAACAGCGATTTCTGGGGCACGCCCCTGTCCCCGGCGGAAAAGCCCGGGGAGAAGGCGGGCCCCAAGACCCCCGGCAAGGCCCCGGAGAAGAAGTCCGGCGGCCCGGAGCAGCCGTCGGAGGCCCCGGAGCCTCTGCCCAAGGAGGACATGAAGGACCTGCTGGCGGAGCTGGACGGCTACATCGGTCTGCAAACCGTCAAGGAGGAGGTCCACAACCTCATCAACATGGCCTCGGTGTATCAGCTGCGGCGGCAGCACGACCTGCCCACCACGGATATGTCCCTGCACCTGGTGTTCACCGGCAACCCCGGCACCGGCAAGACCATGATGGCCCGGATGATGGCCCGGATCTACCGCAGTCTGGACATTCTGTCCCGGGGCCAGCTGGTGGAGGTGGACCGCAGCGGCCTGGTGGCGGGCTATGTGGGCCAGACGGCTATCAAGACCCAGAAGGTCATCGAAAAGGCCATGGGCGGCGTGCTGTTCATCGACGAGGCCTACGCCCTGAACGGCCGGTCGGAAAACGACTTCGGCCAGGAGGCCATCGACACCATCCTCAAGGCCATGGAGGACCACCGGGACGACCTGGTGGTAATCGTGGCGGGGTACACGGACCTGATGGACCGGTTCATCCACTCCAACCCCGGCCTGGAATCCCGGTTCAACCGCTTCCTGCTGTTTGACGACTATACCACCGACGAGATGGTGGAGATCTTCCGGATGCAGTGCAAAAAGGGCTGCTATCAGCTGACGGAGGAGGCCCAGCCCCTGATCCGGGACTATATCGCCGAGGAATCGGCGGACGACAGCTTCGGCAACGCCCGGGGCGTCCGCAACCTGTTTGAGCACGTTCTGGTGGCCCAGAACAACCGCCTGGCCACCATGGAAAAGATCACCCGGGAGGACCTGATGACCATCACCGCCGACGACGTCCTCCGGGCCCGAGGAAAGGTGGACTGACATGAAACGACTGACTGCGGGGCTTCTGGCCCTGATGCTGCTGGCGACCCTGCTGCCCGGCTGCGGGAAGAAGGAGCAGTGGAATGTGGATAACTTCTTCCTGTCCGACGACGGAACCACCTATTCCGTCAGCTATCGCCACGACGACGGCACGGAGGAGGTGGTGGCGGAGATGGGCAGCTATCCCCAGCCCCTGACCATCATCGCCGGGAAGCTGTACTATGTCCATGGCGGCAGCATGGTGGCCGTGGACCTGAAGGACCCCACCCAGCGCCAGACCCTCACGGAGCCGGGGCTGTCGGGGCTTTCCATCGGGTTTATCGACGACGGGGCGGTGTACTGCCCCCTGACCACCGACACGGAGAAGTGCTATCGGGTGGCCCTGGACCTGTCCGAGTGCACCCGGGTGGCCATCCCCCGGGAGCAGCGGCCCACGGACTATGACGCCCTGCTGGACCAGATCTATGCCGCCGTGGGGGCCATCGACAACCGCATGGCCCTGCGGACCCTCCGGGCCCGGTACTCCGAGATCGGCAGCCTGACCTCCCTGGAGATGACGGTGTGGGCCCTCCAGGAGGAGACGTATTCTCTGAACAGTTGGGCCGATGTACATGTATCCGTCCAGCGCAGCGGCAGCGGCTTCACCGTCGCCGCCCAGGACCAGCACCGGCCCCTGCCCATGGATTCGGAAACCGTGGCGGCTATGCTGTCGGTGCAGCGGTTTGTCGAGACCGTGAAGGCCGTGGACAGCGCGGACCTGTGGACCAGCCAGAAAACCGGCCAGCCCCTGTACTATCAGCTGACCTATCACGCCTCGGAGTATGAGGCCGCCGTGGTGGCAGACGGAGGCGTACCCTGCCTGAACCCCGACGGCTCGGCGGCTCAGCTGCCCCAGGGGAGCCTGCTGGTGCTGGCCCAGTGCTATGACCGGGGCGACGCCAACATCGCCCTTACCGACAGCCAGGGCCTGACCACCGGCGCCCTGCGGGTCATCGTCCCGGTGACGTAAATATGGACCCTCACGCCTATACGCCGATGCCGGAGGGCGGCATTCTTCTGGACCTGACGTCCTGCCGGGACTGGGGGACGGTGCAGGACGCCATCCGGCGGGCCTTCGGTTTCCCGGCCCACTACGGGGAAAACTGGGATGCCATGTGGGACTGTCTGACGGACCTGTTCTGGGTGACGGATGACCGCCGCATCGTGGTTCGGGGCCTGGATGCCCTGCCGCCGGACCTGCGGGCATATGCCGAACCCCTGCGCCAGGTGCTGGAGGACCTGCGGACCCGCTGTCCCCGTCTGCGGGTGACCTACTGCTGAAAAATCCTGCCCCGGAGCCTGTTATGGGTCCCGGGGCATTTCCCTCTTCCCATTTTCAACGATATGTGGTATACTCTCTGGCGACAGGGACCCGACCTGTCCAAGCGCCGCAAGGCGTTCGTTCGGCCCGGTGGGGCCGTTCTCTAAACAAAACATGGGAGGTACCACATGAAACACAAAAACACGCAAAAGCTGACCCTGGCCGCCATGACGGCGGCCGCCTACGCCGCACTGTCCCTGCTGGGGGCGGTGTTCGGCCTGACCTTCGGCCCCATCCAGGTGCGCTTCTCCGAGGCGCTGTGCCTGCTGCCGTTCCTGTTCCCGGAAACTGCCTGGGGCCTGGGGGTGGGGTGCCTGATCGCCAACCTGTTCAGCCCCTATGGGGCCCTGGACATCGTGGTGGGATCACTGTCCACCCTGATCGCCGCCCTGCTGACCGCCCGGTGCCGCAGTCCCTGGACCGCGGCCCTGCCGCCGGTGGTGTGCAACATGGTGCTGGTGGGGGCCGTGCTGGCCTATGAGACGGCAGGCACTTCCGCCGCCTTCTGGCCGGCCTATGGGCTCAACGCCCTGACCGTGGGCCTGGGGGAGGCCATCGCCTGCCTGGTGCTGGGGGTGCTGCTGGTGAAGCAGCTGCCGAAAATTCCCTATTTCCGGAACCGGCTTGCGTCATGATTTCAGCTTCTGTAATAAAATAAATGCTGGGGCCAGGCATCAGCCTG
>OHAT01001099.1_pt1 | contig 25033 bp, 25 predicted proteins | sample 1577141 | NCBI WGS metagenome assembly OHAT01 (sample SAMEA3541578, study PRJEB24748) | human gut metagenome | biome: human gut; feature: human-associated habitat; material: faeces | place: China | collected 2012 | reverse complement strand
AAACCAATCAAATAGCCAACGAGGGGATGACCGCGGCATAAAATTCTTAAAATGAAAAGAATTTGTTTTTTTATATTCACATTAATCGCTGTTGTTTTACCTGTAATGTCTCAATCAGCGTATGATTCAAATACACTTAATCCTAAAGCAAAACAACAAGTAATTACATTTAAGGAAGCTGACAAAATAGTCGTTGGCTACGTTTACAAAAAAGAATTTGTATCGGGTCAGTATATCGCCATATATAATTATCATTTTGACAGAAATAAAGATTATGATATATGTATGGAAAATGGTCAGCTTGTTGTAAAACAAGGTAAAGAAACAACTTCAATCACACCATTTCTTTCAGGGATTTACTATGGAAATGCCTCCATACCATACATAAAGGGCGAATTATACGATGGCGAAGTTACTATGAAGGGGTGCTTCTCCATTAGTAATATGAGTGGTAATGATGAACCGAAATTGTCTCCCGTTACCAAAGGCGAATGGCAGCATTGCGGTTCTTCAATTTTAGGATTAGTGTCACGAGCAATGAGGCACAATGGTGTGCGCTACTTTAATATATCCCCTGCTCCCGATTCCGGTCAGATAGAGATAAGTGCACGTAATGTACCATTTGATATGGATTCAAAAACTCCTTGTTTTGATATTTTCGCATATGGTAGGGGAAACAATTTTAAAATATCAGCTATTCCAACAAATAGTATTGAAAATATTGACAGTATAACATTCACAGCTTCTGGATTTCCGAATATGTGTCAAGGCGTATCTGCTTCTGTTATAGACATATTAAAGCTAAGCGACGAAGAGCCGACAATATATTACCATAACGGTGATACATTTACCGGAAGTATCCGTGATATGAAACCCTATGAAGGAATATATCGTTATCATACCGGGGAAATTCTTGAGGGTCATTATCATCCGGTTGGGGTCGACGTATTCAGATATAGTAATGTGGATTGTAAAGTTACATTTAATGATGGAACAGTAGCCGAAGATGAATGGTTGAAACAATATGATAAGCCTCTTTATGATATTACTACTTTGAAACCCAACGTAAGATTTGAGGATGAGGACTGGGAAGAACTCGACCGATGCACTACTTGGACAGAGATGCGGGATATGGCTGCTGAGAGATATCAATTCAGATTGCAAGAAATTCAACAAAGCGAAATAGCAGAAAAACAGAAAAAGGACGAAAAGAGGGATGAGCTTATAGCCAAATATGGTCAAAAATATGGCTCGCTTTTGGCTCAGGGAAAGATTGCAGTTGGTATGACAAGTGAAATGGTTACTGAAATATATCCGAAAGGACTTTATCAAATAAGTCAGATCACATCGGGTGGACGGAGTAAAGAGGTCTGGACATTTAACCGACAACTGGTCAATGGCAGTGCGCTATTGGGGTTGACTTACGGGCTTGTTGATGCCTTAGGATATAACGCGCCGAAGAAAATGGTCTTTATCAGAGGTAAATTAATGGATATTATTCGGTGATAATTCATAAGCCTATATGGTATTTATCGCCATTTATAGCAAAGTCTTGTATAATCCGATTACAAATCGGATTTCAAAATACCACGGAAAATGAGCCGGTCGCAATTTGTGACCGGTTAAATCGTCTCAGACACTTTTCCGTCAATCCTTTCGCTTTTACCTGATTGGGAGATGCAATGCGGCCGGCCCGGTTACCTGTCCACGACCGAGGCGATGTATCTGGCGTTGAGTTTGTCGAAAAGGTGGTTGAGGGCGAGAGCGGCTGAAACTACCGGGATGTTGGAAAGGACCATCCAGCCGGAGGTGTCGCGTTTATAACATTCCGACAGAGTGGAGTGGCGTACGAGCTTGTAGTTGAAGCGGCCTTTCTGCGCCATGACTCCGGCGGTGTAAATTTTATCGAAACCTATCAGGCGTCCGACTGCCACAAGTGTGTCGAAGATATTGGATTCGTCTATCACCGTCCGGTCTTTGTCGCGGATTATCAGTCTGTTGCGCATATAGTCCGTTCCGCCGGTGTGGCTTGACCGAGATCGGATCCTGTTATCTTCCTCAGCACGCAGAATGGAATACAGTTCGTCGACTGTCTTGATTTTTGCTGGTCGCTTCCCGGGGTCGGGAGTGTCGTCGGACTGCAGGAATCTGTAGGCGGCGAGATATCTGGAAAATCGAGCCGCCATCTCGGGCGAAAGGGTGTCGAGTCGGAAAATGTCGAGATTATCTTCAAGGTCGTGGAGTTTCACTGCGCGGCCAAGCGGATTCTGCTTTGCCCGGGCAACAAATTCCTCGTAGCTTTCGCCATCCTGTCGGGTCACGGCAACGATGCCTTCTATTACTTCCTGAGGGAAGCCTTCGGCGAGAAGTTCGTCAGCGGTGACGCCGCAGTCCTCGATAACATCATGGAGAAGGGCCACCATTTTCTGCTCGTCAGTGGCGCAACGCATGGCCACCCGCATGGGATGTTGGAAATAGGCGCGACCCATTTTGTCGCGTTGGCCGGAATGTTTTGTTATGCATATCCGGGCGGCCTTGTCGAGAAGATTTGCCGATTGCTCTTTATCCATAGGCTAACAGTGGAGGGATGGCGGATTGTGGATTGTTTGGTGTGTTTTTCGGAGATGTCGCCTTTTTCGTTGGTTCTTTCTACCATGGCGGCGAGGTCGTGATGGCCACCGAAGTTGAAGTTCATGACTTCCTGAACTTTACCGTCGACCACTTCGGAGATGTTGAAGTGGTAGGAGTGTTTTTCTTTGTTGGATTTACAGTTGCAGTCCATAATAATATATCTTTGAATTTTGATGTTCTCTTGAATAACAACCCTTTCGGGCGAATGGTTGCTCAAAAAGAGTTAAAAGAGCGTTGCCTCCCGGACTGTGCCGGACGATAGACTGTGGCGAGGCAAATTGTTAAAATAATTTTATGACCGGCATTTCTTAATTCAGATTAAGGTGATTATAACAATTGCTTAATATTTTCGTGGCGTTGCGATAAGGCGTTATGCTTTTCGGCGCTTTAGGTGGCAAAATTTGCCGAAATGCCGATAAATCGTATCTTTGAACATTGCATATTACCAATCACAATAACTGTTTTATGAAAAAAATTCTATTACTCACATTTATGCTGGCATCCATGTCGTCGTTATGGGCGGCAGGATTCAAGACGCTCAATGTCGATCTTCGCGACGGTTCGAGCGTTGCCATCACACTGGCCGATGACCTCGCTATCAGTTTCGACACCGAGAATATGGTTGCCGAAAGCGCGGCTTCGGGCAAGGTCGAAATTTCTCGCAATGATATTGTCGGCATGAGCCACGGTTCTGACGCTGCTATCGGCAGTGTCGACGCCGACTCCCCCGAGATAGAGCAGCAAGGCCGAAAGATTGTTGTCAGAGGCGTTGCCGACGGCACGGAGGTAAGCATCTATCGACTCGACGGACGGCTTGCGGCCGCCGACGAGGTTGTCGACGGCCGCGTCGAGATATGCCTCGATTGCTTTGTTCCGGGCGTTTATGTCGTGAAAATCAATGATATGTCGTTCAAAGTAGCAGTCAAGTAAGCATGAAAAGACAATTTACAACGGGACTTCTGGCCATAGCCGGAGCAGCCGCAATCTTTGCCGGCATAAGCCGTATCGATCTGACCGGCGTATTGGGAAAAAGTATCGGCCGCATCTGGCTCGACGACACCGAGAAGATAACATATCAGAAAGATGACGCCGCTATCGGTGACTATACCCAGATGACCGTCAGAGAGAAAGACGGAACGGAAAAGACCTACAAGCTTTCGTCGATAACGAAAATGACTCCTGTCGAGGCTCTTCCCGAGAGTCCGCTGACTGTCACGATCACGCCTCACCACTATAATCTCGAATATACGGTTACCACGACCGAAGACGACACCTGGTTCACTGTTTTCGGATGCCCGAAATCGAAGCTTGCCGGTGTTGACAAGCGCGAATGGTATATGGGCTACTGGGCTCAGTTCTACGAGGATGTCCATGCTTTTGCCGATTTCTGGGAAAAGACTGTTCCCGAGGTCGATAAGAAATCGATTCTCTACCATGCCGACGGAGCCCGCACGGAATGGTGGGATCAGGATTACCAGATAACTCCCGAGATGGACATGGTGTTCATTGTGATTCCGGCCAAATATACCGAGGACGACATCGTTATCGCCGCCGAACCGACGGTGATCGAATGGCGCACAAAGAAACTCGAGGTCGCGCAAGTCGATTATACGTTCACCTACGATCCGGCTCCGACATCAAACAAGGTTGAGGTAGGCGTGAAGAGCTCCGACCCGACAATTCCGTTCGCCGTCGCCATATTCAACAAGAGCGAGGTCGACCAGAACGGCATTGAAAATACCGTTAGACTTCACCTTGCCACTCTCGAACAGCTTGCCTATTCAAACGGGTCGGGCGGATGGCCCTCGCTGACTAATTTCGGAGAAGGTTCCGCGCGCCGCTCCAATATCGTTGTCGGCGATCAGTTCGTTGTCGCCGCCTTCGGATGTGAGATCGGCCAGCTTGTGACCAATATCGAGACATTCGAGATCACTGTTCCGCCGGTTTCTCCGACCAACAATGCTACTTTCGACGTCGCGGCCACTCGCCTTAGCGGCGCCGAGATGAGTCTCGATGTCAAGCCTTCCGACAAATCGCTGCGCTGGATAGCCCTGATTGAAGAGGAAACGGCTTTCGCTTCGACGACAACCGAGATGTGGATTGCCAGGAAGCTCCAGTTTCTGACCCGCATGAACGGAAACCGCTGGACAACCGATACAGACCATATCCAGACCGGCGATGCCGTGATCAACAGCCACGACAATGTTATCGACGGCGTTTATTTCGACACTAAGAAAGAATACCGCCTGATGATATTCGGAGTCGATGAAGAGGGAGGCCGCACGACCGCTGTCTACACCCAGACGCTGTCGACAAAGAGCGGAGAGACAACCGACGAAGTTACTTTCGACATAAAGATTTCTGATTTCGATGAGGATCTTCAGCAATATACCGCCACGATCACTCCGTCGGACAATAATGTCAAATATGTCATCAACAATGTTTCGGCCGACAATTATTATGTCAAGACCAACGGACGCACCGACGAACAGATCATGCAGGATTTTGTCGATGTCAACGGCACGTATCTCACGCTATGTAGCGGCAAGCAGACAAAGAAATTTTCGATAAGCTCGGCTTTTGACTCCGATGCAGGAGCATGGGGACCCGGCAAGAACCGTCTTATGGTGTTCGCCTATGACGGCGAGATTCTCTCTAAGCTCTATATGCTGGAGATCAACGGTGTCAACGGTGAAGTAACCGTTATCCGACCCGAATAATCTTTGAAAAATATGCTGGAAGGCGCGGCCGCTACCTCTTATGGGGCGGTCGCGTTTGTTCAGAGTTCGCCTGAGGTGATGATCTGGCGTTTGATTTTGCTGAGGTGCTGTTCGGTTATGCCGAGATATGAGGCTATAATCTTCGACGGAACGATACGGAAGATGGCTTTCCAGCGGGTGTTCAGCTCGGTTTTCAGCCGTCGGTCGTGATTGTCGGCAGACGAGCCTCCGGGCAGCCATTCGCCGTCGACGAGTCCCGAGAGCCGTTGTGTAAGCTGCAGCAGACGGCTTTTGGCGTCGCCGCTGAGCACCTGGTTGCGGCATTCGTTGTAGAAAAGCTGGTTCTGGTGGGCGCTCATTACCCACAGGGCGAATTCGTGAGACCGCCGGAGCAGTCCGTCGAAGTAAGCCCGCGGAATGCGCAGCACCGTTGTCGGGCAGCAGGCCTCGAACCGGTAATATGAGGGCTCGCCGCTGTAGTAGCAATGGAAAGAGATCAGCAAAGTTCCGGGGAGTGCGAATCCTACGGTCTTCTCTATATTCTTGTCCATATACGTGCCGCGGATGAGACCGTCTTTCACCACATATATGTCGGGGTTGAACTCTCCGGCATCGATCATCGGGCCGTAGGTGTCAAGGCTCACAGGCACGCCTCCGGCCAGAAATTCGTCGAGCACCTCGTGGCGCACGACGTATTTGGCCTCGAGTTCCAGAAGTTGCCGCAGGCTGTCGGCCGGTTCGTTCTCTTTCTTCATGTGAGCGTTTATTTGAGCCAAAATTAATAAAAAAATCGGAGAAACGGGTAATATCGGTTCCATTATATTGCAGGGCGGCGGCGTGGCATAATTCCGCAGGCCGGTGTCTGTGGGCCGGAAAAGGGTGAGGGCGGATGTCCGAACAATCCGGCGGCATGAGGCGTTTCAGAATGTAGACCGTAGATATTCGGATTATTAACCTAACAATAAAATTTTAAGCTATGGACAAAAAGAAATACGTATGTGAGGTGTGTGAATGGGTCTATGATCCCGAAATTGGAGATCCCGATAACGGTATTGCTCCCGGAACATCGTTTGCCGATCTTCCCGACGACTGGGTATGTCCCGTTTGCGGTGTGGGCAAAGACGAGTTCAGCCCGGTAGACTGACAGTTTGAAAGAATAAAACAGCGGCGCATCACTGACCGATACGCCGCTGTTTTCGGTTGTCAGGGGAGAGTTATCAGGGCTTTTGTGCCGCGCGCGGAGGATGTCAGTGTGAAGTCTCCGCCGTGGAGGCGCGCGATCTGGCGGCTGAGGCAGAGACCTATTCCGCTGCCGCCCGGCTTGGTTGTGAAGAACGGCTGGAAGAGGTTCTGCATGACTTCGGGCGGAATCCCGCGGCCGTTGTCGTCGATGCTGATGAAGGGATGGCCGCCGCTGGCCGACACGCTGACCTCTATGCGCGGCTCAGGCGCCGATGCGACAGCTTCGACGGCGTTGCGGAGCACGTTTGTCACCAGCCGGTTGAGCAGCCCGCGGTCGGCACTGAGCGTCATGCCGACGGGGAGAGTGTAGCTGATCGTGTCGTCGGGCAGTCCCGACTCTCTCAGAAAGATCATGAACGATCGGCGCAGCCCCGAGAAGAAGTCCTTGACGTCGATTTCCGCTGTCTGCGGAGCGGGCAGGTGGGTCAGTTCGTAGTATGATTCGAGGAAGCGGCTTATCCCTTCGCTCTCGTCGCTGATAAGTCCGACGGCCTCGCGGAAGTTCTCGCCCAGATAACGGGCCGGAAACTTTTTCATGTCGGCGCTGAGCGACACGACGGGAGCTATGGCGTTGCGCATTTCGTGGGTCATTATGCGCAGTATGCGGTCGTAATAGAGCTTGCGCGTCTCCAGTTCGAGGCGTGCGGAATTATAAAGCCCGGTTATGCGCCGCATAGCCTGTGACATGCGGCTTATGCAGGGGTCGCCGCTCTCGGGGAAGCGTATTGTCGGGTCGTTCATCTCAAGCGCTTCGACGAATTCCGACATTGAGAAAATAAGCCGTCTGACGAGCCGCCACAGAGCCGCGACCGCCACTCCCGACGGAATGAGCAGAAGCACACCGGCGGCCCACGAGCCCGCGCGGAAGCAGAGCGCCGACAGAACCGCGAAGACAATACTGCCGGCAATGCATCCGAAGAAATTCAGTCGGAAGTGTCTCATTTCTTTTTCAGCTGGTTATAGAGAGTCTGGCGGTTTATGCCGAGCAGTTCGGCGGCGCGCGAGAGATTGCCGTTGCATCGGGCTACGACAGCGTCGATATGGGCCGCTTTGAGTTCGTCGAGAGTCATGGCCTGCTGCTTTTCCTCGCGCTCGCGGGCATCGCGGGCGTCGGAGAGGATGGCGCGGTCGGCCCGCTCCGCACGGTTTTTCGCTATGGCCGAGCTGAGCTTGGCTATGAGCCCGTCGTTGTTCCAGGGCTTGGTTATGAAATCGTCGGCGCCGCTCTTCATGGCCTCGACGGCGAGCGAGATGTCGCCGAAAGCCGTTATTAGGATGACGGCGGGAGGTCGGGGCATTTCCTTTATGCGCGCGAGCCAGAAGAGACCGTCGCTGCCGTCGAGGCGGCTGTTGTCGAAATTCATGTCGAGCAGAACTGCGTCGAAATCGCCGTTGGCCAGCAGCGCCGGCAGCAGCCGCGGGTCGCCGATGGCCGTTATAGAATCGAATTCGCTGTCGAGAACAAGCTTAAGCGAAACGCGCACTGCCCTGTTGTCGTCGATAATAAGTATCTTCATGACGCAAAGTTACAGCTTAGCGCGCGTTCCGGGAAGTAAATTGCCGCGGAATCGGCGGGAAACGAGGGGGAGTGTCTAAAAATTATACGATTTCGGAGTCCTGACGTCTGTTTTTCGGGAAAACGGGCGGTGAAGGGCTCGGGACGCCCCTATCTTCGCAGTGTCAAAACCAATCCGACACAATGAGACTTATAGCTCTGATAGCATTTTTTATCGTCGCGCGGCAGGCGCAGGCAGGGATGACCCTCAACGACTGCCTTGTCTACGCCCGCGAACATGCCCACCGCAATATCGTCAACTCTATCGAGGTGAGGCAGGCGGCTGCCGACAGCCGTCTGGCTGCTTCGGCTCTGATGCCCGAGGTCGACCTCTCGGCGAGCGGCAATATGAGCTTCGGCCGAAATATCGACCCCGAGACCAACACCTACGACAACCGCAAGACGCTTTATTCGGGCTTCGGCCTCCAGATGTCCATTCCCCTGTTCGACGGCCTTGTCGGCGTCAACAACCTCAGGGCTGCGAAGACCGGCAGGCTGCGTCGCGAAGAGGGCGCCCGGGCCGACGCCGACGAAATCTCGATCGAGGTGATAAAGGCGTTCTATAATGTGTCGTACTGCAAGGCAATGGTGGGGCAGATGGAGCAGCAGCTCGAGCGCGATCTGCGCAATCTCCGGGCTGTGGAAAAAGGTGTGGAACTCGGTTCTAAGAGCGGCGCCGACTTGGCCGAGGTCGAAGCTATCGTGGCGGCCGACCGCTATGAGCTGACCAATCAGAACAGCCTGCTGGAAAAGGCGCATCTCAGGCTGAAGAGCTGCATGGGGATGCCTTTCGACGGCGGTGAGCCGGAACTGACCGAAGAGGAATATGAAGGTGAGGCCGACGCCGGTTTCGAGAATCCGCGCATTGCCGAGGCCCGGCTCGCTCTAAAAGAGAGCCGCTATTATCTGAAAGCGGCCAAAGGACGGTTCTCGCCCGTAATATCGCTGAATATGGGGGTGTCGACATCGTATTACAGAATCTACGGCGACGGATATCAGACCCCGCGGTTCTCGCAGCAGTGGCGCGACAATATGGGACGCTACGTCGGATTCACCGTAGGGGTGCCGCTCTTTACAGGCCTGTCGAGGATAAACGGCGTCAGGAAAGCCTCGCTCGAAGTGAGCCGCAGGGAGATTCTGCTCGACGAGGCCCGCTATGAGGCCGACCGTCAGAAAGCCGAGGCCCGGCTCGACCTCGAAAGCGCCGCCGAAGAGCTCTGCGCCGCCGAGGCGCGCGTCAGGGCCGAAGAGGCTGCCTACAATGCCGTGCAGCGTAAGTTTGAGCTTGGCGGAGCGTCGGCAATCGACCTCTACACCTCGGGGGCGAAACTCGCCACGGCCCGGGCCAACTTCGAGGGGAAGCGTATACGCCGGATAATAAGCCGGATTATGTTAGGATATTATAACGGAGAGAAACTTATAAAGTAATGGATAAGGAGATAAAACCGAAAAACAGGTTTCTGAAGAAAGCCGCGGTGGCGGCAGCCGGCGCTGCGATCGTTGCGGCGGCGATATATGCGATAACCCGGATTGGCGAAAACACCTATAAGGCCGATGCCGACAGTGTCACCATCGCCGAGGTCACGAGCGGAATCTTCAACGACTGTATCCGCCTTAACGGACGCGTCGAGACGGGCGTCACTGTCCAGGTGTCGGCTCTCGAAACGGGCATTGTCGACCGCAGATGGGTCGAAGAGGGTGCGATGGTGAAGGAAGGGGATATAATCCTGACGCTTCACAATCCTAACCTCCGCCAGCAGATTCTCGATTCTGAGTCGCAGCTCGCCGAAAAGCAGAACATGCTCCGCGACACCGAGTTGGCCATGGAGAAAGAGCGGCTTCAGGTGAGGCAGGACATTCTGTCGACGCGAACCGACTACAGCCGCAAGCAGCGCATAATGAAACAGCACGAACAGCTCTACAGGGAGAACCTCTGCTCGCGCGAGGAATATCTTCAGGCCCGCGAAGACTGCGAGCTGGCGCGGCGCAGTCTCGCGCTGCTTCAGGAGCGTCTCAGTCAGGATTCGCTCTACCGGCGCGAGCAGATAAGGATGATGCGCGAGAGCCTGCGCAATATGCAGGAAAATTTCAGCCTCGTCAGGCAGCGGGCCGACAATCTCAACGTCAGGGCGTCGCACTCCGGCCAGCTCGGCAACCTGACCGCCGAACTCGGCCAGAACATTGCCGCGGGCCAGCAGATAGGGCAGATAAACATTCTCGACGACTATAAGATAGCAGTGAAAATCGACGAGCATTACATCGACCGCGTCGAGCCGGGACTGAAAGGGCGAATCGAGCGCAACGGCGCGAAATACGACGTTGTCGTCAGCAAGCTCTATCCCGAGGTTACCGACGGCACATTCCGGGCCGACCTCAGAATCGAGGGAGCGCGGCCGGAAAACATAAAGGTCGGGCAGACTTTCTATATCGACCTCCAGCTCGGCGAGCCGGCACGGGCGCTTCTGGTTCCGCGCGGCGCTTTCTTCCAAAGCTCCGGGGGAAATAAGGCGTTCGTGGTCAGCAAAGACGGTTCGACAGCCACCCTGCGCGACATAAAGATCGGCCGCCAGAATCCTCAGTATTACGAGATTCTCGAAGGATTGACGGCCGGAGAGCGCATCATTACGAGCTCCTACAGGAATTTCGGCAATGCCAACAGAATAGTCCTGAAATAAACCAATTAACAACCGATAGACAATGAAACTTGAAATCAGCAATCTCGAGAAGATATTCCGCACCGATTCGGTCGAGACCGTGGCTCTCGATAAGGTGTCGTTCACAATCGCCGACGGCGACTATGTCGCTATAATGGGGCCTTCGGGCTGCGGAAAGTCGACCCTGCTCAACATTCTCGGTCTGCTCGACAACCCGACTTCGGGGAGTTACCGTCTCGACGGCGAGGAAGTCGCCAACCTCAGAGAGGCCGAGCGCACGGCCTGGCGTAAAGGACGCATCGGATTCATCTTCCAGTCGTTCAACCTGATAGAAGACATGAGTGTTCGCGACAATATAATGTTGCCGCTCAACAATCTCAATCTCGGCCGCGACGAGAAGAACCGCCGGGTCGACGAGGCCATGCGCCGCATGGGGATAAGCCACCGCAGCCGTCACTATCCGTCGCAGCTTTCGGGCGGTCAGCAGCAGAGGGTGGCGATTGCCCGCGCTATCGTAGGGCGCCCGGGGCTGATTCTCGCCGACGAACCAACGGGTAACCTCGATTCGAAAAATGGCGGCGAGGTGCTTCAGATTCTCGATGAGCTGCATCGCGACGGCGCGACAATAATAATGGTCACCCACTCGCAGCGCGATGCCTCGCAGGCCGATTATATCATCAATCTGTTCGACGGCCGGATAGTTGAAAGTCTGAACAACAAAATGTAATTGCAATGCTGAAATTCTTTGTCAACGACCTGAGGCGGAACCTTACAAAGCTGTTCTGCCTGACAATAGGACTGGCTATCGGGCTTCTGCTCGTGGCGAAAGCGTATATCGAACAGTCTTACGACAGCTTTATACCTGAAAACGGGAATGTCTATGTCATTACGGAAAGCATCATCACCCACGGCGAGTTCATGGAATATCTCCAGACACCCGGGGCTATCGCGCCGGGGCTGAAGCGCTATGCGCCGCCGGTCGAGAGTGCCACCCGCTTTACACAGGTAACCGGGGAACTGACCGTAAAGACCTCCGACGGACAGCTTTTAGATGCCGACGCCCTTGTACTGGCCGATACCTGTGCGTTCGACGTTCTCCGTCAGCCCGTCATAAGCGGCAATCCGAAGGAGGCGCTCGCGGTAGAGAACCACTGCATGATTCCGCGCTCTCTGGCCGAGAAGATCGGCGGCGATGTCATCGGAACCACACTGTCGAGCCCCGAACTGAACGACAGCTATTCCGTGATGATCGACGGTATTTATGAAGATTTTCCCGTCAACTCGACATTCACCAACGCCATATATCTTTCGATGCCTTCGATCGGGAATTTCATGAACGACGGAACGGAAAACTGGGTCGGCAACGACCGTTACAAGAGCTATGTGCGCCTTGTCGACGGGGCTACCGCCGACGATGTGCGCCCCTATATTGACCGTATGATCCGCAAAGAGCTTCCCCCCGAGGCCATAGAGGTATTCAATATGAATTTCGGGCTGATGCCGCTGACCGACGTCTATACCGCTCAGGAAAGTGTCAGGACAATGATATGGGTGCTCAGCATTCTGGCATTCATAATCCTCGTCAGTGCGTCGCTCAACTATCTCCTTATTGTGATCGGCCAGTTCGGCCGCCGCAGCCGCGAGATGGCCGTGCGCAAATGCTACGGTACGGGCAATGCCGCGATATTCGGCCGCATAATGGGGGAGAGCCTGTTCTTTCTTGCTGTGGCTATAGTCCTCGCTGTGCTGATAGTGCTCTGCCTGTCCGACCAGTGTGAGATGCTGCTCGGCTACAGCGTCTATGATCTGCTTTCGAGCGGACGGGTGTGGCTCGTCGAAGGATGTGTTATTCTGGGTCTGCTTGTGATAACGGGCGTCGTTCCGGCGTGGATGTACTGCAAGACCCCTGTCTCGAACGTGATCAGGCATAATCCGCGCAGGCGCCGGATCTGGAAGCTTGCGTTGCTTTCGGTTCAGTTCTTCGCCGCCGGTCTGCTGTTCTGTCTGCTCGTGCTCGTGTTCCGCCAGTATCGGATGATGAGCCACGGCGATATGGGCTACGACAGCGGGAATATCGCTTCGGTCTATCTTGGGACGATGCCCGATAATGAGCGCGGCGCTATGGTCGCCGAGCTGTCGAGCCTCGGCTGCGTCGATGCCGTGACGTCGGCCGATCAGGACTTTACCTATGGCGCTGCGGGCAATAACGTCTGGATTCACGACGATCCGCGCAAGGACAATCAGGTCAATGTGGCCGACATGTACTGGGCCAACGCCAATCTTTTCGACGTCATGGGGATGGAGTTCGTGCAGGGAGGCACATTCAGGGAGAATGCCGATACGACCGTGAATCAGGTTATTGTCGAAGAACGGTTTATCGACGTCATGAAGACCCACTTCGGTGTCAAAGACGACAATATCGTCGGCAAGCGGTTCTGCATAACGGAGCACAGCGGCGACAGCGGTTCGATAGAATTCTCCATCTGCGGCGTCATAAAGAACATAAGGCGCGGCGGATATAACAACGACTATGCCGATCCGCGTGCGGGAGTGCTGTTTCCGGCAACCTCAGTGCGCCAGAACGTCTATGTCAGGTTCGGGGAGCTCACGCCCGAAGCCCTCGCCGAGGCACAGAAGGTTGTCGACAAATTCGGAAACAATAAATATCTTGTTCCCTATAAGACGCGCGTCGAGGCGCTGTCGGCCCCGGTCAAGCGTTTCGGGTTCTCGGTGATGGCGGCCGGTGTGGCTATACTTCTCATAGCTATGGTGGGCCTGATAGGCTATACGGCCGACGAGGTGCAGCGGCGCGCCAAAGAGATAGCCATACGCAAGGTCAACGGCACGACCGTCGGGCAGATACTGCGGCTGTTCTGCCGCGATATACTGCGTGTAGCGGCGCCGTCGCTGCTCTGCGGAGGAATCGCCGCGGTGATAATCGGACGCAACTGGCTCTCGCAGTTTACCGAACAGGTTTCGCTGTCGCCCCTGACCATGGCCGGCTGTCTTCTGATATTGCTCGCCCTGATAGTTGCTGTAGTAGCGCTGAATGCCAGGCGTGTAGCTCGGAGCAACCCCGTCGATTACCTCCGCGCCGAATGACCGGCGCGGAGGGGCCGTTGTTTCGCAAAGATTGCTATCTTTGCGAAAAATAACCCGACTATAGGGCTTATAGGCCCTATATGCCCTATAATCAAAGACCATGCCCGAAACTTTCCTAAAACCAAAAGGTAACTATCGCGACTTAATCGCATTCCAAAAAACGGAATGTATCTACGATATCACCTATTTCTTTGCCCATAAATTCCTCGCGGTCGGTGACCGAACCATCGATCAGATGATTCAGGCTGCCCGCAGCGGCAGGCAGAATATTGCCGAAGGATGTCAGGCTGGCACGACATCATCTGAGACAGAGATCAAATTGCTTAATGTCGCGAAAGCAAGCCTTCACGAGCTTCTTCTAGATTATGAAGACTATCTTCGTGTAAGAAATCTGAATCTTTGGGATATTAACTCTGAAAAATCAGTCAGAACACGGAGAATTTGTGCAACCCGAAATGATTCGGCTTATTACAGAGAGGCTGTGAAAGTCAGGAGCGACGAGACTATATGCAATATCGCCATTACTCTGATCCATCAGGCCGACGTTCTGTTAAGGAACTATATAGACCGGCTTCAGGAGGATTTCCTGCGCCGGGGCGGCATAAAGGAGCAGATGTATCAGGCGCGCGTCAGCTACAGGCGACAATAAAGAAGGGGACGGCCGAACCGGCCGCCCCCTTCATCTTTTAAGATTTCTTTTCTGAAGGCGAGCCGCGACACTCCGCCGTTGGTGTTGTCGAAAATACTTCTGAACTCTACATTCTCCGGCCCTGCATAGACCTGAGACAACAGGTTGTGCACCTCTCCGAATTTGTAACTTGTCTTTAACATAGTTGTGTGTTATTTATAGTTGTCTGAGAAAATCACTCTGGCTCTGTCGGCTGCCAGCCGGCGCCGGCAAGAAGTTCCTCGACCACCACGGCATTGTTATGCGCGCGGTTGTGAGAGGAATAGAGCAGCGTCACTTTCGGCTTGTCGGCGATTGTCTGGAGCATGGCCTGAAACGCCGGATTGGCGTTGAGCTCGGCCTTGTAGCGACTGGCGAATTCGGGCCACAGGCTGTCAGGCGACGTGTGGAACCATTCCCGAAGTTCGGTCGACGGAGCGATCTCTTTGTCCCACAGATCGTAATGAAATGTCTCGTGCGACAGTCCCCTGGGCCACAGACGGTCTATGTATATTCTGAATCCGTCGCCTGGAGAAGCGGCGTCGTAGGTGCGTTTTATGTCAACTTTGTGTTCCATAGCATATCTAAAACGAACCCAAGTCCCCGATAGTTCATTCGCGCGGAATATCGGCGTGTGGCGAACCGCGGCGCGGGGTCAGGCGTTGAGATTGTGATGCGCTTAATGTTTATGATAACGACATTTATGCTGCTCTGCGGATGTTCTGTCGCAGAGCGTGGATCAGAACGACATCAAACTATAACATATAAGGACATGAAAGAGATATATTTTGCCGGAGGATGTTTCTGGGGAACGGAACATTTCTTCTCACTGGTGCCCGGAGTGAAAGCTACCGAGTCCGGATATGCCAACAGCCTTACCGCCTCCCCTTCTTATCGCGAAGTGTGCACTGGTGCCACCGGGGCTGCCGAGACCGTCAGGGTGGTCTATGACCCCGAGGTTGTGTCACTGCCATTCCTTATCGATCTGTATTTCAAGACGATCGATCCGACTGCTCTGAACCGTCAGGGCAACGACGTCGGCACGCAGTATCGGACGGGGATATACTATGGCGATAGCGCCGACCGGGCGGTCATCGACGAGGCCGTCGACCGGCAGAGATCGCGGTATAACGGCCCGATAGCGGTGGAGATCAAGCCTCTGGAGAATTTCTATGCGGCTGAGGATTATCATCAGCAATATCTCGTGAAGAATCCGCGGGGATACTGCCATATCGATCCGGCCCTGATGAAGATGGCCGCGAAGGCCGAAGACCCGTCGCTGAAACATCCCGATAAGACTGCCGGCCGATACAGCAAGCCGGCGGACGCGGAACTGCGGCGTCGGCTGACGCCCGAGCAGTATGCCGTTACGCAGCTCAGCGCTACCGAGCGGCCCTACGTTAACGAATATGACCGGGAATTCCGGCCCGGGATATATGTCGACATCACTACCGGGCAACCGTTGTTCGTATCGTCTGACAAGTTCGACTCCGGGTGTGGCTGGCCCGCGTTCAGTCGCCCCATATCGCCCGACGTGCTGACTGAGCACGCCGACAATTCCCACGGGATGCGGCGCATCGAAGTGCGCAGCGCCGTCGGTGACACCCATCTCGGCCACGTGTTCAACGACGGCCCCCGTTCGACCGGAGGACTGAGATACTGCATCAACAGCGCCGCCCTCCGCTTCATCCCTGCCTCCGAGATGGCCGCCGAAGGCTACGGCGACTACCTCCCCCTCGTCGACGGCCGTTAGCCCGCCGACACATCGCGGCTTGCAAAATGGAGCTGTCGCAGTTCTTTATTGCAAAGTTAGATTGTGAAAACATTCAGATCAATAAGCTTATCACACACCAATAATTTGGATTATTGAGTAATTTCGCGGCATGAGATATGAACGAAAAATACCGATTGATCTCGAGTGCGGCGTCACTATCTACGACATTATGGTCGGCAGCAAGTGGAAGCCGAATCTTATAAACTGCATGAACCGGGTGTCAGACGGCCCTCAGAGTTTCAGTGCTTCATACCGGGAGCAACTAAGCGGGTTCTCCAGCAGTAGCTCAATGAAATGGAGCGGATGGGGCTGGTGACCAAAGAAGTGTTTGCTGAAGTTCAAGTCCGAGTGGAATATTCTCTGACAGAAACCGGCATGTCCTTTCTGCCCATTATCCGCTCAATGGATGTCTGGGGTCTTGAGCTCGCCCATCTCTGTAACGAAATGGGCCAGTTGAAAGAGTCGCCTGAATAGAAACCCCAATCCAGTCGGCATATCTCCGTCGAAGCCGCTTTCGCAGTCAATGCATCATAGTTTTTAAGCATGATCGGGCGAACCGGGCTGCGCCATCAAAATAGCCGAGAAACAGATACATCGCGCATTAATCATTGAGCGCGCATCAACAGCCATCCTTGCAAGGAGGGCATCGGTAATACTTAAGTGCAAGTGTTACTAATTCGTTTCTAAGAATGGATAAATTCCGGACATAACGTACCTTTGCTTTATAAACAGGTATAGATGTGATGGGGGAATATCGCAAAATTTTGATAAATTGCGATAAATTGCGATATCCAAATTCATAAGAATTTCTTTATGGAGAGAGGGAACGTATGGCAGGCTCCGATAGCTATCGGGCAAAACGAACTTGATTAAAATAACCATCTTCGATATTCTCAAGCGTCAGCATACTGAAAAGATTTTAGTCAAACAACTCAAACCTCGTAAGATCTTGATAGCCAATGGCTATATTTTACAGCGAAAAGATATAAAAAGCGATCGACAAGTTTATTCCGTTACTCGTCAATCGCTTTAATATTAATTATTTATGTCTTGGGTGCGGGCGATTTTTATATTAAAAAGAAAGTGGGGCGAACGGATGCAAGGCATGCCATGATTGATCAAAAGGTTTGGTAGATAACAAACATCATCTGTCAAGCATGATCTCCTACAGAATATCGCACTGCTTCCGGAGTGAATTTCTTACGGGCCATAGCCTGAAGGTTATCGGTTGTATCGCATTCATCCACAATCTCAACTCCGAGCATTGTCTCAATTACGTCTTCCATAGTCACAATGCCGCGCATACAGCCATATTCATCGGTTATTACCGAAATATGTTCTTTCTCCTGAAGCATTCTTTGCCATATGTCCGAGACTTTGGTATTCTCCATAAAGAATGGAATCGGACGCACAATGTCCTGTAACGGCACGGTAAACTTATCCTGTGTAAGCATTTCAAGCACATTCGCCCTGCGGACGTAACCGACGATGAATTCACGGCTTGTTTCAAAAACAGGAATGCGTGAGAAGGGCGCAAGGGTCTTGTTGTCGTAAAACTCCTTCATGGTAGTGTTGGTCGAGGCAGAGGCAACAACTACATAAGGTGTCATAATGTCCTCAGCTTTCACATTAGAGAGCTTTAGAAAATTCTGGATGACTTTGTTCTCTGCATCTTCGATAACGCCCTCGTCAGTACCTACATTGACCATTGCTGCAACTTCCTCTCGACTTACAGTCAAAGGTTGTATTTTAGGCGAAACGCAACGGGTGAGCAATTCCGAGAGCCACACAAGTGGATATGCTATGATTATCAGGACTTTGATAATCTTTGCAGATGACATGGCAAGAGTCCGCCAATATGATGCGCCTATTGTCTTCGGGATGATTTCCGATAACACGAGAATAAGCAGTGTGAGAATGGCGGATATAATGCCAAAATAGGCTTCTCCGAATACCTTGACCGATTCTGATCCTACGCCAGCCGCGCCTATGGTATGCGCAACTGTATTGAGCGTCAGGATTGCTGCCACAGGACGGTCAATATTTGTTTTGTACTTCATCAGCAGAGATGCGGCCTTAATCCCTTGACTTTCTTTCATCGAGATAAATGATACGGGAGTAGATAGCAGCACGGCTTCAAGCACGGAGCAAAGAAAGGATACTCCAAGAGCTCCCAAAAGATATAATAATATGAGTGTCATGAATAGATGTATAAGTTAATACTGCCGGAGACATACGAAAATATCTTCGGTTGATATAGAGCGAGAGTCAACTTATACCGGATTATTCACGAAACACACAGTTAAGAATTCTTGCCGGTAGATGAAAAATGAGTTTCTGGATCTTTACATATAGGCGAACATGGGGCCTCGCGATATCTGACGCCAACGATAGTTCCGGCAGTTTCTCGGTAAATTGCGGCTGAGGCAGACTGCTGGCTACAACACAATATTCAATCTCCGGCTCTAATTCAACCTCAGGAGTCTCACAGCACTCTCCCTGAATAGGGACAAGAAATAGAGTCAGAGTCGCTATTAAACATGATATTGTCGCAATGGCTCGTGTCATGGAGTCTTCATTCTATATTTATAACGCGCTTTAACGATTATTGTTGTGGTGAAGCTTCATGAGTCCATTACAATAGAGTAAAATAATGCAACTATTCGAGCGTGAAATGTCAATAATATGAACTGATGTATATTGGTCAACTATATGGTTTGTCTCAATCATCGGTATGCTTCTCTAATTTGTATGCCAACTATAGTCCGGAACTTTTTGCCGAATTCTTTCATTCTCCTACCGCGTGTTGCCTATTATGTAGCTCATAGGTTAAATTATGGAGTCAGTAGGTGGATTGGCGAGTGCTCTCTTATAATTTGCAAATGCTGAGGCCGGAGAGGTGTTGGCATAGCAATAAAGGCAGCCGTGCGGGCAGGTGTTGTAAGAGCCTATGTCTTTTGAGAGAATGCAGCCGCAGGCTTTGCGCTGGCCGCTATCGGTTTTGGCGTTATAAAGAAAGTTTTGCAGAACAGTATCATCGGGTGCACGACGGCTGATCAGTTCGGGGTCGATGCAACGGTTATGTGCGATGCCATATTCCGAAAGGTCAATGCGTTCGGCGCACGTCGCCAGTCTGAAATCCCAGTTATCACGGTTCAACGTCGATAGGCGCAATGCAAATTCGCACATCGAGTCTTCATCCCATTCACGGTAATTGATGCCGTTTTGCCTAAGATTGCGCGACACTTTCTTATACGACTCGATGTCGGCGAAACTGAAAACAAGTTTTTCGGTATAACCGGCCAGAGCGTCGGCAATACTTGCTATTTTTTCAAGCAAAGTATCTATGTTTACTCTGTTTGTAAGAATAAGCGGGTCAAAACGCCATACTACAGCTCCCGTGCCGAGTGCGTCAACGAGTCGACGGAAGGTATTAATTCGTTGCGTTAAAGTGGGAACATTTGGTTCCAGTCCTTCGGACTCGTAATCATTAAGAGTGTATTGAATATAGCACCCGATCTCCCGCTCTTTAAGCGTGGACAGATGAGACAACAGAGGCGCAGGATTCTTTGACCAGAAAACGATGAAGCGTGTATTCGCGAATGAAACATAGCTATCCTGCCCAGAGAAAGGATTCCGCCACCTGACGTAGCCTTTTTCGAGACGTCGGAAAAACCAGTCGGCATAAAACGCCGGTATGTCAGTAGCCCTGCTTGCCGATACAATCAAAGGAGTCTGCGCCAAGACTTCCGTTCCATTGTCGTTTCGCAAAGATATGGTCTGATGTTTCGTCATGATGGAATTATTGATGTGCAAAAATACGATTCAACGTGTGCAAAATATAGCCCATCAAGATTAATAAATATTAAATCAGATGATATTCGCCTTCCATTATAAAAAGTAATGTTGCTGACTAATTATCTCCAAACAAAAGCCCCAACCCCCCAATTATTCAAAAAAATTTCGCCGTCAGAGATCATAAAACACCAACCATACAAACAAATTCTAATTGTTTATATGGTTGGTAGCCTGCATTTTATATGTAAATTTGATCCTTAATACTCGTCCTCGTTGAAGAGGCGCGAGTAGGTTGGCTATCAGAAAGTTAGCTTGATTTTCCAGAAATGCGACAAGCAAACTTTGCTAAAAAAGACGGTGAAATCACATACGTATATATGGCTGTTTATATTTTATACGTCATTCGATTTTAATCTTTGTGTTTTTGCCGTCACAAACCAAAATATAGTAATCGGTGGCGAGGTTTGCTTCGGAATAAATACCTTCATAGACAAGGACTCCGCGGAGATTGAATATCTTTATGTATGCCGCTTTGTCCGTCAAAATGTCCTCAATTCCCGATGCTTCAGTAACAATGATTGCGCAGTCCGCCGATACGCCGGAATTATCAGTTGCCGATGCAGTAATCACAGTCGTACCTTTTTTCACGAGCGAAATCAGTCCGGTATCATCTACCAATGCCACACTTTCATCAGATGAACTCCACGTTAAGACTTTGTTGGTAGCATTTTCAGGAAGAAGGGTCGCGCTAATCTGTATCTGATCGCCTTCCTTTCCCTCAACTTTATCAGTATTTAGAATTATTGATGATACCAATATGTAATCTGTGTAATCGGTAAAAGTACATTCAGCAATTGGGCCGTCGGCATATAATGTATATGCACGAATCTTACAGGTAGCGTCATTTATAAGTGAATTGTTTTTGGGATTATCAACAAAGCTAACCAATCCAGAAGTATTGACAGTGGCAATATTGGGATTGGACGATTCCCATAAGACGGTTTGTAAAGTCGCATCTTCAGGAAGAACGAATGCCTGTAACTGAAATTGTTCATTAGGCAGATAAGGCACGCGGTCGGTGTTTAACGAAATATTATCAACATTTTTCAGTTCATATTGTTTAAATAGGCTCCAACATAAGTTTGGATCCTTGTACGAGTCGGAATATCTTGGATCGGTGTATAATCGGACATCGTAATTGGTAAAAATATTACCATTGGCTCTTGGCGGCGTTTTTGCCGTAAGATTGACAATTGCCAAAGTAGTATTACCTTCAAATGCGTTATCTCCAATTTCAGTTATTCCAGATCCAATAGTTAAAGAATATAATCTGTTGCCAGCAAATGCTCCGCTGCCAATTTTTTGTACTTTCGATGGTATGATGATATCGGAAATTGAACAATATTTGAATGATTCATCTCCAATTTCGGTTAACCCGGAACCAAAGCTTACAGAGGTAAGCATAAGGCAGTTCTTAAATGTTGAGGCTGGGATTTTTGAAACCAAATTACCAAAGTCTATTTCCTTTAGTTTCTTGAATGCTGGCGATTGGAACGAGAAGTCGCGACCAATAAAAATATATTCAATATTATCATATTCGATTGCGTCATCTCCAGTCTTAATTGGTATAATTGACTCTTCAAAGTAAACTTGTTTCAGCTCGCAATTTCTGAATGCATAATTGTCAATGGTTTCCACGGCTGAAGGAATATGGATTTCCTGCAATTGAGCGTTGAAAAAAGCTTGTGCACCAATTCTGTTTAAATTTTTGCCAAACTTTACGTTAGATAATGCCATACAATTTGCAAATGCTCTATCCCCAATCTCTATTAATTTATCGTGGAAAATAGCGGTGTTGAGTTCATTGTTTCCCTCAAATGCATGTGCACCAATATATAGTAATTCGTCATTAAATTCGATGCTCTGAAGACGGTGGTAGAAGTTTTGATAAAAGGCATATTCCCCTATTATTTTAAGATTATTTGGAAGTGTTAGTTCTGTGACATAAGCATTGCAATCAAAGGCATAATCTCCCATTCTAACAATGCTTGGGGGAAATTTTAGTTCTGTAATCATCCTACAATTGCTAAAAGCATAATGTTCAATTGCTTTGATATTATCGTTAAAATTTATGTGAGAAATATTGGTACCGGCAAAAGACCCTTTACCTATAATTCGGATATTCTTGCCTAATGTCACAGTTCCGGTTATATCGGTATTGATATCATAGTGATTTTCATAAATTGGTTTACTAAACACGTTAGGTCCGATTCCAACTACTTTGTAATCTTCTGAAGCTAAACCAAAATAAAAAGTAGCTTTATCTGGAATGATTAAATCTTCGGCAGCAGCATTTGGATTGAGTTTTTTGGTAATAATACATTCCTTTGTTTCTTCACATACTAAATACTCATAGTTCTCGTCAAAGAGGGTTTGCAGCTCTCTGTCAGAGGTGAACGACAATAATCGATTCTTTTTCCCCTTATGATTTGCATCACTTATGTAGTATGTGCAAGCATAATCCATAATGCTCTTTTTATCCACATAAATATTATATCGCCAGTCTTCATTAAGAAATCCCTCTATATGTGGTGGAAGCTCTGACAGGAATGTTATATCATCAAGTAAATTACAAGATTCAAATGCGCCCTTACCAATTTTTAGTATGCCTTTGCCAATAGTTATGCTCCTTATATTATTATTACCATAAAATGCATGTGTGGATATCTCTTTGATTGTATTGGGCAGAATTATGTTAGAACAATTCGTATTACTGAATCCTCCAGCTCTCGTGACGGCATATGTTTCGCCTTCAATTTCTACTGTTTCCGGAATGACAATCGTTTCTACGAAGGGGTCATTTCTCCCATTATCACGAACAGCTACTTCTTTTTTTGTTTTATTTATTACGTAATAGTAAAAAGTATTAGCATATATCTGGACACTACTCCCAATAATTAAATGCACTAAAACAAATAGTATCTTTTTCATGGCAAATCAAATTAAGGTAATGAGCATTTTGGCCAAAATGTTGTTTAGTGTATCAATGTTTATGCCGGTTTCGGCATAATTCCAAGCATAGAGAGGAGAGGTCTCAATTGTTGCGAAGTGGTTTGTTTTAGCAAAATGGTATAGAATGTCGTATATATTACCTCGCGTACGACTTGCGGCAAATATGATGTCGCATTGATGTTCCTTGCATTGTTGCAGGCATCCCTCCATGTCAGGCTCGCTCGTCGGATCGCCAAAAGTGATTATGCCAACCTTGTGGCCTTCTAATCCGCAGATAACGAAAGATGTGATATCCTCTCTTTTCTCTGGTAGAATTAAGTATGCATCTTTTGCCAATAATTTTTTTATAAGGGTGTCGAGTGTCGATGTCTTGCCAAAATTGCTTGCCCCTTTGAGAATTATCAGTCTGTTCATAATTCTTTTTCATGCGCCGCGGTCATCCCCTCGTTGGCTATTTGATTGGTTTACAAAAGGAAAGCGTAGGAATCTGTATCGGTTACCGTCCTACAACTGGAGGCTTCTCGCATTGCCCATCAATAGTCGGACGGCAACGAAGAAGCCCTACGCTTGTATATGCAATCAATGCCTCCGGCAATATTCCTCTCGGAACACCATGCCGGTTGCAAGATAATTACATATCCACGGGCATCCATCGTTGCTCAATCCCTGACTATTGATTGAAATTTTGCGAGAATTTCCAGTTGTCAAGAATCAGCGCGGATAAACGCTTTCTATTATGTCTTGCCTCCCGCCCTCTCTCCCGTGACCGGGGCTTCGATGCGGTCTGCAATCGCAAAGTTAATGAAATTTCGTGAAAGTTCACCTGTCGGACAAAAAAATCAAAAAATTTATTGTCTGGCTTCCACTTCACCGTTTGGCAGAGTCAAGTACATCATCTTGTTAGTTCTCCATGCAGCTGTAGGCGAAGCGGCGTTCATCCTCATCATCCTTGCGTCCTCAGGGGAGCGGGCTGTCGCGGCCACCGCCTCCGCATGACTGGGCGAACCGGATTGCGCCATCTCAAAATAGCCGAGGAACAAATACATCGCATATTTCAAAATCTCGTTGGGCTGCTCGGCAATTGCCTGTAAAGGAATGCAAAAAGCGATTGACAAGTTTATTTCTTCTCTTGTCAATCGCTTGCGTATAAGTTGTTTATGCCTTAAAACTGGGCGGATTTTATATCAATACTCGTCCTCGTTGAAGAGATATGAATAAGCTATTGACCAGATAGTTAGCTTGATTTTACCTCAATTGGACAAGCAAACTTTGCTATAAAAGGCGATAAAATGCTACTGTTGGTCGTTTTTTAGACCTTCTTTATTAATGGGCTTCAACTGCATTATTTGTCTTGAAACGCTTCGAAATTCGTTTGCGACATATGAAATAAATATTAACACTTCTCAAAAATAATTCTGACTCAACTTCTAGTCAAGGCGGATGAAGGTGGCCAGTGCTTACCGAACAATCGCTTTGGAGCGACTTCCAAATAAAAAATCCCCTTGGCATATCCGTGATGGATTGGATAAGCAGATATCAATTTTATTTCTCAAATTTTCTTGCAAAATCTTTAGCTATTTTTTCTGCCATCATGCGAGTCAATTGACCTGGGCTATATACCATTTGAATAAACTCGTCAATTTGATTAACGCTCATTTGGGGATTCAGCATATTGTTGAATTCAAGCACTATCGTTCGTGCAGCTCTCTTTAACAATACTTCATTAGGATTTTGCTTTCTAAGTTCATCCATCAGTGGAATTGCGACAGAAAGAAAATCTCCTCCATTTAACCTTTGATTAGCATGTGCAACAGGCAAATAAGGGCTTAATTGTAAAAAAGTAGGCTGAAAATGGAGGCAACCTCCGTATCTATAGAG
>OHAT01001085.1_pt1 | contig 25406 bp, 22 predicted proteins | sample 1577141 | NCBI WGS metagenome assembly OHAT01 (sample SAMEA3541578, study PRJEB24748) | human gut metagenome | biome: human gut; feature: human-associated habitat; material: faeces | place: China | collected 2012 | reverse complement strand
GGTTCGTGATGGTCGTCTTGCCCGCGCCGGTCGCGCCGACAAAGGCGACCTTCTGGCCCGGCTCGGCGTAAACGGATACGTCGTGCAGCACGTCCTTGCCCTCGGTGTAGGCGAAGTCCACATCGGTGAGGCGCACGTCGCCGCACAGCTCGGTGTAGGTGAGGGTGCCGTCGCCGTGCGGGTGCTTCCACGCCCAATGACCGGTGCGGCGGTCGGACTCGGTCACGGTGCCGTCGGGCGCGATCTCAGCGTTCACAAGCGTCACATAGCCGTCGTCCATCTCGGGCTTTTCGTCGATGAGGGCGAACACGCGCTGTGCGCCCGCGCCCGCCATGACGACCACGTTGATCTGCTGGGAGAGCTGGTTGACGTTGCCGGTGAACTGGCGCGCCATGTTGAGGAAGGGCACAAGGATGGAGATGTCCAGCGCCTTGCCGGAGAGCGACACGTTCGGCAGCCCGATGAGCAGGAACACGCCGCCGACGAGCGCGAGCGTCACATAGAGGATGTTGCCGATGTTGCCGATGATGGGGCCGAGGACGCTGGCATAGGCCTGCGCGCGGAAGCTGTCCTCAAAGAGAGCGTCGTTGAGCCGGTCGAAGTCCTCGATGCTCTTCTGCTCGTGGCAGAAGACCTTGACGACCTTCTGACCCGCCATCATCTCCTGAATGAAGCCCTCGGTGGAGGCGACCGCCTTCTGCTGGCGGACGAAGTATTTCGCGCTGCCGCCGCCGATCTTCTTCGTGACCGCAATCATGGCGATGATGCCGAGCACGAGCACCAGCGTCAGCCAAAGGCTGAAGTAGAGCATGATGGAGAACACCACGAGCACGATCGCGCCGGACTGAATGAGCGCGGGCAATGCCTGCGAGACGAGCTGGCGGAGCGTGTCGATGTCGTTCGTGTAGTGGCTCATGATGTCGCCGTGCTGGTGGCTGTCAAAATAGCGGATGGGCAGCTTCTGCATCCCGCCGAACATCTCGCAGCGCAGCTTATGCAGGAAGCCCTGCGTCATATACGCCATGAGCTGCGTGTAGACCGTCATGGAGAGGATGGAGAGCGCGTAGAGCACAACGAGCAGCGTGAGATAGGGCACGATCTCCGCCTTGGCGGCGGCCCAGTCGCGGCTGACATACCACTTTTCGATGATCTGGATGATGTTTTGCGTGAAGAGCGAGGGAACGGAGGATACGATGGAGGAGAACAGGATGCAGACGAAGGTGACGGGCGCGAGCACGGGGTAGTAGGAAAAGAGCTTCTTCACCGTGCGCCCCAGCGCGGCGGGACCGAGGTCGCGCCGCGTGGGATCGGCGTGCGGATTCACTTTAGGCATTCTCGTCGCCTCCATTCGTCTGGGATTCGTAGACCTCGCGGTAAATCTCGGAGGTCTTGAGCAGCTCCTCGTGCGTGCCGGAGGCGGCAATGGCGCCGCCGTCCATCACGAGGATGAGGTCGGCGTCCTGCACGGACGCGACGCGCTGGGCAATGATGATCTTGGTCGTCTCGGGGATATAGGACTTGAAGCCCTCGCGGATGAGCGCGTCGGTGCGCGTATCGACCGCGGAGGTCGAGTCGTCGAGGATCAGGATCTTCGGCTTCTTGAGCAGCGCGCGGGCGATGCACAGGCGCTGCTTCTGTCCGCCGGAGACGTTCGTGCCGCCCTGCTCGATGTGGGTGTCGTAGCCGTCGGGGAAGGAGCGGATGAAGTCGTCCGCCTGCGCGAGGCGGCAGGCCTCCTCAAGCTCCGCGTCCGTGGCGTTCTCATTGCCCCAGCGGAGATTTTCTTTGATGCTGCCGGAAAACAGCTCGTTCTTCTGCAGCACCATGCTTACGGCGCTGCGCAGCGCGTCGAGATCGTACTCACGCACGTCCACGCCGCCGACTTTCACGCTGCCCTCCGTCACGTCGTAGAGGCGGGGAATGAGCTGCACGAGGGTCGATTTGCTCGAGCCGGTGCCGCCGAGGATGCCGACGGTCTGGCCCGAGGCGATGTGGAGGTCGATGTCCCGCAGCGCGTATTTCTCCGCGTCGGCGGAATACTTGAAGCTTACGCCGTCAAAGTCCACGGAGCCGTCCGCGACGGTCGTGACCGGCGCGGCGGGATCGGTGAGCGCGGACTCCTCGCTCAAGACCTCGCAGATACGCTTGACGGATTCGGCGGACATGGTGAGCATCACATAGATCATGGAGACCATCATCAGCGACATGAGCACCTGAATGCCGTAGGTGAGCATGGCGGAGAGCTGGCCGACGTCGATGGTCGTGCCGCCGTTCGTGATGATGAGCTTCGAGCCGACGAAGAGCACGAACACCATATTGAAGTACACGCACAGCTGCATGAGCGGGGAGTTGAGCGCGACCACGCGCTCGGCGTGCGTGAAGTCGCCGCGGATGTTGTCGCTCGCGGCGGTGAACTTCTTCGTCTCGTAGCTCTCACGCGCGAAGCCCTTCACCACGCGCATCGCGCGCACGTTTTCCTCCACGGATTCGTTGAGCTTATCGTACTTGCGGAACACCGCGCGGAACGCGGGCATGGCCTCGCGCGCGATGAAGAACAGCCCGACGACCAGCACCGGCACGATGACCACAAAGGTCAGCGCGAGTCTTCCGCCCATAATGAACGCCATGATGATGGAGAAGATCATCATCAGCGGGGCGCGGACCGCGATGCGGATGCACATCATGTACGCCATCTGCACATTCTGAATGTCGGTGGTCATGCGCGTGACGAGCGAGGCGGACGAGAACTTGTCAATGTTCTCGAACGAAAAGCTCTGTACCTTGGTGAAGAGGTCATGGCGCACGTTTTTGGCAAAGCCGGACGCCGCCTTGGAGCCGGTAAAGCCCGCCGCACCGCCGCACACGAGCGAGATCATCGCCAGCAGCACGAGCACAAGACCCACGCGCACGATGCCGCCGAGCTCCGCGCCGGCCTTGACCTCGTTGATGAGGTTGGCGGTCTCAAAGGGAATGATGACGTCGATGGCGACCTCGGCTAAAATGAGCACGAGCGTCCAGATCGTCGGGGCTTTGTATTCGCGGATACATTTTGTGAGCTGTCGGATCATTCGGCATCACATCCTCTCCCGCACGGGAAAGGCTCCCGTGCGTCGTTCATATTTTTTGCGTTTTCCAGCATCACATCGGTGATGCGTAAAAATTCCGCGACCTCGCCCTCACTCAGTCCGCGGCAGAGCGCCGTGAACACGCGATCGTCGAAAACACCGATGGCATGATGCAGCTCGTGTGCCCTCTCGGTGGCGGAGACGACCTTGCAGCGGTGGTCCTTTTCGCTGGTGCGGCAGGTGACAAAGCCCTTTTTCTCCAGCTTTTTCAGAAGCTCGGTCATCGTCGGATGCGTGACGTGCGCCGCCGCCTCCAGCGCCTTCTGCGTTACCTCACCCGCGCTCTCGCGCTCCAGACGGCCAAGCTCGCCGAGCACGCCGACCTGCGTGCCGGTCAGGCCCGTTTCACGCACGTATTCATCCATCTGCCGGCGTATGGTTTTTTGCAGGATCGCAAAGCGCAGTCCCCTGGGGACGGATCGTTTGCACATGGTTCCTCACCTCGGAAATAAAATTACGTCGTATGCGACCTATTGACCTGCGTATTGTAGCCGAAACGATTTTTCTTGTCAAGCGGGAAAATGAAATGACACAGAAAGTTCACAAATGAAACGGCCCGCCCCTGCGGGACGGGTCGGATCGGCGGAGGGCTTTATTTGCCAACGGGCACGGCGGTGCGTCGGCGCAGCACGCGGAGGAGCAGATACATCACGGCGAACACCACGGCGAGAAGCACGGGGTAGCCGAGCAGATGGCTGCCGAAGCGCTCGAAGAGCTTGAGCGGGTTGCCCTCGTTGGCGCGCATGAGGAACATGAAGTTTGTGCCGAACGCACGGTTGAAAAACCAGATCGGCACAGCCATCGCCGCGAGCAGGGCAAAGCAGCGCGGAAACGCGCGCGGCTGCGGGTCCATGTCGCCGCGGAGGGTCAGCGCAAGGGGATAGAGCGCGAGCAGGAAATGCACGGTGAAGCTGTGGATCACCATGAAGTTGAGCGGCGGCAGCGGGGCCCACGTCGGGAAGAGCAGCGCCGCGCAGGCGGCGGGCAGGCAGACGAAATACAAAAAGGTGTCGAGCAGCTTCGGCCGCCGCCAGGCGTGCAGGGCGATGAGAAAGATATTGATGGAGCACAGGTGCAGCGGCAGGTAATCAAGGCTGAAATTGCCGCCGTAAAGAAGGCCGAAGTCCTTGAAGAGCTCGTCCGCGACGAGCAGCAGCGCGACCGTGCGCCGCCAGCGGCGCCGCTTGTCCGTGTCCATGTCGCAATAGCCGCGGCAGAGCACGGCGCCGAGCAGAAGAAAAACGGCGAGCACGGCGAGATGGAAGGGACCGAAATGCCGCCAGCCGAGGCCTGTCGCGATGGTGTCAACGGTTTCCCAGAAATAGGTCATAGCACAGCGATCTGCCTTTCTTTGCGACTTCTGAACAGTACGCCCTGAGTGTAGCACGCGGCGGTGAAAAAAACAAGGGTGCTTGTGCAGTTATAAAGAAAGTGGTATAATCTTAAGGCATCGCCGCTCAATTGCGTCTGCGCGCTTCGCCGGATCGGCTTGCCAAATTGCGCGGTGCTGCCTTAAAAATCGAAAAGTCTTTTGCGCCGGTCCGCTGTGGGCGGCGCGGAAACGAGGACTGCGTATGAGCGCGATGCTTCCCGGCCGCCAGCTGTGGGCGCAGGGACCGCATATCGTCGCCATCGGCGGCGGCACGGGCCTTTCCACCATGCTGCGCGGGCTGAAAAAATACACGAAAAATCTGACCGCCATCGTCACTGTGTCGGACGACGGCGGCGGCAGCGGTATGCTGCGGCGGGACATCGGGATGCTGCCGCCCGGCGACATCCGCCACTGCATGGAGTCGCTCGCGAACACCGAGCCGGTCATGCAGCAGCTGCTGACCTATCGCTTTGAGAGCGGCACGCTGCGCGGGCAGTGCTTCGGCAATCTCCTGCTCGCAGCGCTCAACGGCGTCACCGGCTCGTTTGACGAGGCGGTGCGCAGCATGGGGCAGGTGCTTGCCATCAGCGGCACGGTCATTCCGGTCACGACGACGGACGTGCGATTGACGGCGACCTTTGAAAACGGCGCCTACGTCGTGGGCGAGAGCAATATCTTCGGCTTCAAAAAGCAGCAGGACTGCCGCATCGACCACGTCGAGCTTCTGCCGGCGCACCCGAAGGCGCTCCCCGATGCGCTTGACGCCATCGCGGCGGCGGACCTCATCCTCCTCGGGCCGGGGAGTCTGTATACGAGCATCATCCCGAACCTGCTGGTGGACGGCGTGGCGGAGGCCATCGCCGCGTCCGACGCGCAGAAGATCTATGTCTGCAACATCATGACACAGGACGGCGAGACCGAGGGCTACACCGCCGCCGACCATCTGGCGGCGCTGCTGCGCCACGGTACGGCGGACATGGTGGAGCTGTGCCTTGCCAATTCCTCTCCCATCCCGCCGGAGCTGGCGGAGCGCTACCGTGCCGAGGGCGCGGAGGTGCTGACGGTCGACCGCGAGCGCATCGCGCAGATGGGCGTCGAGCTGGTCGAGCGGCCGCTGGCGTCGCCGTCCGGAGACTTTGCCCGCCACGATCCCGACGCGCTGGCGAGCGCCGTTCTGGACATCTACCGCGCCCGCGCGGTACACATCTACGGCGGAAGGGAAAGCTACCGCATCGAAAAATAACAGAGCTGCCCGGAGCGGAACTGCCGATGCGGCGGTCCCGCTCCGCCTGCCGGCAGGAAAAATTTTGCCGTCCGCGAAAAAAAGACTTGCAAAGGCGTCGGGAGTATGCTATGGTATAACTGTAAACCGCCGGTGCGGTTTTTCAAAAGGATATTAGTTAGAGTACTTTAACCAAAGAGACGTGAAAATGCATAGGATTGACGTCTTTCTTTTTACCATACGGTTAGAGTTGTTTAACTGATGGAATGAAAGCAGCCGTCGTGTGAAATACTACCGGAGGAGGCGAGAGCAAATGTCTGAAGAAATTCTGATCCGTCAGGGCGCGCCGACGCTCGCGGGCATCAAGACGGGGAGCCTGTTTCCCTGTCCCTGTGAGGACCGCGAGGACCTGCTGGCCGACATCCGGCGGCTGAACCGGCTGCTGGTGCCGAAGGGCCTGTGCCTGCTGCCGATCCGCTTTCTGGAGGGGCAGGCGCTCCTTTACCTCTACCGTCCCGCCGAGCTGCGGCGCGACTTGCAGGACACGCTGGCGTCCGAGCTGCTGCGTCAGGCGGGCTACGCCAATGAGAGCTGCGCGCGCTGCGTGGCGCAGCTTATCCGCCGCTTCCGCGAGAGCGGAGAGTTCCCGCACGAGGTCGGACTGTTCCTCAGCTATCCGCCCGAGGACGTCAAGGGCTTCATCGACCACCGCGCGAACGGCTTCAAATGCGCGGGGCTGTGGAAGGTCTACGGCGACGAGGCCAAGGCGCAGGCCCTGTTCGCAAAATTCAAAAAATGCACGGAGATCTACTGCGCACTCTGGCAGACCGGCTCGAAACTCGAGCAGCTTGCCGTCGCAGTTTGATACTATATCATCATCGAAAGGAACATACGAATATGAAAACTGCTGTTGTTTACTGGAGCGGCACGGGCAATACGGAGGCCATGGCGAAGGCCGTGGCCGAGGGCATGACCGCCGCGGGCGCGGAGGCTGTTCTGCTCACGCCCGACAAGGTACAGCCCGGCGATCTGAACGCCTACGACGCCATCGCCTTCGGCTGCCCTGCCATGGGCAGCGAGGTGTTGGAGGAAATGGAATTCCAGCCGATGTTCGACGCGTGCAAGCGCAGCCTCGGCGGCAAGCGCGCGGCGCTGTTCGGCTCCTACGGCTGGGGCGACGGCGAGTGGATGCGAAGCTGGGAGAAGGACTGCGGCGACGCGGGACTGAACCTTGTGTGCGAGAGCGTCACCTGCTGCGACGCGCCCGACGATGCGGCGATCGAGGCCTGCCGCGAGCTCGGCAGGGCGCTGGCGAAGTAAGGAAGCGGCAATGGACAGCGCGCGCAAAAGGCTTCGGCGCAAGCTGCCGGTCCTTATGCTGACTGCGGCCGTTCTGCTGCGTCTTGCCATCGGCGGATCGGTCGGATAAAGCCCGCGGAGCACGCGGGCAGGGGAAAGAAAATACCGTCGGGGATCGCTCCCCGGCGGTATTTTTTCGCTGTTTGATTCAGTTTCTTAATTCAGGAAGTCCTTGAGCTTCTTGCTGCGGCTGGGATGGCGCAGCTTGCGCAGCGCCTTGGCCTCGATCTGGCGGATGCGTTCGCGCGTGACGTTGAACTCCTTGCCGACCTCCTCGAGCGTGCGGGGACGGCCGTCCTCGATGCCGAAGCGCAGCTTCAAGACTTTCTCCTCACGCGGGGTGAGGGTGGAGAGCACGTCGACGAGCTGCTCCTGCAGCAGCGTGAACGACGCGGCCTCGCTCGGCTCGCTCGCACCCTCATCGGGAATGAAGTCGCCGAGATGGCTGTCCTCCTCCTCGCCGATGGGCGTTTCGAGGGAGACGGGTTCCTGTGCGATCTTCAAAATCTCACGCACCTTGTCCACGGGCATCCCCATCTCGGCGGAGATCTCCTCCGGCGAGGGGTCGTGGCCGAGGGACTGGAGCAGCTGGCGGGAGACGCGGATGACCTTGTTGATGGTCTCGACCATGTGGACGGGGATGCGGATGGTGCGCGCCTGGTCGGCGATGGCGCGGGTGATAGCCTGACGGATCCACCACGTCGCGTAGGTGGAGAACTTGTAGCCCTTGGTGTAGTCGAACTTCTCGACCGCCTTGATGAGACCCAAATTGCCCTCTTGAATGAGGTCAAGGAAGAGCATTCCGCGCCCGACGTAGCGCTTGGCGATGGAGACGACCAGACGCAGGTTCGCCTCGGCGAGCTTCTGCTTGGCCTTTTCGCCGTCCTTGATTGTCTTTTTGAGCGAGGCCATTTCCTCCTCGGGAATGGTCTCGCCGGACTCCTCGGCGGCCTTGATGCGCGCCTCGGCGTCGTTCTTTGCGTTCATCCTGGTCGCGAGCGCGATCTCCTCGTCGGCGGAGAGCAGGGGCACCTTGCCGATCTCCTTGAGGTACATACGCACCGGATCGTCGATGGAGAAGCTGTCCACCAGATCATTGGGGTCGACCAGCTCCTCCTCCTCGATCTCGGCGATGGCCTCCAGCGGCGGCTCGTCCAGATCGTCCGGCTCGATGACGCCGCTGATGTAGTCGACACCGAGAGCGTCGAGCGAGTTGTAGACGCGCTCGCGTCCGTCGTCGTCGAGGTCGAGCTCGTCGAGGACCTCGGTGATCTCGTCGGAATCGAGCTTGCCCTTCTGCTTGCCCTTGGCAAAGAGGTCGCGGAGCTTTTCGCTCTTTTGCAGCTGCTCGGCGGCGGGCAGTCCGGCGAGGACCTTTTCGTCCAGCGGCGGGGCCTTCTTCTCGGGGGCCTCGTCCTCGGCCTTCTTGCGCTTGCTCTTGCCCGTGTCCGCGGGCAGCAGCTCCTCCATCTCGTCGGCTGCGGCGAGCAGGGCGTCGGCCTGCGCTTCGAGATCCTGAATGGTGAGTTCCTTATCCATGTTGCTTTCCTCCGTGACCCAGTTGGGCTTTGTATTTTTCGGTGGCGGCGGCAAGGGGATCGAGCCCCGCGCCGCTGCGCTTTTGGTATTCTTCCTGAATGATGCGGATGTAGTCGCGCAGGGCCTGCGGCGCGTTTTTCAGCGACTCCGGCTTCTGCACGATGGTGGAGAGGTGGCTGACCTCGTCGGGCGTAAAGCTCTCGGCGAGGAGGGGAAGAGAAATGCGGCCCGACTCCTGCCGCTGCTGCCACAGCCGCGCGAAAAGGCGTCCGAGCAGGGGAGAGGAAAATTCCTCCTCCCGCAGCGGCGGCGCATCGCCGAACACGCTGTCGTCCGTGCAGAGGAGCCGCAGCACGCCCTCCTCCGCCATGGCGGAGCGGAGATTGTCGTAGCGGATGGCGCGCTCCTTCGGCTGGACCTGCGCGGCGACGTTGAGGTCGCGCTTTTCCTGCTCTCGCCGCTGGCGGTAGCCGCGGCGCTTGATGCTGCGCTGCACTTCCAGCTTGAGGGCGTCGGGCGAGATGCCTGCGGACGCCGCGGCGCGGGTGGTGTAAATTTCACGCTCCACCGCGTTCGGCAGCTCCGCAAGGAGATCTGCCGCTGCGGCGGCGTAGTCGATGCGGCCCTGGTCGCTCGTGAGGTCAAAGCCCGCCGCAAGCCGCGCCATGCGGAAGTCCATGCCCGTTTCGCTGCCGCTGAGCAGCCGCTCGAAGGCGTCGGGCCCCTGATTCTTGATAAAGTCGTCCGCGTCCTGCTTGACCGGCTGCCCGTCCACGATGCGGTTGGGAAGCTCGAGCACGCGCACGGAAAAATCGGTGTCGTTGAGCAGCTCCAGCGCCTTCTGCGTGGCGATGCGTCCGGCGTTGTCGTTGTCGTAGCAGAGGATGAGCTCCTTCGTGTAGCGCGAGAGCAGGCGGATCTGCTCGGTCGTGAGCGCCGTGCCCATCGAGGCGCAGGCGTTGTCGAAGCCCGCCTGATGGAGCATCACCACGTCGATGTTGCCCTCGACAAGGATGATGTTCTCCCGCTTGCTCTTCTTGGCGAGGTTCAGCCCGTAGAGCACGCGGCGCTTGCTGTAAATGATGGTCTCGGGCGAGTTCATATATTTTGCGCCCGGGTCGTTTTTATCCACGATGCGCCCGCCGAAGGCGACCACGTCGCCGCGTACGTCGATGACGGGGAAAATAAGACGCTTGCGGAACTTATCGTACACACTGCCGCCCTTGCCCTGCACGACCAGTCCCGCGGCGAGCAGCTCGGCTTTGGAGTAGCCCTTTTTGGCCATCGCCGTGAGCAGGCCATCCCACTCATCGGCGCTTGCGCCGAGCCCGAAGTTGACCGCCGTCCTGCGCGTGATCCGCCGCTGGTTCAGGTATTCCGCGCAGGCCTCGCCGCGCTTATCGTGCAGCAGCTCGTAGTAGAAGCGCGCCGCGTCGCGGTTGAGCTCCAAAAGCCGCGCGCGCAGGCGGCTGCCCTCACCCTGCTCCTCCTCGGGAACGGGCAGATTCGCGCGCTTGGCAAGAAAACGCACCGCGTCGGGGAAGGACAGGTTCTCCTCCTCCATGATGAAGCTGATGACGCCGCCGCCCTTCTTGCAGCCGAAGCAGTGGTAGATCTGCTTGTCCGGCGAGACGGAGAACGAGCCCGTCTTTTCGTTGTGAAAGGGGCATAGCCCGAAGTAGTTCGCGCCCTTTTTCGTCAGCGCCACATAGCTGCCGACTACGTCCACAATGTCGCTGCGAGCGACCAGCTCGTCCAGAAAGCTCTGGGGAAACGCCACGGCTCATTCTCCTTTCCGGCAAAATAGCACGATCTCGTACAATTCTATTTATACGCCGCCAATCGGTTCGTTCCTCTTTTTGCGGCAAAAAATTTGCGATGTGCAAAAAACCGCGCAAAAGGTGTCCTTCGCGGTTTGACAGGATGGAACCGCCGCGCTATACTGGATAAAAACGGGAGGGGGACGCGGCGATGCAGATACAGCTTATTTCCATTCGTCTGGAGCGCCCCTTTACCGATGCGGAGGTCGAGCGGCTGCTGCGCCTTGTCCCGCCGGAGCGGCGGCAGCGCCTTGCACACCTGAAGGACCCCATGGTCGGTCATGAGCCGATCTGCGCCTACGCGGCGCTTTGGCTCGGGCTCAACGCTCTTTACGGCTGGCGTGAGCTGCCGGCGCTGACCTATAATAAGTATGGCAAGCCCGAGTTTGCGGAGCATCCCGAGGTGCAGTTCAACCTCAGCCACACGCGCGGCGCGGTGCTCGTGGGCATCCACGACCGGCCCATCGGCGTGGATATCGAGCGTATCCGGCCCGTAAGCGAGCGGACGATGCAGCGTCTTGCGGGTGCTGTGACCGAGCGCGAATTCTTCGAGAGCTGGACGCGGCGCGAGAGCCGCGCGAAGTGGGGCGGCGCCGGCCTTGCCGCGATGAAGCGGGAGGCCTCGCCCACGATGCTCGGCGAGCGCTTTGAGTACATCGAGACCTTCCCCGGCTACGTCGCCTGCGTCTGCACACACACGGACGACGCGCTCGCTCCGGTGCGCCGCTTCACGCTGGGAGACATCACATAACAGAAAAAACGTCTGCCGTCGGCAGACGTTTTTTGCTTGCTTATTCCCTCGGCAGGTCCACGACGATGGGCTCGTGGCCGACGTGGGGAAGAAATTTTGTGAGCAGGTCGCTCGTTTTGATCTTCAGCGAGCCGTGGTTGTCGCAGGGGTGACAGCAGAAATACTCTGCGTCGTACACGTCGCGGTCCATCACGAGCTGCACCCGATGCTCCGTGTCGAACAGCAGCCCCATCACCGAGGCAGAGCCGGGGTGCGTGTTGAGCAGATCCTCCATCTTCTCCGGCGGGGCGAAGGACAGGCGGGACGAGCCGATCTGCGCGGAGAGATCCTTCGTGTGGAACGGCTTGTCGCCGGGCATGGTGAGCAGATAAAACGCCGTCTGCTGGCGGTTGCAGAGAAAGAGGTTCTTGCAGATGGTGCCGTGGAGTGCTTCGCCGACGGCGGCGCAGTCCTCCATCGTGGCGGTGGCGTCGTGCTCAAAGCGGATGTAGGGGATATCGAGGGAGTCGAGCACGGCAAAGACCGCGCCGACGCGCTCGTCGGCAACGGCGGGAGCAGCCGTGTAGACGGGGGAGAGGTACATGAGGAAGCCTTCTTTCTGTCTCGTTAGTTCTCACGCAGCAGCTTTTCGCCGGCCTTGTAAATGTCGCCCGCACCGACGGTAATGATCAGGTCGCCGGGCTGCGCGGCGGCGCGCAGCGCCTCCGTCACCTTGTCGAGCGTGGGACAGTAGATCGCGCCGGGGATGCGCCTGGCAAGGTCGTTGGACGAAATGCCGATGTCATTCTGCTCGCGCGCGGCGTAAATTTCCGCGAGAATGAGCACGTCGGGGAGCTTGAGCTCCTGCACGAACTCCTCAAAGAGCGCCTTTGTGCGCGTGTAGGTGTGCGGCTGGAAGGCGCAGACGATGCGCCGGTAGGGCAGCGCCTTCGCCATCGTCAGCAGGGCGTGCAGCTCGCCGGGATGGTGGGCGTAGTCGTCGTAAACGTCCGCGCCGTGATAGCTGCCCTTTTTCTCGAAGCGGCGGCCCGCGCCGGTGAAGGTGGCAAGGCCGCGCTCCACGGCTTCGCCGCGGATGCCGAGGACGTAGGCGGCGCTCGCCGCGGCGAGCGCGTTCATCACATTGTGCTCGCCGCCGACCTCGAGGGCGACGTGGGCATATTTTTGCCCCATACAGATGACGTCGAACGAGGGCAGGCCGTTGGTGTAGACAAGGTTTTCCGCGTGGCAGTGCGCGTCCGCGCCGCGCTCGCTGAACGTGAAGAGCGAGCCGGTGTAGCCCGCGAGCGTCTCGCGCACGCCGGCGTCGTCCCAGTTGGCGACCACATGGCCGTCGGCGGGAACGAGCTCCGCGAAGCGGCGGAAGGAGTGCTCAACGTCGTGCAGGTCCTTGAAAAAGTCCAGATGGTCGGCCTCGACGTTGAGAATGACCGCGACGGTGGGGAAGAAGCTCAGGAACGAGTTGCAGTATTCGCAGCTCTCGGCGATGATGGTATCGCCGTGGCCGACGCGGTAGCCGGAGTGGAGCAGCGGCAGCGTGCCGCCGATCATCACGGTGGGGTCGGTGTCCGCAGCCATGAAGATGTGCGTCGCCATGCTGGTGGTGGTCGTTTTGCCGTGCGTGCCGGAGATGCACAGGGCGTTGCGGTAGCCGTGCATGATCGCGCCCCACGCCTGCGCACGCTCAAAGACCGGGATGCCGCGCGCGACCGCGCCGGAGATCTCGGGATTGTCGTCGTGGATGGCGGCGGTGCGGACGACAAAATCAGCATCGCCGAGATTGTCCGCCGCGTGGCCGATGGCCACGGGAATGCCCAGCGCGCGCAGGCGCTCCACGGCGGGGGAGTCGTTCATGTCGCTGCCCTGCACGGAGAGTCCCATGGAATGCAGGACCTCGGCGAGAGGGCTCATCGACACGCCGCCGATGCCGGCGAGGTGCACCCGCTTGCCGGGCACGAGATAGGAATTGATATCCATAGCGTTTTCCTTCCCAAAAGCACACATTCCGACAGCCTTCGGCATTTGCCGAAATCGGCGCGGAAGTGAATTGCAAAAATTTATCCCATATAGTATAATACGAACCGGCGTAAAGTACAATGCTGATTTTTGAGCGGCGAAAAATTTTTTTCGCCGGCTTTTGACCGATTTTTTCAGGGAGGTGGGCGCATGATGGAAAGGGCCCCGCAGCCGGTGCGGGAAATGCTGGCGCTGCTGCGCGAAAGCGGCCATACGCCCTACCTCGTCGGCGGCTGCGTGCGCGATCTGCTGCGCGGCGCAGAGCCGGACGACTACGACATGACGAGCGATGCGCGGCCGGAGGAGGTCATGGCCCTCTTCGGCGCGGACGCGCACCCGACCGGGCTGATGCACGGAACGGTGACGCTCGTGCGCGGCGGGTTTGCCGTCGAGCACACGACCGAGCGCTGCGACGGAGCCTACCGCGACAGCCGTCACCCCGAGAGCGTGCGCTTTACAAGCAGCATTGAAGAGGACCTTGCCCGCCGCGACTTTACAGTGAACGCCATCGCGCTCTCACCGGAGGGAACGCTCGTCGATCCCTTCGGCGGGCGGGAGGATCTGCGTTCGGGCGTCCTGCGCTGCGTCGGCGATCCGGCGCGGCGCTTCGGCGAGGATGCGCTGCGCATTCTGCGCCTGCTGCGCTTTGCGTCCGTGCTGGGCTTTTCGGTCGAGGAAAACACGGCGCGCGCCGCGCGGGAGCGGAGGGACGGCCTGCGCGCCATCGCGCACGAGCGTGTGTATGCGGAGCTGAATAAGCTGTTGTGCGGAGAGAATGTGACGGCGGTGCTGCTGGAGTACCCGGATATTCTCGGCGTCGTGCTGCCGGAGATCCTGCCCTGTGTGGGCTTCGACCAGCGCAATCCGCACCATTGCTACGATGTGTGGGAGCACACGGCGCGCGCGGTCGGCGCGGCGCCGCCGACGCGGGTGCTGCGCTGGACGATGCTCCTACACGATCTTGGCAAGCCAAAATGCTTTACACAGGATGCAAACGGCATCGGACACTTTTACGGTCACACCGCCGCTTCCGCGGAAATGGCGGAGGAGATCATGGCGCGGCTGCGCTTCGAGCACGCGCTCGCGCAGGGCGTGCGGGCGCAGCTGGCCTGCTTCGACGAGATGTTTCCGCCCGAGCGCGCGGCGGTGCACCGCATGATGGCACGCTATGGGCGCGAGACGATGTGGAATCTTTTGCAGACCAAGCTCGCGGACAACGCCGCTAAGGCGCCCGACGGACTGGAGCAAGCGCAGAAGCCATGGCGTGAAGCGCTTTTACTTTACAATGAACTGCTGGCGGAAAACGCCTGCTGCTCGCTCGCGGAGCTGCGCATCGGCGGCGGGGAGCTGCTGGCGATCGGCTTTTCGGGCCGCGCGGTCGGGCAGGCGAAGCAGCGTCTGCTCGACGAGGTAGCCTCGGAGAAGCTGGCAAATGAACACGGCGCTCTTGTGCGCCGCGCGGAGCGGCTGTACCGCAGCGGCTGGCGCGGAGAGACAGACGGAAGGGAGTAAGAAACGATGGCGAACATCATGGATTATCTGGACTGGCGCGGCGACCTGCCGCTGACGGTCTCACCGTTCAACGAGGTGGACGGCCTGATCCTGGCGGAGCTGAGCTTCATCAACTTCGAGGGCATCGTGCCGCCGCCGGAGCTGGGGCGCGGCGTGCCGCTGCGCGACGCAGCGGGAACCTACTTCGCCCGCCATAACGGGCAGGAGATCGACATGGGCGTGCTGGTCCCAGGGCGCATCCCCGACCTCATGTGCCGCATGGCGCACTCCGTGCGCTTCGGCGGGATGCTGCTGAACGGCTACTGCGAGCTGATGGACGACGCGCGCGAGCAGCAGTTCGCGGCGCTGACGGTCGAGCTGGGCGACGGCAGCATCTATCTTTCCTACCGCGGCACGGACGATACCATCGTCGGCTGGAAGGAGGACCTGAACATGGGCTACCTCGAGGTCATCCCCTCCCAGACGCGCGCGCTTGAATACCTTGGCCGCATGACGCGCCAGTATCCGGACGCGAAGCTGCGCATCGGCGGACACTCCAAGGGCGGCAACCTTTCGGTCTATGCCGCGGTAAAGGCCCCGGCCGCCGTGCAGGACCGCATCGTTCGGGTCTACAACAACGACGGCCCCGGCTTTGCCAAGCCGCTCGTCGGCACGCCGGAGCACACGCGCGTGGCCGACCGCATCCTGACGGTCGTGCCGCAGTCGAGCGTGGTCGGGCAGCTTCTGGAGCATGAACAGAATGTGGAGATCGTGCGCTCGGACGCCGAGGGGATGCTGCAGCACGACGGCTTTTCCTGGCAGGTCGTGGGCGATCATTTCATCCATCTCGACGGCTTTTCCCGCGAGGGAAAGGTCATCGACGAAACGCTCGAGTCGTGGGAGGGATCGCTCAGCCCCAAACAGCGCGAGGCGTTTGCCGACGCGCTCTATACGGTGCTCACCGCCTCGGGCGCGAAAACGCTCTCCGACCTCAACGGCGACAAGCTCAAAAGCGCGGTGACGATGCTCAAGACCTACTCGAACCTCGACCGCGAGACGCGTCAGCTGTTGTCCGGCTCGCTTCGGGCGCTGGTCGGCTCGTATGCGAAGAACGTGGCGGACGACGTGCAGAAAAACGATCTCGAGCCGCTGCGCCGCAAGCTCGAGCGGCAGCGCAAAAAGGCGGAAAAGCGCGGCGCGAAAAAGAAATGAGGAAGCAACGGCGGCTCCGACCGCCGTTGTTTTTATGTTTACAAACTGCCGCACGCGTGTTATAGTAGAGGATATTCTGGCGCATTATGCGAACGGAAAGCAAAGCCTGCGGCTGCGGGAACGCAGCTCCCGAGCGGGAAGGACCCGACGGAGCGTGCACGCCGCCGCGTAAAGGAGAAGCACAGATGAAGAGCATATTGAAGAAAGACCGCATTCTTGTGTTCGTGGCGCTGGTGGGGCTGCTGGCTTCGCTGGTGCCGCTTGCGGCGCGCACGAAGGCGGAGCAGAGCAACCGGTATTACGATTACATCCTCGATTATTCGAGCCTGCGCTACATGGCGAGCCAGTCCACGCAGTCGGAGGGCGAATGGTTGGATCGGTTTGCCTCGCTCGGCATCCGTAAGGTCACGGTTGCGGAGGCGACTGCGCTCGGTCTGGACGCGAGCGCGGGTATCCCCATCCATTCCATGACGGTCAAGGATGCGATGGGCGACTTCGGGTGGGAGTCGAGCTATCCGGACGAGGTCATCGGCTGGATGCGCGCGAGCAAGGACGTGAGCGACGCGATCATCTGCACCGACACGGCGGAGGCCTTCGATTGGGTCATGAACGCCTTCAATGCCCGCGTGGAGAATTTTACCGCAAGGACCTGCCGCGACGGGGAAAAGGGCTTTATCTTCCTTTCCCAGCAGCCCGACGGCCTGAAGGGCGAGAAGCTGCTGAAGCTGCGCCTTGGCATCTGGCCGGACATCGCGTCGCTGCTGGAGGAGCACGGCTATCAGATCGTGCCGCGCACCGAGACGATGAAGGGTGAGAACGGCACACGCTTCGCGCAGGCGTACATCGAGGTGCTCGAGCACTATGCTTCGCCGTACTTTATGAACAACGGCGACGAGCTGATCGGTTATGAGAGCGACGAGGGCAGAGAGCTGCTCACGCAGTACCTCCGCGAGAGCGGCGCGAGCCTTGCGATGGTCGAGCAGAACGACCAGAGCCAGAACATCACTTGGCCCGGCACGGTGGAGCTGCTCAACAGCATTGATTACCACGGCATCCGCGTGTTCAATGAGTGGGGCTACATCCAGAACCGCTACGCCTACTGCGGCTATACCGGCCCCGAGGAGATCACCAACTCCTTCTTCCGCGCCATCGTGGAGCGCAACTGCAAAGTGATTTGGCTCAAGATGATCCTGGAGCCGGACAACGACGTGAGCTGGGACGCGGATCAGACGGAGTGGACCTACATCACCGATCCCGCAGCCTATGAAAAGATGATCCTGGATCTCGACGCGCGGCTCGAGCCGATGGGCTATACGCGCACCACGGTCCCGCCGATGGAGCTGGAGACGCCCTCCGCGGCTCTGCACATCGTGCAGGGCATCGGCACGGCGGCGCTTCTGGTGCTGCTCTTTGACCTGTTCTTCCTCGTCAGCCGCCGCACGAGCCTGCTCCTGCTGGCGCTGGCCGCGCTCGGCATGACGGGCCTTGCGGTGCTCAAGCCCGCATCCTACCCGCTGCTGCTGTCGATGGCGGGCGGCATCGTGATGCCGTCCATCGCGGCGGTCGGCCTTTGCCGCGTGATGCTGGAAAAGCGCCGGCAGGCGCCGCGCCCGGGGCTTGGACGGCTGCTGGGCGATGCCGCGGTCACGGCGCTGGCTGCCATCGCGACGGCGCTCTGCGGCTCGCTGCTTGCCTCCGCCGCGCTCTCGCAGCTCTCCTACATTCTGGAGATCGACCTCTACCGCGGCGTGAAGCTCATGCAGCTCATTCCCATCGGATTGTTTGCGCTGGCCTATCTGCTGGTCTTCGCCTATGAGGAGACCGGCGCGCGCGACGCGGTGCTTGCCCACGTCGGGCCGCGCGGGGAAAAGGGACGCATCAAGCGCTTCAACGCCTACTTTGCAGAGCTGATGAAAACGCCGATGCAGCTCGGCTGGTTCCTCGCGGTCGTGGTCATCGCCGTCGCGGCGGTGTTCCTGCTGGCGGTGTTCGTCTACTATATTTACCGCACCGGCAATTCCGCCACGACCTCCAGCGCCGAGCTGGCGTTCCGCAATTTCCTGGAAAATACGCTCGTCATCCGCCCGCGCACCAAGGAGATGATCGTCGGCTGGCCGATGCTGTTGCTGTTCATCTGGTCGCTGCGCCGCGGCATGAAATTCCTGCCGATGGTGTTCGGCCTCGGCATGACCATCGGCCTGGTCAGCGTCGTCAATACCTTCCTTCACATCCGCACGCCGTTCCTCATCAGCCTCCTGCGCACCGGCTGGGGCGTGCTGTTCGGTCTGCTCATCGGCCTTGCGCTCGTGCTGCTCGCCGAGCTCATTTATCGCGCTGTGCGCCATATCTGCGGGGTGGAGAAGCATGTATAACATTCTCATTTCCGGCTATTACGGCTTTGATAACATCGGCGACGAGTCCATCCTGCGCACGCTCGTCACCTCGCTGCGCGAGCGCATTCCGGACTGCTCGCTGACGGTCCTCTCACACGATCCCGCCGCCACCCGCGAAAAATACGGCGTGGAGGCGGTGGAGCGTATGTCGCCCCTTGCCATCGCGCGGGCGGTGCGGCGCTGCGATATGCTCATCTCGGGCGGCGGCAGCCTGCTGCAGGACGTGACGAGCAGCAAGAGCCTGCACTACTACCTTGCCATCATCCGCTTCGCGCAGCTGCTGGGCAAGAAGGTTTTCATCTATTCGCAGGGCATCGGCCCGATCGAGAAGGACGCCGACCGCCGCGCCACGGCGCGCGCGCTCAGGCGCGCGGACGGCATCGTGGTGCGCGACGAGCGCTCGGCGGCGCTGCTTGCGGAGATCGGCGTTCCGGCGGAGCGGGTCGTCATCACGGCGGACCCGGTCATTCGCATGAAAAAGACAGACAGGGCGGTGGGGGAGACCATCCTCTGCCGCGCGGGCGTGACGCAGGACGGCCGCCCCGTGGTCGGCTGGGCCATCCGCGAGCGGAACCGGGACAGCCGCTTTGTCGCGGAGGTCCTGCGCTCGATCCGATGGCTGAAGGAGACCTACAACGCGCAGTCGGTGCTCATTCCGTTCCACTATGAGGAGGACGGTGAGGTCTGCCGTCATATCGCCTCGCAGCTTCCCGACGATACGGCGGTCTGTCTGGATGAAAAATACCTTTCCGAGGATATGCTCTCGATCATCGGCTGCATGGACCTGCTCGTGGGCGTGCGGCTCCATTCGCTGATCTATGCCGCCATCATGGGCGTGCCGCTCATCGGCATTTCCTACGACCCCAAGTGTACGGCGTTCCTCAACTCCGTGGGGCTCGACAAGCTCAGCACGCGGGACGGCTACACAGCCGAGGCGTTTGAGACGGAGGCTGCGCGCGTGCTTGCAAACGGAGCGGAGCAGACCGCCTGCGTGAAGCGGCACATGGACGAGCTGTCCCGAAAGCTCGACACGAATGAGGAGATGATCTGCGCGATCATGAAGGACGAAAAGAAAACACAGCCGTCCGCACCGCAGAAGAACGAGAAGTCCGGCGTGCGCACGGCGGGCGCGATCAGCATCGTTTTCCTGCTGACGCTCTTTGCCAAGCTCCTCGGCGTGGTGCGCGAGATGGTGCAGGCGAACATCTTCGGCACCGGTGTGGACGCGAACCTCTATACCGCGTCCTACAACTCCACGCTCTACCTTTTCACGACCGTCTGCTACGCGCTGTGCATCGCGGCGGTGCCGATCCTCACCAAGGAATTTGCCGCTGACCGCCGGCGCGGCGAGCGCGCGGCGAACAACCTGATGACCGTGACGCTGCTCGGCGCGCTGGTCGTGGTCGTGCTCTGGCAGATCCTGGCCTCCACGCCGCTCGTCGGTGTGCTCTGGGACACCGACGCATCGGAGCTTCCACGGCTGGTGAGCTACATCCGCATCATGACCTGCGCCCTGCCGGTCGTGGCGGCGGCGTATCTGAACGTCGCCATCTTTCAGGCGACCGACCACTACGAGCTGCAGGGCAGCATGAGCATCCCCTACAACGCATTCCTCGCCGTCTTCCTGCTGACACTCGGCGCGAGGTGGGGCATCAAGGGCGTGGTCATTGCGAGCTCCTGCGCGTGGCTGCTCCAGCTCGGCATGAGCATTCCATACGCGAGGAAGGAACATTATGTCTACCGGCCGGTGCTCGACCGCGGGGCGGACTATGTCGGCACCTATTTCAAAACGGCGCTCGTCACCGTCCTCACGACCTCGGTGTTCCTCTTCTGCTACCTCATCGACACCTCGACCGCTGCCTCGTTCAACGACAGCGCGGTGAGCGCCTTCTACTATGCCGACAAGCTCTTCACCCCGCTCACGACGAGCGTGCTCTACAGCATCAGCGCGGTCATGTTCCCGCGCTTCAACCGCGAGTTCACCCGTGAGGACGCGAAGGGCTACCTCGGCTATATCTGGAATGTGACGGAGAATACGCTGCTCTTTATCTTCCCCGTCTGCGCGATGATGTGCGCCTTCGGCACCGACATCATCCGCGTGATCTTCGAGGGCGGCAGCTTCACCGCCGCGTCCACGGAGATGACGGGCAGCATCTTCGCCCGCTACGCTCTCGGCATGAGCGCGTTCGCCGTGCTCGACCTTTTGAACAAGGCGTACTACGCGATGAAGAAAACGCTCGTGCCGCTGCTCATCAACCTCGGCGTACTGGCGCTGAACATCGTGCTCAACCGCGTGTTCCGCACCGATACCGGCGTGGCGGCGGCGACCTCCATCGCGCTGACGATCGGCGCGCTGGCGATGATCGCCCAGCTCTTCCGCGGCACGGGCATCGTCCGTCTCGTGCCGCTTCTGAAAGGGCTTGCCGCCACGGCGGCGATGTCACTCGTGCTCTACGGCGGGCACGCGCTGCTCGTCACGGCGGACGAGAGCAAGCTGATGCTGGTCGTCAAGTGCGGCCTGACCGGCGTGGCAGGCTGCGCGGTCTATCTCGGCGTGAGCCTGCTGCTGCGTCAGACGATCATGGCGGAGACGATCCGCAAATTCAAAAAGTGATCGGAAATGCCGATAAATAACAAGAGAAAAAACGATGAAAAAAAGGAAGCGCGCCTGCGCTTCCTTTTTCCGCTATTTCTGCCGCTTTTTGAAGGTGAGATAGCCCTCGAGCATCAGGCTCGCGGCTACGGCGTCCACCGTCTTTTTGCGCTGCTTCGCGTTCTTGCCGCCGGCCATGAGGATATTGTGCGCGTCCACAGTCGTGCGCCGCTCGTCCCAAAGCGTGACGGGGAGACCGGTCGTCTCGCGCAGCAGCGCCGCGAAGCCCTCCGCCTTTTCCGCCCGCGGGCCGCGCGTGCCGTCCATATTCAGCGGGTGGCCGAGCACCAGCTCGGTGACGCCGTGCTCGGCGATGAGCCTTTGGATCTCCGCCGCGACCGCCTCGGGGCGGTAGGCGGTGATGACGGTGGTGAAGCCCGCGAGCGTCAAAAGCGCGTCGGAAACGGCGATGCCGGTGTGCGCGTCGCCGTAGTCAATGGCCATAATTTTCATGCAACAACCTCTCAGCATTTGTAGTGACACCATTATAGCGAAAATTTCTCATTTTTCAAGCAATTTGTGCTTGACGGGACGCTTGCCTTGTGCTACTATTTTACTTACCTGTGAAAGAGGGCTTTCTTTTTGTGCGCTTTTTCGCTTTTCGCGCCGCGAAGGAGAGCCGCTCTTAATTCAAGAGCAGGGAGGCAATCGGCAGTCCCGCAGGACGGGAAGCTGCCATAATAAGGAGGTGCCGTTATGCGCGTGAAGGTCACTCTGAGATGTAACGAGTGCAAGCAGAGAAACTACAATACGATGAAGAACAAGAAGAATACCCCGGACAAGCTTGAGCTGAACAAGTATTGCCGCTTCTGCAAAAAGCACACCGTTCATACCGAAACCAAGTAAGTTAGGAAAGGTAGTGTAACAATGGCAGAAGAGAAGAAAAAGGATCGCGGCAAGTGGTTCCGCGAAATGAAAAGCGAGCTGAAAAAGGTCGTTTGGCCCACCGGCAAGGATACGGCGAAGAACACCGGCACGGTGCTTCTGTGCTCCCTGTGCGTGGGCGCCTGCATCTGGATCTTTGACGCCGTGGCTATGCTGGCCGTCAAGTCTCTGCTCGGCGTGTTCGCCGGCTAAGAGGGCGCAGGAAATGGCTGATAACGCGAAGTGGTATGTTGTCCATACCTATTCCGGTTATGAAAACGCCGTCAAGACCGCCATCGAGAAGTTCGTGGCGAACCGCCATCTGGAGGATATGATCCTCGACATCCAGATCCCCATGGAAACGGTGACCGAGGTCACGGAATCCGGCGCGGTGAAGGAGGTCGAGCGCAAGACCTTCCCGGGCTATGTGATGGTCAAGATGGTCATGACGGACGACACATGGCATCTGATCCGCAATATCCGCGGCGTGACCGGCTTTGTCGGCAGCGCCACCAACGCCATCCCCCTGACGGAGGATGAGGTCCTGGCCCTCGGCATGGAGCGCCGCGAGATCGTCGTGGCCTACAACGTCGGCGACCAGGTCAAGATCACGGACGGCCCTCTGGCCACCTTCCTCGGCACGGTCGAGGAGATCGAGCCGGAGAAGAACCGCGTGTGCGTGGTCGTTTCCATGTTTGGCCGCGAAACGCCCGTCGAGCTCGAGCTCGATCAGGTCGAAGTGGTCGAAAGATAAGCAAGAATCGCCAGAAGCGATGAGCCGGTATCCCGGCAAAGTGGGAGAGACGCTGTGCGTCTCGCCAAGGGCGGCCCGCCTCCGGGGCGGCCGTTACCACATTTATAATCAAGGAGGTGCCTAAAATGGCACAGAAAGTAGTCGGCTACGTTAAGCTGCAGATCCCCGCTGGTAAAGCAACTCCCGCGCCCCCTGTCGGCCCCGCGCTCGGTCAGCACGGCGTCAACATCGCGGCCTTCACGAAGGAATTCAACGAGCGCACCAAGAACGACATGGGTCTTATCATCCCCGTCGTCATCACGGTGTATGCCGACCGTTCCTTCAGCTTCATCACCAAGACTCCTCCCGCTGCGGTCCTGATCAAGAAGGAGTGCAACATCGAGTCCGGTTCCGGCGTCCCCAACAAGACCAAGGTCGCCACCATTTCCAAGGCCTCCGTTCAGAAGATCGCCGAGATGAAGATGCGCGACCTCAACGCCGCGTCTCTCGAGTCCGCGATGAGCATGATCGCCGGCACCGCGCGCTCCATGGGCGTCGTGGTCGAAGAGTAAGGGAGGTATACGGAAATGTTCAGAGGTAAAAAGTATCAGGATGCTGCCAAGCAGATCGAAAAGAATACGCAGTATGACGCCGCAGAGGGCTTCGGCCTGATCTGCAAGACCGCTTCCGCGAAGTTCGACGAGACCGTCGAGCTGCACGTCAAGCTGGGCGTCGACTCCCGTCACGCCGACCAGCAGGTCCGCGGCGCGATCGTCCTGCCCAACGGTACCGGTAAGACCGCGCGCGTTCTCGTCTTCGCCAAGGGCGACAAGGCGGACGCTGCCCGCGAGGCCGGCGCCGATTACGTCGGCGAGATGGACATGGTCGAGAAGATCCAGAAGGAAAACTGGTTCGATTTCGACGTCGTCGTCGCTTCCCCCGACATGATGGGTGTTGTCGGCCGTCTCGGTAAGGTCCTCGGCCCCAAGGGCCTGATGCCCTCTCCCAAGGCCGGCACCGTCACGCCCGATGTTGCCAAGGCGGTCAAGGAAGTCAAGGCCGGTAAGGTCGAGTACCGTCTCGACAAGACCAACATCATCCACTGCCCCATCGGCAAGGTCTCCTTCGGTCCCGAGAAGCTCACTGAGAACTTCAACGCTCTCATGGGCGCCATCGTCAAGGCCAAGCCCGCCGCCGCCAAGGGCCAGTATATCAAGAGCTGCGTGGTGGCTTCCACCATGGGCCCCGGTGTCAAAGTCAACGGCGCGAAGCTGATGTGATCATCTGATTGCCCTCCCCCGCAGTTTCCCGGGGACTGCGGGGGAGGCTTTCTTCCCTGTGCATCAGATTTTTTAAATTTTCGGAAAAGTCCTTGACTTTTCCTCCTTTTTCGGATATACTATCATCTGCGTTCAAAGACAGCAGGCGGCGCAAGCGGAAGTCCTGCCGAGGATGCAGCCAGAAACATGATCCATATTGTGTTTTTACGCTGTTTTCACGCTTTGGGCGCGGAAAACAGCGTTTTTTCGCGTTTCCCACTATTCTCTGGAGGTGAACCCAAAATGCCTAACGCATCTGTTCTGGAACAGAAGAAAGCCATTGTGGCTGAACTGACCGAAAAGCTGCAGAACGCCGCCAGCGGTGTGCTGGTGGATTACAAGGGCATCACCGTGGCTGAGGATACCGCTCTGCGCAACGAGCTCCGCAAGAACAACGTGGAGTACGCTGTCGTCAAGAACACCCTCACCCGCTTTGCTGCTCAGAATGCCGGCCTGGGCGATCTGTCCGACTCCCTGAATGGCACTACTTCTCTCGCCATCAGCCACGAGGACCCCATCGCTCCCATGCGCGTCATCAACAAGTTCGCCAAGCAGTTCAACGGCGCCAAGTTCGTCATCAAGGCCGGCTTCATGGACGGCAAGATCCTTCCCCTGGATGAGATCAACGCCATGGCCGAGCTGCCCTCCAAGGAGGTCCTGCAGGCCCAGGTCCTGGGCACCATGCTGGCCCCCATCACCAGCCTGGCCATCGTCCTGAAGGCCATTGCCGAGGAGAAGGGCGGCTTCGTAGAGGCCGCTGCCGAGCCCGAGGTTGCCCCCGCCGAGTAAGTATCGGCACCCATAACATTTTGACTGAAAACAACTTTTAGGAGGTACATTCATTATGGCTAGCGAGAAGATTACCGCTCTGATTGAGGAAGTCAAGGGCCTGACCGTTCTGGAGCTGTCCGAGCTGGTGCATGCCCTGGAGGACGAGTTCGGCGTTTCCGCCGCCGCTATGGCCGCTCCCGCTGCTGGTGCCGGCGCTGCCGCTCCCGCTGCTGAGGAGAAGACCGAGTTTGACGTGGTCCTGGCCAGCTTTGACGCCGCCGCTAAGATCAAGGTCATCAAGGCTGTCCGTGAGATCACCGGCCTGGGCCTGGCTGAGGCCAAGGCTATGGTCGAGGGCGCTCCCAAGACTCTGAAGGAGGCTGTCTCCAAGGATGAGGCCGAGGAGCTGAAGAAGAAGCTGGAAGAGGCCGGCGCCAAGGTCGAGCTGAAGTAAGCAAGACTTTCTGCAACATAAAAAGCTCCGTGTCCATGGACACGGAGCTTTTTTGCAGCTTGAAACGTGTTTTTCGAGGGAAAAAGCTCACTTTTGCAGAAAAAATCAGCGAAGGCGGCACATGGCCCAGACGGCATTGTGGTCCGACAGCTCTGCCCCCTGAAAGCGTTCCAGAGCGGAGCCGGGCTTGGCGTAGGTGAGATCCTCCTTGGCGGTGGAGATCATCCGGCTTTCCGACGCAGTGACGCCCTTCAGTAGGATCCAGTCCAGACGCAGGGGCAGGGAATCACCGTTGGGCAGGGGCTTGCGGCG
>OHAT01001072.1_pt1 | contig 25548 bp, 17 predicted proteins | sample 1577141 | NCBI WGS metagenome assembly OHAT01 (sample SAMEA3541578, study PRJEB24748) | human gut metagenome | biome: human gut; feature: human-associated habitat; material: faeces | place: China | collected 2012 | reverse complement strand
ATCCTGTCTTCCGCGCCTTTTTTTGCATGGAAGACAGGATGGAAAAGAAAACGCTGGAAGAGACCGGCAAAAACTCAACGGGTGTACTTCATGCATGCGCTTGCCCGAAATGCATCCTGAACGAAGTCCTGCGGACTTGCGATAGAGTTCGCGTGTGGATGGACGAGTATTCATTCCCTTTTACTTTGCCGAATATCATCGAGCGGAGGGGCTTTTTTTGTATTGATTGTTAATTGCTTGTGTGTGAGGCAAAGGGCCGAATTAGCGGATTTGGAATCCGTTTGTCAAGACTGAACTGCCATTTTTTGATGCTTCGTTTGATTTACCCCGTTATTGACTGATTTCCCCAATGAATTTCTTCATGCAGTTAAGTTTGATTAATTTATAATACTTTATATGTAAACGTATTATATTGGAAACGGATTCCAAATCCGCTATGAAGGCCTTTTCATTTTATCAGTAATAATCAAAGAAGGGAATTTCGATGAAATTAAAACTTTTTCTCAAGAGGCTATTTCTTTTTTCCAGTCTTCTGCCTTTGTCCGCCCGGGGAGGCGAAGCACGGGAAGAGATTTCGGCAGGTGTTTACGGTAATGAACACGTAGAATTTTTTAGGGAAGAAGATGTCACCTATCTCCTCACCGGAGATGGGACGGTATCTTATGAAGGCGTATTTACTCTGGATCGTTATTTTCAGCCGCCAATAAATGGAGATAGACAGGGTGTCTTTGGCGCGGAAAGCGTTCATTTTACCAGTGAGGATAAAACTTCCCTGAATTTCTACTGTACCGGTTTTGATCCGGAAGCTTTGAAAAATCCTACGGCATGCAGGTCTTTTGTCTATGTACAGGAACGACAGAATGCACAGGTTGCTTTCCAGAATTTAGGGGATCTGACATTTCGTTCCGATGACTTGAATATGATGGGTATTACTTCCGGTAAGAATGCGGGAGACTATATTCGGATCGTTTCGTTCGAGGATGTAGGAAATATCAGCTTCCAGGGTTTGAGCTCCGGGGGAATTTACATCATGAGTTCAAACCATGTGTCCTTTACTAATACAGGGGATATCTCCTTTACGGATATGAATGGTTCGAACGATTACAAGGGGGCCATTTTCATCAATCAGGGGGAAACATTTTCCGGAGCAACCGGAAAGGGAGATATTTTCTTTGATACGACGGGAAATATTACATTTAAGAATTTGCGTAAGACGTCCAGCTATATTGCCGCCGCCGGTATTTACACAGGTGAAGGCAGTGTATCGTTCAATAATACGGGAGACATTCTGTTTGAAAATAATGAAGCTCTGCAGGGGGCAGGGGGGATCAATGTGTATGATATGTATGGACGCGGAGGAATGCTATCATTTACTAACATCAATGGCTCCATTGTTTTCAGAAATAATGCGGGGAAGAGCACATCGAGTCCGGCAGTAGTCAAGGGTGTCGGAGCTATTCTGGCGAGAGGTTCTTTTCTGCTTTTAAATGCGGGGGAAGTTCTGTTTGAGGGCAATACGACCGACGTGGTTTCGGCGGGAGCGATTTATGGAGATTTGAGAGATGGAAACTCCCGTTCATTCACCATGTCGGCAGACAGGGGAAATATTACGTTCATAGGCAATGCAATCCTGGACCAGCAGGATGTCTGGCTCAGGGCGGTGCGGCTTGATTGTGCGGCGAGTAATGAAATCAACTTCCGTGCACAGACAGGCAGGGAAATTACCTTTTACGATGGCATCGATATTAATGGAGGAGGGACGGGCTTGCTCAGCGGATCTCCTACGCTTTATATCAACAGGATTCCGAATCAGGAAGAACGGGAAAAATATTACGCAGAGGGGGGACATTTCGGAGGGAGCATTCGCTTTACCGGGATCAAAACGGAAGAAATTTTAAAGGAAAGACTGGGAAATGGAGATTCCGTTTCTTTGAAGGAGATGGTTGAAAAATCCCGGAAAGTCGATGTGGATGCTCATGTTTCCGTGGAAGGTGGTACGCTTGCCATCGAATACGGCATGGTTCTGGATAATTCCTCAAGCCGGACATTGAAGCCTTCCTTTACCTTGAAATCCGGTATACTGGAAATGACTTCGGGTGCGGCCTTGAATAGCAATAAAGTAGTCGTTTCCGGCCGGGATGCCGGATCTATTCTGCGTATTGGAGGAACTCCCGTTTCAGCTCCTGAAGGAATTTTTGAACGTCCTTCCCTGAAAGTTTCTACATTCGATATTTCCCGGGGGTTTAACTGGGATCTTATGCCTTTCCTGGCGACAGGGGACAGTGGCATGGAGATTCAGGTTGGCTCATCCTTCAAACTGGGCGGAACCATAGGAATCATGGATACTCTGGATGGCTATGCCGATAAATACTGGTCGGAACAGAGAGAATTCTCCTTGTTTAGTTTCGATGGGGACACCTGGAAACGTAAAGACGGCGATCCGGAGAGTCTGGTTTCCAATACGACCGGCACATCGGAAATTGATTCTGAATATACGTACAAGGGAATCTGGAACTACGAATGGCAGGATACGGATAGCGATGGTACTCCAGATGAACTCGTTGCCGTCTGGAGCCCCAGGGAAGGTGAGGATCCAGTTGATCCGATTGATCCGGTAGATCCGGTAGATCCGGTAGATCCGGTAGATCCGGCGAAACCGAGCAAGGCTTTTCCGGACAGGCGTGGAGAACTGGCACTCAATTCCCTCTGGAGTTCCGCCTCGAATATTGCGGCCTTGGGCAATACCGCTCTGGGGCAGCTTTCGGATATTCGGTTGAGCAATAAGTTGTCTTCTCGGATCTGGGCCATGGGTCTGGGAGATTTTGCCCGGCGTCATTCCAGAAGCGGGGTAGATGGTTATGACTACGACGGGGGAGGATACTCTGTCGGCATGGATTCCGATTTTGGCAGTGACAAGGGAGTTTGGGGTATTGCCTTCGGGCAGATTTACGGTCATAGCAGGAGCAGAGACTACCAGTCTAAAACCGACCAGCGTACCATGATGGGGACCTTGTATTGGGGCAAGCTCTTTCCGGTTGATGAAAAGACATGGTGGACAGCGAAGGCAGATGTTTCCTGGGGATTTACGGACAACTGCATGAAGTCTGTCTTTACCGGTGGTCTGAATGCCCATGGAGACTGGAATAACAGAACATGGCTTGTACAAACGGAAATTTCCAGAAGTTCGGTGCTTTCCGGGCAGTGGATCATATCTCCGTTCGTACGTCTGGAATTGACGCGTGGCAAGGAAGACGGCTTTTCAGAAGACGGAAGTTATGCCCGGTGTTTCGGAAGTGCTCGCCTCCAGCGTTTCACGATTCCCGTCGGCGTGTCTGTTAGCAAGGCTGTGACTTGTTATGACAAGCCCTGGCATCATACTCTGAGATTATCTTACGCAGGAGATGTCGTTCGAGATATTCCGGAAGCCGGCGTTTATAGCTTCTATAGTGATTTTTCCTGGACAGCCCGAGCCGTGAAACCTTCCCGGCACGCTATGCGTGTTGAATACGATACTCTGCTCCAGTGGAATGAGCGTTGGAATTTATACGCCGGATACGGATTGGAACTTCGGGATCGTTCTACCTTGCATCAAGTTCATGCCGGAGTATCCTGGGCATTTTAAGATTGTTTCTTTCCTTGAACAACCGATATATAATATGAGCTTAATCTTTTGATGTCCGGACAGAATCATCCCGGCAACATACATTGTTGCCGGGATGTGTTTAGAGTAAATTGGATGTCGTAGTATTCATTGTAAATGGATACAATTTTTGCATTTTCTTGAAATACAGGCTTTCCTGCTATAAATAAAAACGGGCGGGGGTAATCGTCCCTTCTGCAGCTCCTCCTCCAGATCTCCAGTCGTAATGCTTTCATTCGGACCATCTGTGGCCGCATCCGGATATGGAGCAGCAGAACGTCAAAAGTCATGCAGCGCAAGCCTCCCGGCGGCAGGAGAGGGCGTTATGCCGACAATCTGAATTCATTCGGGGAACATCCTGTATTTTTCTCGAACATGCGGTTCAGATAGTGAGGGTACTTGAACTCCAGTTCCTGTGATCTGCTTCCCTCGAAATAGAAATCCAGCAGGCGTTCAAACGTCGTCAGCACATCCCTGTTCAGCGACCGTCAAAGCGCGTGCAGTGGTTCAGGAGGATCTCGATAGTGATGTTCCAGATATGGAAAAAGGCTGAAACAGGCAAAAGAAAAGAGCCTCGATCCTTTCGGAATGAGGCTCTTATTAGTGGCTCCCCCGGTTGGGCTCGAACCAACGACCTAGTGATTAACAGTCACCCGCTCTACCGCTGAGCTACAGGGGAGTTACGTCCTTGAACGCGGAGCGTTTATATACGTATTCGTGTTTTTTGCCAAGAATAATTTTGTATGAGAGACGTTTTTTTTGAGACAAAGGGTGTAAATCCTTCTGAATACCTTTTATTATCAAAAAGAAAGGGCTACCATTATGGTAGCCCTTTCGAAGTCAGATTGGATAAGGAAAGCCTTAGAAGTTCCAGGAGAACCCGGCTTCGATTACATGATAGGGATCGGCATCCTGAATCTTCAGCATTTCGTAGCCGATTACGAAGTCGGCGGAATCGCTGATGGAGAATTTGAAACCGGCGTTGGCAGTCCAAGTAAACTTGGTGTCGGAGTCCGTGTTGCTGTGGCTGGAACCAGGCGACTTGAAAGTAAGTTTATTATCGGTGAAGGATACGCCGCCTTTGGCTCCGATGTAGAACAAGGTAGAATCGGAAAGGGAGACATTGATGTTGTATCCGAGCAGAACCGGGATGGCGGTCAGGCGGGATTTCAGGGAGTCAATGCCGGGGAAGTTTTTGGTAGAGACGTTTTCAGAACCTCCAAGCATACCCGTCGTCAACGAAATTTCATGAATGATCTGGTCGCCTTCGATGTAGTTCTGAAGGCCGATGAAACCACCTGCGATGTTGGGAAGTTCGTCATCGGAAGCCCAACCGTAAGCGCCTTTAATGGTCATGCCGAAGGTGGAATCGTACTTTTGGGTGTACTGACCGCAGGAAACTCCGGTTCCGGAGTCGGTGTACTTGGGGACGGGAACGGCAGCCTGTGCCGGAACGAATCCCAGTGCGAGGGCAAGGGAGGAGTAACGGAGGAATGACATGGTATTCATTTCGTTGTCTGGTTAGTAGTGTTTTTCTGGAGAGGGTGTCTCGTTATGGTGATTGACCTGTCACAACCTGAGGTATCGCCCAGTTGCCGAAAAGAACGGAATGTCAAGGACGGCAAATTAGCTGGTTCTTATGTCTTGGTTGGGGGTAAGGTCAATGACAGGGCGCCTGCCAGATGGAGTTTTTGCTACGCAAAAACGCAACAACCTCTCACAGGCGGTTATCATATACTGCATCATTACTTGCAGGGGGCGGTCTTGTCCATAAAAATTTTCCGTTTTGAGAGGAGAATTTGCTGATGAAGGGCCGGATGCCTGCTGAGAGGAGTACTACGACGGTTGCGAAGCCACTAAGACGGGAGGCGCTTTATAAAAAGTGAGAATGAATACCAGAAAGAACAAAGATCAATGTTGAAGGATCAGAAAAAGGAGATCTTTGTCAAAATCGTTGAAGCTTTCCATCTCCCGGGAGCCCTTACAAGAAACCCTCTTCAAGTATTTCACTTAAAGAGGGTTATTTGGTACGCACGAAAGGACTCGAACCTTCACAGGGTTGCCCCCACTAGAACCTGAATCTAAACACTTTCATTCATTGTAAGTAATTTATGAATATGTCCCCCAGTTTGTCCCCTAATTCGTCTTGAGATTTTTTCTCTAAACTACTATCTTTGTTACATGAAGAGGAAACATGCCAAAGGACAATATGGCGGCAAAGTCAAACTCACCAAAGTTCAGAAGGCAGGTCGCCCTCCAGTCTGGCGGCTCCGTTTCGTTGACAAGGATACCGGGGAATGGAAAGAACGCACCTTCCGTGATTACGATGAAGCCCGGGCTCTCTACGATATGCATGACAAGGGGCATATCGACGATGCCCTGACAATATTCAATATGGTCGCAGAAAGTGAATCTATAGTCGAAATGTTCGCTATCCGCCTGTGGAGAAAATTTGGAAGGGATAACAACCTTCTGCAACATACACTTCAATATTTGTACCAACATGAAGATCCTGAAGAGGTAAAGGCATTTGCAACTGACCTCCTTTCGTGGTGGAAAGATGCGCTCACGGATACCAAAGAGCAGGAAATCAAGGATTTACTCGGATCGCAATTAAGCGTCATTGCTGACAATGTTGACATTACTACCCCACAACCGTTCCCTGTGGGCGTTTCCTTGGAAGAAGCCATGGCGCAGTATCGAAAGGAGAGGCAGCTGATGCTGGATCGGGGACAATGCCAGCCGGCTCACCATAAGAACGTACTTCATGAACTCGATAAATGGCAGCAAGGCTGGGCCAACCGGGAGTTGTCATCAATTACCGCTGCCGAAATCAATGACAGACTGGATTCGTTTCGGTATCAGGGAAAGCCCCTCTCGAATACCAGTAAATACAGGTACCGGGGTACGCTGAATGCCTTTTTCCTCTGGGCCATTCAGCACGATTTGATTCAGAAAAACCCAGTCGCTTTGACTGTAGCTCCTTCCAAGAACCACATCTCCATTGGAATTCTTGCCCCGGATGAATTCCGTAAATTGCTTGAGTCAGCATTGAAATATGACCGTCCCATGCTTTCCCGTATTGTTCTACAGGGATTGTGCGGGCTAAGACGTTCAGAGGTGGTTCAGTACAAGGGCAAACCGGATGGACATGACGATATCTTTGTTTCTCGTGAAATCGCGAAAGGTCCCAAGGGGAAAACGAAGGATCGTTACATACCCACCTCTCCGCAAATCAAGGCATGGCTGGCCGTTGGCGAATGGGAGCCAATGACCCGGGATGACGAACTCAGATATGGCTATCGCCTGGACCAGCTGGCGCTCAAAGCCGGCATCACGATACCAAAGAATGCGTTGCGACACTCATTCGCGTCTTATCAGGCCGCTCTTCATCCCTTGCCGGATGTTGCCCGCTGGATGGGACATAGTGGAACACAAATGACGGAATCTCACTACAGGCAAGGAGTTCCCGGCAAAGATGCGGAAGCATACTTCTCCATTATGCCGGATAGGGACAACTGATATTTGTCTCTATAATTCATTCAAAAGAAATTCTTCCAGATTCATGTGGCGGATGCCCTCCTGATTATCGCCCAGAATTATATCGTTGAGCGTTACCACATACTTGGGATAATTGTCTTGAACAGCCAGCAGATTCCCGAACTCCCGGGTGGCCGTCTTCTCATCAGCAACACTCAGACTCACCTGGACATAAAGTTTGTCTCCCGACTTGTCGGCAACAAAATCAATCTCCTGCTCCTTCAGCTGCCCGACATGGACGGAGTAGCCCTGCTGAATCAGATGCAGGTAAACCGCATTCTCCATTACCTTGTGAATATCCCGGCGGAAATTGAAGCCCCGGATGGCATGACTGATGCCGATATCCTCGAAGTAAAACTTTTCTCCCGTTTCGAAAATCTTCAAGCCCCCCACCTCGGCACGGGAAACCCGGTGAATCAGATAGGCATTGCTCAAGGCCCGCAGGTAATTCAGCGTCACCTGGGGAGACAGATCCACCCTCTGCGACTTCAGAAACTTGCTGATATTATTGGCTGAAAACAGATTGCCGATATTGTCGGCCAGATAGGCCACGAGATCTTCCAGAAAATGCACATTGCGTATCTTCTCCCGGGCTACCGTATCCTTCAAAAGAATGGTGGAGTAGACGGAACGCAGATACTCGAAAGGAACATCGGCTTCCAACCCGATATGAGCCAGATAAGGCATACCGCCAAACGTCAGATACTTCCTCAGGCTCTCCTGTCCGGCTTCCAGACGATGGAAGGTCAGGAATTCCCGGTAACTCAAGCTGTGAACATCGAAACTTACGGAACGTCCGGCCAGGTGAGTCGCCAGTTCCCCCGAAAGCATTTGAGCATTGCTGCCGGTGCAGAAAATATCGCACTTCTCCTCGGCCAGCAGACTGCGCAGGCAGAACTGGAAACCCTCAATCTCCTGCACCTCATCAATGAACAGGTAATGGGACCCCGGCTTGTTCAGAAAAAGTTTCAGATGATGTGACAAATCCTCATGGGTACGAATATCCCGGAATTGCTCCAGCTCCTTGTTGATGGAAATGATGTGCGCCTCCGGATCTTTCCTGCGAATTTCCTCCATTACCTGTCGCAGGATAAAACTCTTGCCGATACGACGCTGCCCGGTAAGAACCTTGATGATGTTCTTGTCGATAAACGGAGCAATGCGCTCGGTATATTGGGGCCGCGGAATAAGAGTTGTCATTTTTTTCTCCTTACGATTGATAAAATAGTCCAGTCAAATAATTTTATCAACCATAATTGAAATATTTCCCATCTTCGCATCATCTATATGTGACGGTTTCATTATCTGCCGTCATGTACTCATGACTCCACTATATGCTCTTCACCATCAGGTAAGGTACCAGGAAAAGCACTTGCGTTCTGGTTTCGCATACCGAGTCCCTTGCCTTACTATTTAGCTTCTCGCCAGAACGCAGCAGCATCTTTTCGCAGAACAGGAGCCATATAGCGGCTTCTCAGTAATGAGGTATCACGGTGTCCCATTTCCATCTGTAACTCCGACAGGTTTCGGAAATAAGCAGCGTGATAACTTGCAAACGTGTGGCGACAAATATCAGGCACCCAGTTACTCTGGAAACCGGCAGCTCTGCGCAAAGCTTTCCATTTGCGTTTCCAATTTTGAGGAATATAGCGGTCTTTCTTCCTGATATTGTGAATCCCTCTTAGAGGTACGGCTCTGCCGCCGCCAGTCTTACTGACGGTAGACCGCACGATTACCAGACGCTCATCCCACTGGAAGTCAGTTTTCTGCAAACGGCTTACCTCAGTCGGCCTGATTCCGGCGTAAAGCATCAAATTCAAGGAAAAACGCATATTCCTGAATTCGGGGCGTGTAGCTGCTTCCTTCAGTTTTTCCACATCCTCCAGGGAAAGCGGCTTAATGTATCTTTCTTTTATCTTGGGCACTTCAATGCGGACTACCGGGTTTACATCACACCATTCCTGGCGAATACCGTAAGTAAATATGCTGTGAAGAATGACGCGCCCCTTCGTATAACTGCTTGGACTTGAACCGAATGCCGTCTCTAAAATCTTTTTGCATTGAACAGGAGTCATGGAACGCAAAGGCAATTGGGCAACGCCCTCGACACGTAGAATCCGACGGACGAAATGGCGCAAGTCTCTTTTCGATGACGGTCTCAGATCCTTCCGGGCATCGACACTTGCCCAGGCTGCTACTTCCAAAGTGACTGTATGAGAGGCAGATTTTACAACGGACACTCCTTTTTGCAACGTGTTGCGGAGAAGAACAATCAGTTCTACCCGGTTGAGCCCCCGAGCCAAATTACCCAGATTTTCAATAGCTTCTAGTATAAGACGAGCCAAATCGCACTGTGTAAGGTCAACCTTCTTCAGTAATTCTTTTGCAATGAGATTTTCAGTGAGTTCTTCATTCATAATGCTGATGTCAAAAAAAAAAATCAAAATGATATTTTTGAAATAATTGGGAAGGATTTAAGGGGATTTTTTTTCTCTGATTCTTCCGTGAATTATGGATGAAATTGTCATGGATTATTCCTGTTAATGTTTGGTTATCAAAGTACAAACACGGAATCAGCATTATGAATGCTGTATCGTGTTCTTCAGTAAGAAAATTTATGGGATCGGGTCAACTGGTTAAATGTATTTGCAATCAAACGCATGGAGGCGATGTGTGCAGCCATTGCGGCTTGCCCCATTCTACAGCTCGTTATCTCTCACGAACCGGTCCTCTGCTGCCGTTCTTCATTCTGGCCGGCATGGCTGCTGTCTTCTGTTTTAACCACTACAATATTGCAGATCGACTGAACAGGCAGATCGAGGAAACTCAGGAGTTCATTCCCATAATTCTTAGCCCGGCAACTCCACTTTCCTCTAAACCAGATCCGAAACCAGATCCGAAACCAGATCCGAAACCAGATCCGAAACCAGAACCGAAACCACTACCCCCCGAATTACTGGAAAAGAAGGCCTATCATATGCTGTACCTTCTGGTCGGTAGGTATCCTGAGGGAGAATCCATTTCTACCATGTTTTCGGAAGAAATCCTTAATATGTCATTGGATATCAAAACATCCCGTGACGATATTCTGGAAAGTATGAACAGGTTCCTTGCCAGATTTCCCGTACGCGTTGTCAGGCTAACCTCCTTAGGAAGAAAAGACCGGATGTTGGAAATAAATACCAGACGAATCTTTCTGGATGCAGACGGAGCGCGGCTGGATGTGTATGGCAAAACCGTTGTCATGCTGGATGCGGAGGGTCAAATCACAGGATTGTCTGATGACATTCAGGATACTCCTGCCGAACTAAGCAAAGGTTTCACTCCCATTGAATACTCTCGACAGAAAACTATCAGCAACAACCAATAAACATGAATAACAAACATTACTTCAAGAAAGCATTCGTATTACTCATGGAAGCCAGTGTACTAACCTCCGGTGTGAGTTCCTGTGCCAACATGTCAGATACAACAACGACATATGCTCAGGCTACGGGAATAGGGGCGGCCAGTGGAGCTGGCGTGGGAGCTCTGGCAGGTCAGGCTATAGGAGGCGATACCAAATCTACTGTTACCGGAGCCGCCATTGGGGGGGTTATTGGCGCAATCGCCGGCTGGTTCTGGGGGGATTCCGTCGTTCAACAGAAAAAAGAATACGCCAGTGTAGAAGAGCAGATAAGACACAGCAATCAGGTAATGGATAAGCTCATTACACAGACGAAAGCCAGAAATGCGGAATTGGCTCAGGCTATTGCCAATCTGAAGAAAGAAAACAAAAATATTGCCTCTTCTGATGTCAAAACCAAATCACAGAAAATGGCCAAGGAAGTAGATGGCCGCATTTCTATTCTCAATGAGGAGGTGACCTTGGCCCGAAAAGCAGCCAATAATGCCGACCGTAACCAAAGAATTGCTCTGCAAGGTAAGATCAGCACACTTAATAAAGAAATCAAGTCTCTGGCAAAACACAAGAAAGCTCTTTCTACCCTTTCTGCATAAAAGCCAAAAATTATTTACCGGGCTTGACTCCACCAGGCCCGGTAAAGACACGAATCTTATATTTCCGAAAAAATTTCCATCTAATTAACCTACCTTTCTTATGAACACGAACAATCACCTCTGTCTAACAAGCGTTTTTGTTGTCACTTGTACCTTGCTATCCTCCTGCAGCACTACCGGAGATCCCACCCAAGGAGGTATTTTCTGGTCTCCCGATAAGGCCATGGAGCGCCGTCAAAGTCTACTGTCGGAACAGTCGGTCAAACAAGCGGCATACAATAAGATAAAAAAGACGACAAGTGGTTACGCTAATACTCGAGACGATCTTCTGAAAAAACGTAACGAGTTGCAAGCCCGTAAGGAAGCCTCTTCCTCACTGCAGGATAAGGAATCAATTAACGCAGCAATCAAAGATATTGAGGCTGAACTGGGAAATATGTAGCCAGCTTCCTCATTGCGTTTGTCTCCTACGTGATAACGGTACATGAATAAACCGTCCAACATCAGCTTTGGCCGTCTCGCCTTTGTTCTTCTTATCGGCGGTTCGTTGCTGTATAGTTTTATCATCTCCGGTTATCTGGAGGAGGAGACGCGCAGAGTGGTAGATATCTCGATCGAGTACGGTTTCTACGCAGGATACAGTCTGTGGGTACTGGGAATGGTTCTGTCCAATATTCTCTCGATCAACCGTATTACACGCCGCAAATATGCCGGAAGCAAGGGGCTGAACGCTGCTCTGCAAATCTGGTCGCAAACACTTCTGGGAGCCGGTAAAGCCAGCATCATTGCCCCTGTCATCGTTTACCGGGCCATATCTGGTCAGGGGAGCCTGCTGATCAGGCTGGTATCTATGGTGGAAGTCTACATCATGCGCCCGATCGTTTCTCTGGCTGTTCTGGCTGCATATGCTCTCCTGTCCGCACTCTTCATTCTTCCTCTGTCTTTCTTCAAACTGCAAACTTCCCGTTTTTCCGGCGAAGAAACGAATGAAAATGGGGTCCGCATGCTGCCTGTCGCCTGTGTAGCCGGCTCGGATACAACAAGGACTTCCCTTTTGCGGGCCCTTGTTTCAGCTCTGGGCAGCGTATCCGTACCCCGGTGGTACACGTACGATACTCCTCGTATCAATTCCACCCGCACTCAACCCAGATACAACTACGGCGAATTGTTACTCAGCCGCAAGAGAAATGATAAACAACCTGCACTCTGCCTGCAAATTTGCGATTTCGAAGGAAGCAATGCTGCCTCTATTAACTCGTTGGATGCCATGCCTTTCTACTCTCTTCTGCAAGGGACCGTTCTTGTGGTGGAAGAAACGGCTGGCAGTACCTCATTTGCGCAAGCCTTCGATAAGTGGCATGAACTGATGAGCACGGCCTACAAAGCAAGATTGCAAAAGCTTAAATGCGCCGTGGTCATCCGGTCGAATGGCAAGACTCTGCCCTTTGATGGAGCATGTGAGCTTGATGCCGGTGCGGATCAAGCCGCCTGCCGTCATTTCCTTCATGACCTCCAATGGGCTGATGTTCTCGGAAAAGCCGCTCTTTTTCGAAATACGGCATTTTTTTCCATCTCCTCCAGCGATCAGGAATTGAACGAATGTCCCGGCGTTTACGCTCTCGCCAAATGGCTGTTACAAAATATTCCCGGCTGATCCCGCACTTATCTTTCCTTCTCCCTCAATTCATACACACCACCATCATGACTAATCAGGATAATCCAGAAGACCGCATCAGCGAATGCATATTTGAATCAGCTGAAGAAAATATCATAATAGAAAATTCCGGTACGGAAGGTTCTTCCGTTCCGGAAACCGCTCCGGAGCAGAAGGATCAACCGGAATCTCCACAGGAAATGGAGCCGGAAGAAGGCCCCGTCTCCGAAGTCGAGCTGCGGCAGGAATTCACGCCGGAGAGCAAAACCGGATTAGATGCTGAAGTGGAATCCTCACCAGAGTCTGCTCCTGTAGCCGTGCCGAAGGAAATTGCGTCAGATACTCATTCGGAGACAAACCCTGAATTGGAATCCTCTCCGGAAGCTGCCCCGGATTCTTCTTCTCAGTCCGTCATTGAAGAGCCAACCCCTCACCAGGCGACAGCTGACCAGACTCCCATACTGAATATCCTGACCACCCTGCAAACTCAAATATCCAGCCTTCAGGAAGAGTTCAACAGCAAAATGCGCTATGACGCCTCCAAAAAGGAAATCATTGACAGACAATATCAGGAACTCGATGCCTACCACCGTGAAATACATGAAAAACTCAGTAAGGCTATCGTGATGGATCTTATTGCTGAGATCGATGGTGCGGAACGAAGCGCCGAACATTACAGCGCTCTGGAAGCCACCCCGGAAAACTATGCTAAACTCAAGAAACTAGTTCTGGCCCATGCCGAAGACCTGCGCGACTTGCTCGAAAACAACGACATTAATTCCTATCGCACCGAGGCAGGGGTCGCTTTCAATCACAAACGCCACAGCGTACTCAAAACCGTTGCGACCGACGATCCTTCCCTGGCCAAAACCATCCAGGCCTCTTTGCGCTGGGGATTCGAAAAAGACGGAAGAGTCATCCGCCCCGAAAAAGTAGCCGTCTACGTACTGGCAACGGAATAATCACTTTTTCCTCTGTCATCTATTCCATGACATCATAACTATTTTCATTATGAGCGAAAACACTAAAATCAAAGTATACGGTATCGATCTGGGTACCACGTATTCCGCTATTTCCCATGTGGGCGATAGCGGCAATGTTGAAATCATCAATAACCCGGACGGCGGTTCCATTACAGCTTCCGCCGTCTTCTTTGAAGATGGCAGTATTGTCGTCGGGGAAGGAGCCAAGGAATCCGCCTATACCGATCCGGATAACTTTATCCACCTGATCAAGCGTGAAATGGGAACAGCCTGGCGTAAAACTTTCCTGGATAAGGAACATTCTCCCGAATCCATTTCTTCCCTCATTCTTAAATACATGGTGAAAGGCGCTGAAATGAGCGGCCACGAAGTAAAGGATGTCGTCATTACGTGCCCAGCCTATTTCAATGAAGCCGAACGCATGGCTACGAAAGCAGCCGGCGAACTGGCAAAACTCAATGTACTGGCCGTTGTGGACGAGCCCATTGCCGCAGCTATTTCCTACGGAATGGGGATAGCCGGAAACGATCAGGGAGAAACACAGGAGACAAGGCAGATCATTGTCTATGACTTGGGCGGCGGTACGTTCGACGTGACCGTCGTGGAGATTTCTCCCAAGGGAGTAAAGGTCATTTGCTCCGATGGAGACCACAAGCTGGGGGGGGCTGACTGGGATGCCGCTCTGCGTGACCTATTGCTCGAAAAGCTTCTCATTGAAAACCCCGAGGCAGGCGACCTGATGGCCGACCCGGAAACCAGGGCTGCCTTGATCACGACAGTGGAAAAGACAAAAATGAGTCTCAGCCAGAAAGAAACAGCTACCGCCCGCATTACCTGCTGCGACGGCAGCAAGAGCAAGGTGAGTGTGACTCGGGAGGAATTCAATGAAGCGACTCAGCCTCTGCTTAACCGTACGATAGAATTCACGGATGCCATGATTGCCATGGCTCGTGAAAAAACAGGTGTGGAAAAAATAGATGAATTCCTGCTGGTCGGCGGTTCTACCTATATGCCGCAGGTGATGGAGATGGTTAATAGCCGCTACAAGGACACTTTGAGGGTAGAGCCCAAACTGTATGAGCCCAATCATGCTGTTTCCAAGGGCGCTGCCCTCTATGGGAATAATAAGGCTATCAGGGATCTTTATGAAAAGGTTCTTAAAGACCTGAAAGAAGCAAATCCCGATACCCCGACTGGAGAACTCGAAGAAGAGGCAAATAAGAAAGTCGCAGACGAATTTTCGTTGGCACCTGAAACGATTGAAACTGCCGTTAACACCGAGATGATTACGGTGGCTTCCAAAAGTATCGGTATTCGGGTGAAGAACAAGGAAGGTAAATTTGTCTGTTACAACCTGATCGAAAAACAGAATGAAGTTCCTTGCAACAATACTCAAACTTTCCCTGTTTCTGCCGCTAATGCGGCCACTCTGCCTCTCATCGTCTATTCCAATAACATTGTAGGAAAACAGGCGGATCTGGACTGTTGCCTGGAACTTGGCAAAGCAACCATGGAATTGACTCCCGGCTTGCCCGCAGGGGCTCCTATTGAAGTAACATTCGCTCTGGATCCTGAAGGCCGGCTCGAATTGACTGCCCGGGATGTTACCAATGACAAGAAAATTGTTGTGCCCTTCCAGGTAGAAGGAGTCCTCAGTGAAGAAGAACGGAAAAAACTGGAGGAAGTTGTAGCCGATCTGGAGATGGCCGATTAACCAACATAAATCATGAACAGGATAGCCGTAGGAATTGATCTGGGCACTACATACAGCTGTGTGGCATATGTGGGCAGGGATGGCCGACCCCAGGTTTTGCTGAACAGTGAAGGTGAACGCACGACGCCTTCCGTTGTATGGTTCGATGACGATCGAATTGTCGTGGGCGATGAAGCCAAGCAGGAGGCTTCCATGAATCCAGAAGAAGTGTGTACCTTCATTAAACGCGAAATGGGGGCGGAAAACTATCGCTTTTCTTGTTCAAAGGGTTCTTACAGGCCGGAGCAGGTCTCGGCCTGCATTCTGCGTAAACTGGTGAACGACGCCTCCGAGCGTCTGGGCCAGGAAATTAGGGATGTAGTCATCACTTGTCCGGCCTACTTTTCCCATCAGGAGCGCGAAGCCACCAAGGCGGCTGGGGAGATTGCCGGCCTCAATGTTCTGGAAATACTTAATGAACCCACTGCCGCCGCGATGGCCTATGGACTTACCCAAAACCACCATGCCGAAGAACGCAATATCCTGGTCTACGATCTGGGCGGCGGAACCTTCGACGTGACCATTATTAATGTTTCCCCCAAGGGACTGAATGTAGTCTGTACCGATGGCAATCATCACTTGGGTGGAAAAAACTGGGATGAAGTCATGCAAGGAATGCTGGTGGACCGTTTGCAGATGTCATCAGAAAGCGCAATAGATCTTCTGTCCGACCCGGCCGTCAGCCAGGATATGCAGTTATTGGCTGAAAAGACCAAGAAAACAATTACGTCTCGTACTGAGGCACAGGTATCTTACAAATTCGAAGGCGAAAAACTGTACGCCCATATCACACGTGAAGAATTTGATTCAGAGACGGAATCCCTTCTTCAAAGTACAATCAGTGGGACGAAACGCGCCCTGGATATTGCCCGGGGAAAGGGAGTAAACAGAATCGATGAAATCATTCTGGTGGGAGGCAGCACCTATATGCCTCAGGTTTCCATTGCAGTTGAAAGAGAATTGGGGATTACTCCCATTTCCTATGATCCGGACGAATCGGTAGCCAAGGGAGCAGCTATCTCCGCAATGGCCCATCTGATGCGCGAACAGATTGGAGATGGATTCACTCTGGAAACAGACGATGCCGGTGAATTGACGCTGGAAACGGAAGGGAAGCTTCAGGAATTGGCGGATGACAGCGGGTTTACCTTGGAAGCAGTTAGCAATATACTGACTCCATGCTCCAATGTATGCAGCCGTAGTTTCGGTCAAATTTTAACTTATCACTCCGATCAACCCAATGAGGCACTGCGCATTCATAATCTCATTTACCGCAATACCAACCTGCCTGTCGAGGCAAACCTGACCAGTTACACTCGCGAGGACAATCAACATGGCGTACATATACAAGTAATGGAGAATCTGGTTGAATATCCAGCCACACCCGAAGAAAAGAGAAAACTCGATAGAGAAGGAATCGATCCCAACAACGGTCATCTCATCTGGGAAGGAAATCTGCCTATTCAACCGGGACTCCCGGCTGATTCTCCCATAGAAACCGTTTTCAAGCTGGATGAAAACGGACTGCTCTCTATCTTCTCACGGGATCCTGCCTCCGGTCAAAAAATCAAAGGAGAAGTTCAGACGGCCTGTACAATTCCGGCGGAACAGCTGAACACCATGCGGAAAGAGTTGGAGCGAGCCATCATCGAATAACTTCTCTTTTGAGAGTTTTCCACTCACTTTATTTTCTGCTGAAACGGGTATGAAAAAAAGAAATTACTTTGAAATCCTGGATTTATCCCTCGATCCTCTGGAGACCAATGTTGACAACGCATTGGCCAGGCTCAAGCAATGTACTGCCGAGTGGAGCAGCGCCCCTCAGGATGATGTTTTGCGGAAGACATGGATGGAAGCCGTTCCCGAGATGGAAAAGGTTCTTTCAAATCCTCAATCTCTTCTATCGCAGGCAAAAGAAGCCCTGAAAAATGAACAAAAACGGGTCAAAAATTTCCTGCAAAACGCCGCTGTCGACGGTCAGATTTCCAGGGCAATCTTTCGGAACATCTGCAATAATGTGCAGCTGGAAATAGATTCGGTTTCCTCTCTTGCCGATGAACTGGGCATTGTCATCAGCAGTCAGGCGGTTGACAAATCATGTAAAGCTCTCAGTGTTCCTCCCAAACCGGCAAACAGTCATCCCGTACACCTGATTTCTGCATCTCGCGATATTCAGAAATTGAAATGTTGCCTGGAAGCTGCGGGAAAAGCCAGTATTTATGACTATCTGAATTGCAAGAATTCTCTTTTGTCCGAGCAACTGCTCAAAATCAATTCGGATAAGAGCAATGAACCCAACAAGGGAGGATCCGCCAATAATCCGGTCAATACTATTAAGGTAGAGATTACGACTATTGGCGCCAAATACTTCAAGAACGAAGAATCAAAGAAACGTTACGATTACGCATGGCGGGGGCAGGAAATTTGCGAACGTGTGTTTGCTGCCTTTCCAAACTATGTGGAGGGTTCACCCGGTACCATATCGCCCATATACTACACCAGGTTATACGATACCCTATGTGCCGAGGGGCTGGATTCCACAGACGCGCAGTGGTTGGTATACCGCCGGTGCTGTCAGGGCAAGGACAAGGTTCCTTTCCCGTGGCAGGAACAATTCACGGAGTGCCCGAAGTGCAAGTCCAGAAATGAAGCCAACAGCGGCCGATGTTCTCAATGTGGTGAATTAATCCGTATCATGTGCCCGAAATGCGGAAAGTTCATTCATGCCCCAAGCCCGAAATGTCATTGCGGTACCCGCTTTGATGCTGCCCGGAAAGTGTATGAAAGTCTGGAAAAATGCGGAAATAGTCTCAAGGGAAGCAGTGAAGAGCTGGATACGGCTCAGAAAGAAATACAAGGGATTCTGCGTTCCTTCCCGGATTATGTGCCGGCCCGTGCGCTTCTGGATGAACTGGGAAAAGCCAGAATAGCCAAATTGCTGGATACGCTGGAACCTCCGGTCATCAAGAGTGTGCGGGCATTAGGAAAAGAGCTAGAAATCACCTGGATCAAGGCTCGCCATCAAGGAAATGAACTTGACCGCCTGCCGGATACCAACGGTACTCCGATCAATTACATGCTGCGTCGCAAACGCAATGGGATTCCCGTTAGTCCGGATGATGGAGAAGAGCTTGGCGGCAGTGTGTCCTCCCCTTGTACGGACAAGCTGGCAAAACCTGGCGTGGAATATGGCTATGCCGTTTTTGCCGTAGTGAACAAGCGTATTCTAAAGAGCCTTGCGGGCGGCAAGGGCATGGTGCTGCCGGAGGCGGATTTCCATGTTTCCATGGGGGATGGCAGTGCCCGGCTCACATGGTGCGCATTACCGGCAGGATGGTCTGCCGCTCTCATCCGAAAAGAAGGGGGAGAACCTAAATCCATCAATGATGGCACACGCCTGCCGGTCGATGGAGGCAGTAACAGTTTTCATGATACCGGATTGACCAATGGCCGGCAGTACGGATATCTGCTGGTATTGTATGGCAGCGGACACGAATTAACCGCCCATGGTTCCGGTACGCCTCAACTTCCCCCGCCGAGACTGGAACTTGACCAGTGGAATTACAAATGTTTGGGAACGGATATCCGTATTCATTGGGAACTGCCTTCCGGCGCTGATGAAGTGCGCTGGATGGTTTCCGACAAAATGCCGATTATCCCAGGCAGCATAGTAACAGCCAATCGTTTCAAAACAGTCGGAGAAACCGACAAGGATGCCCAGGTTACCATACTTCGAGAAATCAATCTCTGCGGGAAGTTCCTCATTCCTCTGGTGATCAAGGGTGATACCGCTCTCATATGCACGGGCCGGCACGGCGGATTGCAAAATCTTCGCCTGCGCAGAAATACAGGCCGAATATACCTCCAATGGACCTGGCCGGAAGGCTGCAGCGAAGTGACCGTGGCCTATGGAAACAAATCATTCGTTGAAAATCCGGATGACTTGAACGCCAATGAGATACGTACTTGCAATCGCAACGGCACTGAACAGGCACATGAGCTCATTATTCCCGTCATGGAAGACAAGGATTATTATTTTTCCGTTTTCATGCAAGTGGGGCATACGTCCTCTTCAAGCTGGTCTACCCCGCGCAACGTGTATTCTCCCGCTCCGGGCGGAGGGAACAGGGTGAACTGCCGGATAGCTAAACGCAGTCAAGGGTGGGTATTTGAAGTGAAGAGCAAAAAAGGTATTCCTGCCATGGAGGTACGGTGCGCTCGTCGCGTATTTCCTCTTTCCAGACAGGATGGGAAGAAAGCTCTGGCAGTTGAAGCCTCCGGACAATCCCGGGCATCAGTCTCCATTCCGGATAACATGGTTGCAGCCGGTAATTGCTTCATGCCCTTTGTATCTGGAGACTCTTACTACGATTTGATTTTCAATCGCAAATCTCTTTCCATGGAATAAACATATGGCTGGCGAATTATATTGCCCACATTGTTACAAACAAATCAACGACAAGGAGTTGTTGTTTTTCAAACCTTCTTGCGGAGATAAATTGCCTCCTCCCTCCCCTTCCGTTCTGCAAAAGCTGGGAATCGGCGGTACGCCTTCAAGCGTTTCATGCACCAGAAATAACAAAAGTACCTGCAAGATTTGCGATCGTATCCTGTCATTCCGTGCGTGCCCGATTTGTAAAGGGGGCATATCGGCTAACAGAGAAGGCAAACCGCTCATCATAGCCATTGCCGGTACGGCCGGTTCAGGAAAAAGCAGTTATATCCGCGCTGTGATCAATCAACTTCGCAAGCTTAGTGAGATATGCGGCTGGACGATTATGGAACAAGATGCTGGCTCAAGCAAAAATTCCATGTATCTGATTCGTAAAAGAAAGTCAGATAAGGGACGCCTGATCGTATTTGCCGAAGTCACCGAAGAAAAGCTTTCTCCCGCCCTCATGACAGCGCTTTCGGGTATTGTTTGTCTTGTGGATCCTTTGCAGGTTGAAGCGCTGCGGAATGAACTGGAAACAACCAACATCGTTTTGCCGCCTCTGAACGGAACGGAACCCCATCGTATCCTCTTGAAGCTGGGGCGTGCATGTCCTGCAGTACCGCTGGCTGTTGCCGTTTCCAAACTTGATACATTGGCATGCCCGGACATCAATTACACAGGACGTTGGAGACTGAAAACAACCGAACGTCTGGTATGCCGCGATAGTTCGTACCGGGGCACGCTTGATCAGGAAGAAATGGAAACGGTGAGTTGTGAAATGGAAAGTTGGGTGGCAGCGGCTGATGTGAACATTATGGAAGCCTGCAAAGCATTCACCCGAAAGCTTTTCTTCGGCATCAGCACAAAGGAGCCGGCTTTGCGCGTAGAAGATCCTCTTCTGTGGCTTCTTTCACAGAAGAGAGTGACGGAAAGCAAATAATACATGTATGGCCAATAAAAATACAGACTGTTACGGGAGTGCCCGATGGGCGAGCGCCCACGATTTGGCAGAGGAAGGCCTGTTTACTTTCCCCAATTTCCAACACTCGCCGGATTGTTTTATTAACAGCCGAATTCGACGGGACTTTGTGGAACGGGAACCGGCCAATCGTTGTATGGTGCTGGGACGTTTGGTCAATCCTGAAAAACTGGTATCCGGCATACGTCAGGGCTATGAGGCTTCCATGGGTTCACTGATGTCTGGTTTGTTCAGCCTGATCAGCAATGGACATGAAAATCAGCTTTTGGGTTGGTCAGGTGATGGTCATATCATTACAGTGGCCCCTACGCGTTCCGGAAAGGGCGTAGGTCTGGTAGTTCCGAATCTGTTGCACTATCCTGGTTCTGTCCTAGTCATTGACCCGAAAGGGGAAAATTACGCCATTACGGCTGACTTCCGCCGCAAAATGTTCCGTCAGGAAATCACTTGTCTGGATCCTTTCCATGTGATGACGGAAGAAACGGACAGCATTAACCCGCTTGACAGTCTTGTCGACTATCGGAAACCAACGTCTACCTATCTCACCCAAAATCCGGAATTGGGCGATATCGCCGCCAATATTGCCGATGCCATGATTGTGCGCGATGCCGGCGCCAAGGATCCGCACTGGGATGACAAGGCTCGCACCCTGCTCAGAGGACTTATTCTTGCTGTTATCTGCGGTAAAGGTCCGCACCGCTTGCGTCATCTGTCCGAAGTACGGGAGTTACTGGCTCAACCTTTCCACGTCATTGGGAATTTCATTCTGGATTCCATGTGTCAGGACAAGGTTGCTGTAGGAGGGTTGCTGAGTCGTGCGGGTAATGAAATTCTCTCTACCGGTAATGAAGAATTAAAGAGCATCATATCCAATGCCCTCAAGCACACGGAATTCCTGGACTCGGGGCTGGCCTGCAAATCTCTGGGGGATATGAATGATGGTGGTATTGGAACGTACGATCTGGCCGATCTCAAAAGCATAGGCGGAGTTTCTATTTATATGATTATTCCTCCGCAGCATCTGGTACGCTACTCGCGCCTTATCCGTCTGTGGGTCACGATGGCCATGTCCGCCATGACCAGGAGCAGCCGGAAACCGGCAGACGGATGTCCTGTGCTCTTCATGCTGGACGAAATGGCCCAGCTGGGTTCTTTGCCCATGATGAAACAAGCGGTGAGTCTGCTGGCCGGATACGGCATGAGTATCTGGATGGTATGGCAGGATCTTTCCCAGCTTAAAGCACTGTATGAACACGACTGGCCTACCTTTCTGGCAAATGCCAAGATTCAGCAGTTTTTCGGTATTAACGATCACGAAACGGCCAAGTATATCTCCGAAATGCTGGGGGCGGCCACCATAACCAGCAAATCTGTTTCTCACAGTCAAAGCGGTAAGTTTACGGAATTTGTCAAAAATAAGAGTGAAAGCGAATCATTTTCGGAAATTACACGAAACCTTCTCAATCCAGACGAAGTTCGTCGCCTGAATCGCGAAGCTGTGCTCACTTTCGTCCAGGGTATTCCTCCCATTCTGGCGGAACGCCTTACTTATTACAGCGATCACATGTTCTCTGGGAAAGCTTCCTCCAACCCCTATTTTAGCAACAATCTCACAAGAAAATAAACAGACAGCCATGGAAATGAGAGAACAAGCAGAAGATCGTTTACGTGAATGCGAAGAAAAACGCAAAAATCTCGAATCTGAACGCAATGCACATCAGGATAATTTTCCGGATGATGGACGTCCCTTCAACGAACGCCTCGAAGAACATCAGAAAAAGCTTGAAGAACTGAATAATGAGGTGGAAAAGGCCAAACAGGAGGAACATGAAGCCCAAATGGAACTGGATCGTGCCAAAGCCATGGAGCAAAAAGCCCGGCAAGAGAGCATGGAAAATCGAAAGGAAATGAACCAGGGCCGGGAAGACGACCACACGGAACAACAGAGATGGGAGGAGGAACAACGTAAAACTCAGGAGGCAAAGGAAGAGCAATATCGTCAGTGGCAGGAGGAATGCCGAGAAAAAGAGAGAGCCAGACAACATGAGGAAGCCGAGAAGGAACGCCAAAAGGAACGTGAACGGTTTCAACAAGATCGCTTTCGTGAAGAAAAGCAGGAACGTTTCGAAGAGAAGGAACGCAGCCGGGAACAAGAGGGACGAAGCAGATAATTGAACGCTATGGGTATTTTTGCTGTATTTGCCCGATTAATCAAATTTTTCGGGTCAACCGCATTCACGCTCTTAAAACTTCCTTACCAGATCATATCAAAGATCTTCGGGCCGTTTGTCGCATTTTTTCTGTACATTCCTATGATGTTGGTCGTCTTTGGAGTTTTTATCAAACTCTTTGAACAGGAAGTAGTAGACAAATCGCCCTGGAACTCCATGACCCTCTTTCATACTCTTCCTTACGAGGAGCGGCAGGAATTGATTGATATGACGGAAATGGCTTCCTTTGTCTATCTGGATGCGAACGCTTGGGGCAATGACTTAACTCGTCTGCAGGACAAGGGATATTTCCTTCTGGAAAAACCGAACCTGAACGATGGGGGATTGACCTATGCCTTGATGGCCAAGGCGAATCGTTCTCTGAATTCCCCCTATCCCGGCAACCTTGAAATAACGAATACGGTCTATATTCTCTTCAGGGGCAGCATGACTCTTGCCGATGCCCTGGACGATGGGCAAATGATTTTTTCTGATGAGCAGCTGGAACACATGGGGCGATTCACAGTAGCCTTACGAGTTACTCGCGAACTTCTGGGAAAATATCCCAAACACCATTTTGTTCTTGTCGGGCATTCCCTGGGAGGAGCCACTGTTCAATATGTGCTCAGACACATATCTTCCTCCAGACTCAAAGGCTATACAGTCAATCCCATTGGCCTTCCCGGTAAAATCGGAATTATTCCTGAAAAACGCCTCGTGGATATCGTACATGAAGCTGATATCGCTCAAACCATTATGCTGGATTCTCGTCTTGTGGGGAGAGGCATCCTTGTTCGCGGCCATTTTACCAAACAATCTGACGGAACATGGACTCCGGATTTTTCATTGCTGAGTGCTGCTTCACAGCATTCTGTGAATAAGACATTGAAGAATATGATTGCCCAACATACAGGTACTTATACCCCACCATCCAACAACCAGATTACCCAACCAAAACCGGGAGGAATCAAGGCTCCTGTGAAAACAAATTTCAGAGAAGCGTTCGGCGATACTCTTTAATTCGTTTCCTCTGCAGCTTCACCTCGCAGATAGGTCAATTCGGAAATCTACCAAGTAAACTCTTGTACTGAAAGGCGTACAGAGTCGAATTCTTTCAGGTACACCAACAATAACCATCTTCAAGTAACTAGCTTGGAGAGGGTTTCTTGTTTTTGACGTGGAAGTGGTAAATTTCATGAAACGGCCCCAATCTGTGTACAAAGTGTGTACACTTTGAGAGTGTTTTTAGCCTTATTTGACAAGGTATTTCTGTCATACGGATCACACAATGGACGGCCCATCTAGACGCTTTGTAAAACGGAAATCTTGCGAGTTATATATAATTGATACAATATCAACATATTGTGTTAATTTATGTCTATCTACACACTCCATCATCAGGTAAGGCTGTTGGATGAAACACTCTGCGGCAATGGCAGGAAGTACTCGACTGGAGATATCCTGTTCTCAGACCGGGGAAGACGATTCGTTCTCGGAAAACTCATTGCGGAAGGCGGTGAAGGTTCCGTCTTTGCTGCCCATTCAGAATCGGAAGCATCACTCGTTGCCAAACTCTATCATCCGAACCAACGGGCACGTTGGCGTGAGCAGAAGCTTCGGCTGATGTGCTCCCGGCCTATTCGTTCTTCGTGCGTGGCGTGGCCGCGCGAGATCCTGTACGATGAACTGCGGTGTTTTATCGGCGTGCTGATGCCCCGGGCGGACGGGGTTCCGCTCGGGGCTTTCGCGTTTCATGCGGAGCTGCTGAAGAAACAGTTCCCGTCATGGACTCGTTACGATCTGACCAGGCTGTGCCTGAACTTGTCGGAATCCGTCCACACGCTGCACCGTTACGGTGTGATCCTTGGGGATCTTCATCCCGGCAATGTGCTGGTTTCTCCCGATGGCTCCGTCCATTGGATTGATGCCGACAGTTTTCAGGTCGAGGACTATCCCTGTTCCGTCGGCACGGAACGGTTCCGGGCTCCGAAACTCCGCGGCAACTTCGGAGACTTCCTCCGCACCCGCAGCCACGATGCCTACGCCCTGTCCGTCCTGCTCTTCATGACGCTGACGCTCGGCCTGTCTCCCTTCGCCCGTCAAGGGGGAGGAGGAGACATGCGGGAAGCCGCCAGGAAGGGAACGCTACCTTATGCGTTTGCTTCGTACAAGCCTCCGGCGGGATTCTACCCACCTGATACGCCCGGGCGTTATGTCTGGTCGTATCTCCCCCGCAAGCTCCGCGACGCTCTCGGTCACAACCTCACCTGTGTCCAGCGTCGCGATTTGCGTCCACGCGTCATGCCGGGGTATCTGGCGCGTTGTTTGCAGCAATACCTCAGGGATATGGAGCCG
>OHAT01001067.1_pt1 | contig 25566 bp, 17 predicted proteins | sample 1577141 | NCBI WGS metagenome assembly OHAT01 (sample SAMEA3541578, study PRJEB24748) | human gut metagenome | biome: human gut; feature: human-associated habitat; material: faeces | place: China | collected 2012 | reverse complement strand
GCGCCAGACTTATGCCCCAAAATTCGATGTCTTCAAATTTTTGTCATGTACTTAAATCTCCAAGAATGAGTTATCTGTATTCTTCGACCAGTATCTGAAAACTACATTCAGAATATGGCTTGGTGATATACGTTTCAATGCGGCAAAGAAGATGATGTTGGAATTTCCAGACTATAGTAATGACATTATTTCTGCCGAGTGTGGCTTCTCTGCCCGTACCTATCTGTACCGGATATTCAAGTCAAAGGAAGGTTGTACGCCTACCGAATGGCGAGAAGAACAAGTTGCAAATGCAGCACCAGATGATAAAAAACAGGATTAACCATTTTTCAATAAATATCAGAAAAACGCATAATAAAAGGGAATAAATCGTTAAAATGGGTGTCTACTTCGTAGGAAGTAGACACCTAAAACATAGGAAGTAGACACATTGACAGGGGAATGCGCCACCTGTTTTTGATGAAGAACACTATCTTTGTGCCATAAGAAATAATAGAAACTATGCCAAGAATAGAATTAGCCCTGATCATCATCGGGGTGTTTGTACTTATATTAGGTATCATCTTGGGATATGCCATGATACATGAGTACAGGATGTATCTTGAGAATCATTGGAAGGCTCGCTATAGCTTTCGTGACTTCATCAAGAGAGAACGCTTTTATATCTATTTGCTGTTGGCATCCATATTTATCTTCCTGACAAACCTCTTGTATTTCCTGGAGTGAGTTTCGGTTAGAATGGATGATTTGGCTTTGTGGTGGATACTTGTACTATAATTGGAAATAGTTCCTTACTTTTACGATAAAAAACAAATGAGTGATATGATAAATTATTTGACAACAAAAAATCGGTTGCTGGTCGCAATGCTTGCATTTATTCTTCCATTTTCTTTTGCGAAAGCAGAAGTAAAAGAAGATGGAAAGGCAACTTCGCATGGCTGGTACGTCGGTATTGAGGGTGGAATGCCTTTCGGTTTCTCTACTTTCTCAAGTTTCGGACACGACAAGACGCATCTCGGTTGGGCTGCTGGCTTATATGGCGGCTATCGTTTCAACTCCATATTCTCGGCAGAATTATCTGCCAAGTATGGAGAGATGAACTTGTCTGCACAAGACTGTTGCGTAGAACGTAACTATTGGTTGGGTAGCGACGGTGTGCTTTACAAGGCAGGTGTCTTAGGTATGGACAGTTGGGAATATGCCAATCTGAAAAGCCATGTCAGGATGGGTTGGTATGGGGCAAGAGTAAATATTAATCTCCTTGGACTGTTCCATAAGACAGCTAACTGCCGATGGGATTTGGCAGTTTCACCTCATATATATGCAGTAACGACCAAGTCTGATATCCAGACTATAGCCGATGATGCCAAGGTAATGAAAGGCTCTACCAACTGGCATTTGGGTTATGGTGCAGACTTGCAGGTTGGTTACCAACTGACTTCATGTCTGAAATTAGGCATCTATTCCGGTTTGACTCGTCTTACTGGCGAACGTATGGACGGAATGCCTGAGCATCTGCATAAGAACAACTTTGTCTGGGAAAGTGGAGTAAGATTAGGGATTAACCTCTCTAAAAAGAAGAACAAGGTAGCAGAAACTCCATCAGTTCCACAAAAGGAAGTTCTACAAAAGGAGGTTCTACAACAAGAACCAACTTCTTCGGAGGAGGTCAATCAGAAAGAAACAGTGGATAAGGCTGAAACAAGAGTTGTTGAACAAGACATAAAAGAATCTGCAAAGGTGACTTTCCCTGTCATATATTTCACCTTCAATAGTATCGATATCCAACAAAATGAAGAGACTAAATTGAATGCTATTCTCAAAACATTGAAAGAGAATCCGAACATGAAGGTGACGGTAACAGGTTGGTGCGACACGAAAGGCAGCGTGGCTGTCAACAAGCGCGTATCTCGCCAGCGTGCAGAAGCCGTAAAGACTTGGCTTGTGAAGAATGGCATAGAGGCAAGTCGCATTACTGCAATAGGAAATGGTAGCGATGACTCACAAGATGCGGATAAGGCTCGCCGAGTAGAGACTAAAGACAATAATAAGTAACCCATAAAACAAGATAGAAAATGAAAGCAAAAAGAAGATTTAATATTTGGTTATGGGTGCTGTTATGCGTCCCATGCCTGTTGGCAAGTTGCGACCATGACGTTCATGATGGTGAGGAAGAAGGTGGCTTGTCAGTATCGCTCACTTGGGCAGATGAAGCCGACCAAGGTACGGAAGTGAAGGACGTGAAGCTCTGGATATTCAATGCCGATGACGGTTCTTTAGTAGAGGAAAAACATTATGGCAGTGCGCAGGAGGTGGCAAGCCAACGCTTCGATCTTCCTGTAGGGCATTATCAGATATTGGCTATTACCAATCTCATAGAGCCATTCTTCACCACTGACCAGACCAGGGCTTTGACTAATTGGAACAATATCCAGATAGGTTTGACCAATCCCAAGGATGTAAAGCATAATGCTTATTTCGGAGTTGCCGACGTGAGGATAGACAACAAGGAAGGCAACTATGTGGTGCAGAATCCTATCAAAAGCGTGCTTGCCGAACTGACCATCATCATAGAGAATGTACCTAAAGGCACAGAAATGAGTGGCAAGGCATTAGATGCAGCCTGGTGTCTGTTCCCTACACAGAAGAATGGTGATGGCGACTATGGGTTGCCGAGCATAGAGCCAACGGAAGTGGAAATACCTACTATCTTGGCTACTGAGTCAACTTTGCAATCAGAAGTCATTCGGCTGATGCCGACCATACAGGGAAGCCCCGCCTCTCATGTTTATCTCCGACTACTGCTGCCTGACGGGACCTTGCAAGAGTATGACATCACCGCTCCTGCGATGAAGGTTGGAGGAAAGTATGAGTTGCGACTCAACTACAACCAAATGCAGCCAAAGATGAATCTGGAAGCTACCATCAACGGTTGGACGAACCTCAACAATGAAGTAGAAATCAAATAATAATAACTTTTAAAATGTTTATAAGATGAAAAAGATGACGAAGTTTTTCGCCCTTGCACTCTTGACTGGTGCAATGGTTTCATGCAGTACAGAAGACACCGCACCTTCTGTCCAGAACGATAAGGTAGCCGTGCAGTTTACTGGTGGTATTAGCGTAAACACCCGTGCTGCCGGTGTAGCTTGGGCTGATGGTGACAGGATCGGTATCTTCATGATAGAAGCAGGCAAGACACTCTCTGCGGATGTAATCAAAGAGGGTGTTGACAATGTTTGCTATCAGTCAAATGGAAGTATAGCCTTTTCACCTGTTTCTGGTGGTAAGACTGTTTTCTTCCCGATAGATGGAGATGTGGACTTCTATTCTTACTATCCACAGACCACTGTCAATGACTACAAGGTAGCACTTGATGTAACAGACCAAACGAAACAAGAAGCTATCGACTTTATGTATGCCAAGACTACTGGATGCAACAAAGCTACGCCACAGGTAGACTTGAAGTTCTTCCATAAGTTAAGCAATCTTATTTTGGAGGTTCAACCAGGTAACGGTCTCACGCAAGAAGACCTTAAGAAAATGACTGTGACAGTGAAAGGTCAGAATACCAAAGCCACTTTCAATCTTGTGGATGGAACTATCTCTGGTGAAGAAACTCCTGCGGACATCACGATGAAAACTACCGAAGCTGGCAAGCTGTATGAGGCAATCCTGCTCCCTACAGAAGAAGAAACCCGAGTGATAGAGTTTGACCTCAAGAATGGTTACGACGCTCCTTTCGTATGGACAATGCCTGTAAAACTTGAGGGTGGCAAAAGATACCACTATACAGTAGTAAAATTGAGTCGTTCTGCCGTAGATATTTCTGGAAGCATTAAGCCTTGGACAGAGGCAGGAGACAATAATGAACATATAGCACAATAACAACTCTTAAATAACAAGATATATGAAGAAATTTAGATTCTTATACATTGCTGCCGCAGCATTGCTGTTTGCAGCTTGCGCTAACGAAGAAGACGGTATCGGCAACAATGGTCCTGTTGCAGCCACAGTAAAGGCGGATATTTCCAACAATATCAAAACCCGTGGAACTGCAGACAACAACAGTTGGACAGCAGGCGATGCCATTGGCGTAAATGTCACATCAACAGGCAATACAACAGGAGACAACAAAAAGTATGTAACAACAAATGGGGATGGTACTTTTGAAGCTGCTGACAATAACAACATCATCTATTTCAAGGACAACAAAGAGACAACATTTAGTGCATACTATCCTTATAGCGAATCCTTAACTGATGGTAAAATGGATTGGAATATGGCTGAGGTAGAAGAAAACCAACCTTGTATGGCTGATGTACTTTTTGCCTCAGGAGCTACTGCAAGCAAAGCATCTCCAATTGTGAATTTTACAGATATCGAACATCGCTTTAAGCATTGTATGAGTTTGGTTGAATTCAAAATTAAACCAGGGCAGGGTGTCATATATAACAATTATAAATTCAATCGCTTAGAGTTGAAAGGAATATTTAGATCCGGTAAATTTGACACAAGAACCGGTTCGGTTGAAACTGCTGGTGACAGAGGGTCTATTAGCCGTAATTTTAATGATGTACCTTTTGAAAGCAAAAAAAGTTTTGCTTATATCATGTTGCCGCAAAGCCTTGAAAGCAATAAGATGGATATAGAGATTTACTTGTTGTTGAATGATAGCGAAGTAAAATACACAACCACTATAACACCATCCACCAATGGACAATTTGAAGGCGGCAAAAAATATACATACAACATAACTGTTAAAAATACGGGGATTACTATAGAAGATGCTAATATATTTCCTTGGGAAAATTGTGTTCCAGGTGATTTAGAAGCAGATATAGCTTTGTAATGGTAAAGAAGGTACAAATAGGAAATACAGGGTTAGTGAGCTTGGCCGCTCACTAACTCACTAACAATAAAAAACTGAAGATTATGAAGACGATAAAACAAAGAATTTCCTATACAGTAATGGGCCTTATCACTATGGGCTTTACTGCATGTACGCAAAATGAAGATATGGCTCCAACGCTGAAAGGGCAGGAAATCAATGCCACTTTCTCTGTTGGAGGTATGCAGACTCGTGTCAATACATTGGGAGACGGTAAATATTGGGAGGATAAGGATAAGCTGAAAGTAAGTATATTTACGGATTCTGATCCTGGTAGTACGACTGTTCTTTCTTTTAATGGCGAAAACTGGTCCCGCAGTGGTAGTTTCCGTTGGTTAACAGACTACGATCAACATACTATTTTGGCTGTATATCCATCTGACACGGATTTTGGGAAAAATAATCTACAGTATGATTTACAGACAGACCAAAGCAGCGAAGGTAATTTGAAAAACGCTGATCTCATAACTGGATATTGGCACGATATTCCTTGGTCCTATTATGTAGACATTCCTATGAAGCATCGCATGTCGCTGGTTACAATAGTATATCATGTTGGTACTGCGGATTATCCTAATATGGATATTAGTGAACCACAAGTGTATTCTAAGCACAACAGTGCTGATTTTAGTAGAGACGACCGACAAGGGCAATTTGTCATGAGTACACCTACTGCTAATCCTGCTTGGGTACAAGCCTGTAAGCATGACGATGGTATGTTTTCTGCAATCGTTATCCCTGGTTCATACATTAAAGATGAAATATTCGTAAGATTCAAGATAGGCGACAATAATTTTAATGCTAAAATGAAGATGCCTACCGACTTTGAAGAGGGTAAACGCTACACCTACAAACTCGATGTAGGAAAAGACAAAGTGGAACTGACCCGAATCAGTGTAGATGATTTGAAAGGTTGGGACAGTAACAACGAAGAAGATCTCAAATAATTGAAGGAAAGAATATGAAAAAGATATTTCAATACATCATGCTGGCAGTCGTTACTATAGTAATGGCGTCATGCACAAGTGATATAGAAGAAACAACCACAACAACAGGCAAGGGCAACATACAGTTGGTTGTTGGTGAATTTCCTGCATTCGGAGATTCACAGACTCGTGCCATAGGTACACCAGATGAAGGCAAGACTTCATGGGCTGTAGGAGATGAGTTGCTTCTGGAGATAGACAACACCTCTTATGGAAAACAGTCTGCAACTTTTACATATAATGGCAAGAGTTGGGAATTGACAAGTGGTGAATTGGTTTATCGGGAAGGAGACCCTGCATATATACCTCATGTATATTACGCCCCTAATTATAAATGGGCTAACACCTCATTAATGTTGAAAAAAGGTATGGCGGCAGGAACGGATGAATACATCGAGGGAAAAGCTAGAATCACTGGTAATGGTGAGACTATAACCGTTTCTTTTGCCGAGGCAACACGCAAATATTCACGTTTGCGTATTGCAACTCTACCCAATGAGCAAATAACAGTTGATACCGAATATTTCACTCCTGCGGGCAGCAGCGATATGGAACAGAACGGAAATTATACACTTACTTCGGATGAAAAGGGCAATGCCTATTTATATGGTAATTTTGTAACAAATTCCAGAGTCGATGTGAAATATGGGGAAGCTCCTTTGGCAACTCATAAATTCTCGCAAGCAACAGTAAATGCTAAGAGTTATGCACTGGATGCTACTGTTGTTTCGCTGACTGACGAAGGTATCACTTACGATCAAATTGTGGAAGACGTCAAGAAGGAATTGGATGCGGGCAAGACTTACATCAATCTCATTCTTGCTTCCGATGTGGATGAAGAAACATTGGAAGCAATACATATCGGACTTCAAGAAGCAAAGTATTGGAGTATAAACCTTACTTTGATAGGATGTAAGAAGATTCCTTCAAGAGGATTTATGTACTGGAAAATGCTGAAATCCATAGCCCTCCCAGATGTTACAGAAATCGAGGGAAATGCTTTTTTAGATTGTTCAGGGCTTCAAAAAGTAGTTTTAGGCAATCTTACAAAAGTATATGGCAATGTCGGAAAGAATGGTATCTTTGATGGTTGCAGAACCAAAGACATCGACTTGGTTTTGTCAAAAGACCAGAAAGTTATGAATGGTGGCGAAACCGAAGGTGGGTATTGTTGGACTGCTGATATTACTAAAGATTATAGTGGTAGCGACGGACATAATGGAAGAGTATTCCTCGATTATGACTTCCAGTCTATTACATGTGTCTATCCAGTTCCATAATAAATACAGATTGGTTTAACTCCTAAGCTGGGCAGGAGTATAAGGTGCTCAGCAACATATATTCACCCGCACTTCACGGGAAACGACAAGGGTCTATATGCCACGATGATAGGTGGGCGTATAGACCCTTCATCGTGTCTTGATACCTGTTGGGTGGATAATATGGCAGTGTGGTGGTTTCGTGCTACCTGTTTTCATGGTTTGAAGTACCTTTGCGTCAATCGTCCAAGAGAAGTGCTTGCAAAGTGGAGTCTGGAATTGTTAACTACAAGAGGTCCTTTAATGAAAGAAAGATTACTAAGAACGCGAGTTCGGGATAAGGAAAGCCCTAACGGCAGGTATGCAAAGAGACACAGACTATCAGGCGACCAATGACCGGCCGCCTGATAATTCATGCCTAACTGTAATGTCGCCGAGTTGGATATCGTTATCCCGAACTCGCGTTCCAAGATAGATATTGCGTCCGAAGCCGCATATAAAGCCGTCACCTGCCGAACAGTTCTCTCCGACATGTCCGAACAGCTCTTTCAGCATTGAATAACGTTCGGCCCACTGCTCATACGGCAGTGAATTGTAGCGTTGCATCCACTGTGTCGCAACGGCTTTCATTTCCAGAAAAACCTTATCATGGCAGTCATAAAACTGTCCTGCCATACACTTTTCAAGTTCAGTCATGCTTAAAAACAGCTATCGCGCGGCTCAGTCGTAGATGAGCGAGTGGATTTTGGCAGGATCGGGAGCGGGAAGGGCAGCGGCCTCACTGCGCAGTTCGGCAGCGCGGTCAGCGTCGCCGCCGCTGCGGTCGAGCAGGTCGGCGAGCTTCAGCATGGCGTCGGCCTTGACCATCGGAGGCACGTTTTTATTGTTGTCGACGACCATGCCGAGATATTTGGCGGCCAGACCGTCGTTCTGTCCGAAAATTTCGCCCGCGAGATAGCGGCTTCCCAGAATATACTGCGCCTGGAAGTATCCGCCATCGGCGGCAGTCCGATAGCAGCGCTCGGCCTTGGCGAGGTCTTTCGGAAAACCGTCGCCGGTCTCGTAGGCCTGCGACATTATCAGGCAGCCCTCGGGGTTCTCGTTGTCGGCCGCAAGCTTCATATATTCCATCGCCTTCTGCATATCGGGAGACGTTCCGACCCCCTGGCGGTAACACATCGCCAGAAACGCCTGGATTCTCCCCTTCAGCAGGCGGTTCGACTTCAGGTTCACCTCCTTGTCGGAAAACGACTCCGAAGGGTCGGCATCGAGAGCCAGGCGAGCATAATGGAAAGCCTTGTCATAGTCTTTCGTCACTCCGACACCACGGAAGTAGAGCGTGGCGAGATTGAAATAACCGCCCTGCTCACCCGCCCGGGCCGCCTTCTCGAACCATTCCACGGCCAGCGGAAGATTGCGCTCCACGCCCTTGCCGTTCAGATAGGCCGCGCCGAGATTCGACATCGCCGGAGCGCTCCCGTTCTCCGCGCCTTTCTGAAACCAGTAGGCAGCTTTCTCAAGATCGCGGGCCACCCCGCTTCCCTGCTGATAGACGATGCCCAGATTGTTCTGCGCCACAGCGTTGCCGTCTTCGGCAAGCCTTTCGAGGCTCTCGGAATAGACAAGCGAATTCTGCGCCACAGCCACGACAGCCATGAACAGTGCAATGATAATTGTCAAGATCTGTTTCATAATTTCATAGTTAAAAGATTAGAAGTCCTCAAATTTACGCATTTTCCGCCAATCGCCAAAACCGCCGGAAGGAGGCTTCCCTTCCGGCGGTTTTGCAGGCGATAAGAATCGTATCAGTTATAGCCTTTGTTCTGGACGTAGAGGCCCGGAACATAGTAGAGCTGGTTATAAGGAATCGGATAGAATTCATTCTTTCCAGCGGTGTAATGGGCATCCTGATAATACTGTCCGTATTTCGTGCCTTCATACGATGCATTTTTCTCTGTCTCGAAATATGCGTTGAGCACTTCCGAGGCAATGCCCCAACGCCGCAGGTCGAAATATCGGCTGCTTTCCATAGCCATCTCAAGGCGACGTTCCCAGCGCAGACATTTGCGGGCCGTTTCCTTGTCGGCGAAATATGAGGCGGGATAGAGGGCTATTTCGCAGAAATCACGCGCATAAGCGATATGCTTGTCGACAGAGTTGGCCGCACGCCGGCGGATGTCGTTGATTATTTCGCGGGCTTCCCCAAGCTGACCCAGTTCTATAAGCGCTTCGGCGCGCATCAGCATGACGTCGGTGTAGCGGAACACGTAGTCGTTCATGGCGAACGCCTGCCACGAGCCTTCGAAAGTCTCGCCGGCGCTGCGCTGCGGCACCTCTTTGAGCGACGTATAGTAGCCGTAGGTGTTCGGTGTGCGCGAGTTTTCGGTTGTCATGGTGTAGTCGCTCTCATATTTATAGGGGAATGTCGGCATGCCGACAGTATGGAACAGGCGCGGATCCCATTTCTGAGATGTCGGATTGCCGTTGACAGGATAGTCGTCGGAGTCGTTATAATTGTCGAACATGGGCAGTCCGTCTTTGGTCTTGAAGGCATTGACGAGGTTCTGCGACGGTTTGTGGAAATCCCAGCCACACGACCATATTCCCCAGCAGCCGTTGAGCGTGTTCGACCAGTTTGCGCGTCCGAAACGGGTGTTGTCGTCGGTATACTGCGAGGTCTGCACGGCAAAAACCGATTCCTTGCTGTTCTTGTATTCGGGCAGGAAGATGTCGCCGAAGTCTTCGAGATAGCCATAACGTGAATTCTTGACGACTTCAGTATATTCGACAACTTTCTTCATATAGTCGGCGTTGATGAATTCGACACCGTCGGTGGCTTCATAGCCGTCGCCCCAGGCGAGAGTCAGGTAACACTTGGCGAGATATGCAGCGGCGGCAACCTTGTTGGCACGTCCGCCTCCGTCTTCGACCTCGACAGGGAGTCCGTCGTAGGCCATCCGGAACTCTTCGATGACCTTTCCCATCAGCTCCTGATAGGTATATTCGTCGTTTCTGATCTGCTCGTGGGTGCTCTGCTCGAATACAGCCTTGTCGATCCATGGCACCTGACGGAACATGGTGACAAGTTTGAAATAGCTGTGGCCGCGAAGGAAGTGGACTTCGGCCTCGCGCTGTGCGGCAGTGGCTTCGCCGAGAACTTCGACACCATGCTGTTCGAGGGATGTCAGGGCGCGGTTACAGCGTGAGATGTTGCAGTAGAGCCGATACCATAGCTCGTCGAGCTCTCCGGGCGTCGATGTCAGAGTCGACCATATCTCCATCGGGTGGTAGCCGGTGTCGGTTGTTCCGCCGCCACCTTTGAGGCAGTCGTCAGATCCGAGATCGCCGTAGGGCCAAAGGTTGAAGGGGTAGCTGAACCAGCAGTCGCCGAGAGAGGCATAGGCGGCATTGACCATTTTATCGGGCTGCGAATATGCGAGGTCGCCGTCGATGACGCCCGTCGGGGGAACGTCGATGAAATCGTTGCAGGCCGAAAGAGTCATGGCCAGCGCTATAACGGAATATATTTTCAATGACTTCATTGTCAGTCAGGTATTATTTATGGTTAGAAATCGAGTTGGAGGCCGAAAGAGAAAGATGTCGGTATAGGATAGGCCCAGTTGGCGTTTTCGGGATCGGAGCAGGTCAGGCTCTTGCTCTTGATTGTCAGCAGGTTCTGACCTGAAAGGTAGACGCGCGCTTTTGTCATCCGAAGCTTAGCCAACAGGCGGTCGGGCAAGCTGTAGCCGATCTGGAGCGTGCGGAGTTTGGCGTATGAGCCGTTCTCGACGAAATAAGAGGAAGTCCGGCCTTCGTCGCCGATATTGTTTGTCGTCAGCATAGGGATTGTCGATGAGGTATTGACAACCGGAAGCCACGCGTCGAGCACGCGCTCACCCTTGTTGCTGCCGGCATCGGTGACGCTCCAGAAGTCATTTTGGAACTTCTGGTTGTTGTAGACATCCTGACCGAGCACACCCTGCCAGAACATCTGAAGGTCGAAGTTCTTATATCCGAGTTCGACATTGAGACCGAACGAGAGATCGGGCACGGGATTGAAGATCCACGTCTGATCGTCGGGGGTTATACGGCCGTCGCCGTCGAGGTCGGCGTAGCGCATTCCGCCAAGGCGTGCGTTGTCCTGACCGGAATTCTGAGCCTCTTCGCGCGAGGTGAAAAGGCCGTCGAAGACATAACCTACGATCGAGCCGTAGGGCTGACGGGACTCAACGAGGTTTTCCTTTGTTGTGTGGGCATACGAGCCGGTGGTCGTGTTCGGCAGATAGGTTACCCGGTTGCGGAAAAAGTCGAAGTTAAGGGAGGCTTTGTACCAGAGACCGCATTTCAGACGGTCGCGCCATCCGATAAGGAATTCCATACCCCAGTTGCGAAGCGACGGGCCGTTCAGCCACGATGCTCCCCCCTCGCCCATTGCGCCGAGATAAGCGGGCGTTATGAGCATATCCTTGACATCTTTGATATAGGCGTCGACTGTGCCGAAAAGACGGTCGTTGAGCATACTGTAATCTACGCCAAGGTCATACTGGATCGTTGTCTCCCACTTGAGATTGTCGTTTGCCGTCTGGCTGGCGATATATCCCGAGGGGAAAATGCCGCTCTGCTGGAGCAGGAGGTCGTAGGCGGTGGAGGTGACGCGGTCGTTGCCGTAATCGGCCACGTAAAGAGCGTAGCGGGCGGTGTTCGAGATGGCCTGATTACCGGTTTTGCCCCACGACAGGCGCAGCTTCAGATCATTGAGCCACTGCTTTTTGATATTCTCCGAGATGCGGTAGCCAAGAGTGGCGGCGGGAAAGGTTCCGTAGCGGTTGTTGCGGCCGAATCTCGACGAACCGTCGCGGCGGATGGTAAAGGAGGCCAGCAGCAGGTCGCGCCAGTTATAGTCGACTTTACCGAAGAACGACACCAGAGAATAGGCCGACTTGTTGCCTGTCGATTTCTCGACGCCGACCGATGCGTCGGGATACATATAGTCGGAGTTCTCGATGTCGTAATCTTCGTTATATCCCGAAAAGTCGATACGGCTCTGGCGGAAAAGCTCCATACCGGCGAGAATGGTGAAGTTGTGTTCCTTTGCCAGAGTGAAATTATAGTTGGCGGTGTTTGTCCAGGTCCATTTCGAATCATTGGCCTGCGACAGCGTTGTTGAGTTAGTATCGTTATTTACTATATCGCTGTGGAAAGTGTAGTTATATGAGTGGATGAAAGCGGCGTCGTAGTCGAGGCCGAAATTACTGCGCAGAAGAAGGCCTTTTATCGGCTTGATGTCGACGAAAGCATTTCCGAACAGGCGCCATACATTCAGGGAATTATCCTTGTTGAAAGCGAGCTCGCGAAGAGGATTCTGACGGTCGGCCATGCTGCCTACAGGGCCGGCGTAGGTTTTTCCGTCGGTCTCGAAAACAGGCACGATCGACGGCATCTTCAGAGCGTTCTCCATTGGCTGGCAGTCGACCTGCTTCGTATGGGTCAGCGTGAAGTTCTCACCGACGGTAACAACCCGGCTTATATTGAACGAAGAGTTGATTCGGGCGGCGATATTCTCGAAATTGGTATATTTGAGAATACCGTCGTTCCTTTTATATCCAAGCGAGAAGAATACGTTCGAGCGATCGGTGGCCGACGAAACCGAAGCATCGTAGCTCTGGGCGAAGCCTGTGCGCGAAATCTCGCCGAGCCAGTCGGTATCCGACATAAGCATCGTGCGCCGGGCGTTGATATACCCGTCATAAAGACCGTTGACAGTATAATTCACATAGTTTCCGCTCGCGATGTCATAGACTCTGATAGGATAGCCCGAAGCTGCATTCAGATTCAGGCCATAGCCCGAGGCATAGGCAACCGGATCGATGCCGTCGTTGAGGGCCGCCTGGGCCATGGCTGTGGCATATCCGGGAGTGTCGAGCAATTTCATTGTGGCCTGCGACGAATAGAACTGAGCTGTCAGGTTCGTCGAAAAGCTGACATTGATTCTGTTGTCGCCCTGAGCGGCCTTCCCTTTCTTGGTCGTTATGATGATCACGCCATTGGCGGCCCTCGAACCGTAGATCGAGGCCGAAGCAGCGTCTTTGAGCACCTGCATACTCTCTATATCGTTCATGTTCAGCGAATTCAGAGTCGCCGTTGTCGGAACGCCGTCGATAACGAACAGCGGATCCTGCGATGCATTGAACGAACCGATACCTCGGATGCGCACCGAGCCGGTGCCGCTCGGCGAGCCTGTGGCGGTAACCGTCATTCCCGGCACTTTGCCCTGAAGGGCGCGCATGGGATCGGTGTCGGCCGAAGTCTCGAGCGACTTGGTCGAGACCACCGACACCGCGCCGGTAAGATCGGCCTTGCGCACGGTCTGATAGCCGACAACCACAACCTCGTCGAGAAGTTCGGAGTTTTCTTCGAGATAGATTGTCATCGACGGTGAAGCTTTTACAACGGCCGGACTGTAACCTACATAAGAAACTTTAAGGGTAGAGCCTTCGGGAACCGAAATCTCGAAATTGCCGTCAATGTCGGTGGCTGCGCCCGCCTTGTTCGTCTCACACACGACAGAAGCACCGATCAGCGGCTCGTCATCGGTTTTTGAAAGCACCGTCCCATGCACAGTGATATTCTGTGCCTGCACTACGACTGCCATCAGGAGTGGCAACAATGCACTGAGAATTGTTCTTTTCATTACTTGTGATGTTTTTAAAATTCCTGATGCAAATTTATTCCCTCGTCCGATAGCCTGAATATCACTGATGTTGTGGAGGCTATCATAATTTCGACAATGCACGATATTTTATATGTTATGCACAGTTTTTGCCATATTTTCCGAAAAGGCGCTCCGTCAGGCATTTCACTTCCAGCAGCCGCGCGTCGGTGGCGCTATTTTGCAAGATTGGCTCGGGCTTGAGAAGGGGTCTCGCCGTAGGCATCTCGGTAGCATTTCGTAAAATATGCCGGAGTCGAAAAACCGGTTTCATAGGCTATCTCGGCAACAGTGCGGTCTGTCGTCAGCAAAAGCTCACGTCCGCGCTGAAGGCGCAAACGCCTGATAAGCTCTACAGGCGCATAGTTGGTTAGCGATTTTATCTTGCGGTAGAACTGCGACCTCTCAAGCCCTAACTTGGAGGCTATCATGTCGACATTGAGATCCTGATTGCCGATTTCTTTCATCAATATGTCGAGGAAACGCCTGTAGAAATCGCTGTCGATATCGGTTGTCCCGAGACTCTCCATTGCCTTCGGTTTGCGGTCTGAGACTACCGGGAACGGCCCGGACTGCCACAGATCTTTTATTCGCTTGCGGTTTGCTATAAGGCTTGCGCATCTCGATTTAAGCACACTGCTGTTGAAGGGCTTGGGAAGATAGCCGTCAGCCCCGCTTTCGTAGCCCTCGACGCGCTGCTCGTCGAGCGAACAGGCCGTAAGCATAAGCACGGGTATATGGGAGGTCGACACTTCTTCTTTAATGCGGCGGCAACATTCCAGCCCATCCATAACCGGCATCATCACGTCGCAGATTATCAGATCGGGCACATATCTGGCAGCAAGCCTGACCCCCTCTCTGCCATTCGGCGCCGCTATTATGTTATAGTCCGACGCTAAAAGTTCACCGACAAGTTTCTGAATATCCCTGTTGTCGTCGATTATGAGCACCAGAGGCTTATTCTCGTCGAAAGTGAAGTCGCTTTCTATGTTGTCAAGCTCGGCCCCGGCATCTTCGCGGGCGATCGTCCTGTCAACTTCGGCGACAGTCTCAGACACATGTCTGACCGGTAGCTTCACAGTGAATTCCGTGCCGACGTTCAGAGTGCTTTCCACACTGATCGAGCCTCCGTGAAGTTCCACGAAGGCCTTCGCCAGCGACAGTCCTATGCCCGATCCTTTCGGATTGATACGGTCGACCTGATAGAACCTGTCGAAAATATTGCCGAGATCTCTGGCGCTTATGCCTTCGCCTGTGTCGGCGACCCTGAACGTAAGGTTGTCGCCGTCGCTTTCGTATGACACCGTTATCGAACCGTTGTCGGGAGTATATTTAAAGGCATTCGAAAGAAGATTGAAAAACACGCGCTCGATTTTCTCGACATCAATAGCCATGACCACAGGCGTTTCCTGTGCCGGACCAACAAGCGTCAGTTTGATGTCGCGCTTCCGGGCCACGGAGTAAAACGATTCCATCCAATCGCCCACGACCCGGCTGAAATCTGTCTCTGTCAGAGTCAGTCCGAGTTTGCCGTTCTCATATTTACGAAAATCAAGAATCTGGTTTATAAGCCGCTGAAGAATTTTGATATTCTTATTGGCGATTCTGATGAGTGTCGACTGCTGAGGGGTGAGATTCCCGGCTTCAGCAAGCTGGGCAATCGGTTCGGCAATAAGAGTGAGCGGAGTGCGCAGGTCATGCGACACATTCGTGAAGAAGACCAGTTTAGACTGCGTGGCGATCCTGAGCTGCTCGTTAAGCTGTGTCTGCTTGTTCTTTTCCTCTTCGAGCAGCCTGTTGCGGGCCATAAGCTCTTTCTGATGGCGGCTGCGCTGCCAATAGGCGCGGAGCAGAAGAAAACCGACTCCGAAAAGAAGCACGATAATCGCAATGCTGGCGTAGAAAAGCGACGTCTGCGACGAATGCTGCGCCCAATAATCATCGACCTGTGCCTTGAGCAGTTTCATTTTCCCTGTCTCTTCTTTCAAGGCCTCGTTCTGAAGGAGAAGAATATCGGCATTCGTTAAATCGACAGCCGAAGATACCGGAAGAATCGTCTCCTTCTTATATGGCTCGTTCTTGAGAATCGCCAGAGCTGTCTGAATTAGCCGATGCCCCTCGGTAGGGTAAAGGAAGGTGGCATCGATAACACTGTCGGCCACGGCCTTGATACCGATATTCGGGGCCGCATCGATTCCAATGATCCGGATGTCACGGCGCCCATGCCGCCGGGCAACTTCCGACGCTCCGATTGCCATGCGGTCGTTATGAGCATAAATGAGGTCGACATCGCTGTAGATTTCAAGCAGCGAATCGACGGCTGCCTCTGCGTCTTCCTTGTTCCAGTTTGATGCCACACTCGTCAGCAACGTGCCTCCGTTTTTCTCAAACTCACTGACAAACCCTTCATGCCGCCCTTCGGCGGGCGTCGACCCTTTCAGGCCGTAAATCTCAATTGCCTTGGCTCCTTTCCCTGAAAGGTGGAGCGCATAATGGGCCGCCGAGCGCCCGAGACCCCTGTCGTCGACGCCTATGCGGGCCGTGTAAGTGTCGCCATTGATATTGCGGTCGAAGATAACAACGGGAATCCCTTTTTCATACACTTCCTTAATTATCGGCGTGAGCGCTTCGGCCTCGTTAGGCGACACTATGATTATGTCGAAGCCATTGTCGACGAAATATCTTATGTCAGCGATCTGTTTGGCGTTGCTGTCGTCGGCCGAACGTATTTCGGCGACGGCATCTTCGTGGAACATTATCTCGCGGTTTATTTCATCGTTCATCTTCGCTCGCCAGTCGTCCTGGCTACACTGAGAGACGCCGATTCTATAGGTTTTGCTTTCCGCGCAACCCCAAAGAATGAAAATTATTCCCAATATGAGACAGTGTGAGAAATGACGGTTCATTATCTATGGAATGTTTAAGGTTCTGCAAAGTTAGCGATAATCATATAAAAAAGAGTGCGTTAACTATTAAAAAGATGTCTGTGCAACGAATTTGACAGACTATTCACGATTTTTTATAGCCTTTCTTCGGGCTTTGCTGTAGTTTTGCACTACCGGCCGATGAAACCGGATTTTCATCCCGACAATAACAAACTCAAAACATGAAAAGAATAAGAATCGTCATCGCTTCCTCCCTTATGCTCGCCACGTCGCTTCTGTCTGCGACGGTTTCGGCCGCCGACGGCGTGGAAGTAAGCCACCTCGGTGTGAACAACACTCTGGTAAGAATTACCGGCGCCGGAAAGTATCTTCTGCTTCCTGTGCAGGAATCGAACGACGACGCAAAAGTCAGCGTTCTCGCCGATGGAAAAATCGAAAAGACAATAAACGTCAGACTTGCCAAAAGCAAAGTCGACTATTTTGTTCCTTTTGATCTCGACCCCTACAGAGGGCACGATATTCTGCTTAACATCGTAACGACCCAGAACAGATCGAATATCCGCGAGGCCAAAGATGACGCCTGCTGGAAAAACCTGACTCTGGCCGACACTTTCGACACGACGAACCGCGAGAAATACCGGCCCGCATATCACCACACGCCGCTCTACGGCTGGATGAACGACCCCAACGGAATGTTCTATAAAGACGGCCGATGGCACCTCTACTATCAGTGGAATCCCTACGGGTCGAAATGGCAGAACATGACCTGGGGCCACTCTTCATCGGCCGATCTCGTCAGATGGGAGCACCATCCCGCCGCTATCGAGGCCAACGGACTCGGCACAGTGTTCAGCGGAAGTTCGGTCGTCGACAGCGCAAACACCGCCGGATTCGGCCGCGACGCCGTCGTCGCCCTATATACGTCGGCCGATGTAAACCAGACCCAGAGTCTTGCCCACAGTTCCGACGGCGGAATGACTTTCGAAATCTACCCCGGCAATCCGGTTCTCACTCTCGAGAGCGAAGCCCGCGACCCGAATATGTTCTGGGATGCCGACAACGGCCGTTGGGTGATGTCGCTGGCCCACGCCCTCGACCATGAGATGCTATTCTTTACCTCACCCGACCTGAAGGAATGGACTCTTCAGGGTTCTTTCGGCAAGGGAATCGGCGCGCAGGACGGTGTCTGGGAATGTCCCGACCTGTTCAGGCTGAAAGTCGACGGTTCGGGCGAAGAGAAATGGGTACTTGTCTGCAACATAAACCCCGGAGGCCCCTTCGGAGGAAGCGCAACACAATATTTCACAGGCGATTTCGACGGAAAAACCTTCATTGCCGACACCGACGCCGAAGGCGTAATCCCTACAAAATGGATGGACTACGGCAAAGACCATTATGCGACAGTCAGCTGGAGCGATGTGCCCGACAACCGGCGTGTGCTGATCGGATGGATGAGCAACTGGCAATATGCCGGCGAGGTGCCGACAATGCAATATCGGAGCGCCAACACCCTTCCGCGCGAAGCAGGTCTTTTCCGCGCTCCCGACGGCCAGCTTTATCTGTCGTCGTCGCCCGTGGCCGAGCTGGCCGCCCTGCGCGACAAGCCTTCGGTCAGTGTCCGCAACAAACCGGCAGGCGGCAATGGCCGTAATTTCCCGCTGCCCGGCTCGAACGGAGGCGCCTGCGAGATTCTTCTCGATATCGACAGCCGGAAAGCCGGTTCGGTCGACATCACCATCTCGAACAACGACGGAGAATCGGCCTTACTGTGTTACGACGCCAAGGCCCATACAATGTCGTTCGACCGTCGCCGGAGCGGCTTAACCGACTTCAGTCAGGATTTCCCTACTGTCACGACGGCGCCGACGTTCGAAACCGACGGGAAACTTTCGCTCAGAATATTCATCGACCGTTCAAGCATCGAAGTATTCGGAAACGGCGGTAAGACGGTAATGACAAATCTTGTATTTCCGACCGTGCCCTACTCTTCAGTCTCGGTTTCGGCCAAAGGCGGCAACGCCCGGATCGAGAACTTGAAAATCTATCCGATAAAAGAGTTATAATACCCCCTCATAACTGAAAATCATGACATCTACACAATCTCTCGTCACAAACCGCAAATCATTTCTTCTACAGATAATTCCCGTGATGCTCTGTTTCTTCGTCATGGGTTTTGTCGACCTCGTCGGAACGGCTTCGAACTATGTTCAGAAAGACCTGAATCTGACCGATTCAGAAGCCAATCTGTTTCCCTCGCTTGTATTCTTCTGGTTCCTGATTTTTTCAGTACCCACCGGAATGCTGATGAACAGAATCGGCCGAAAGAAGACTGTGCTGATAAGCCTCGCCGTGACAACAGCCTCGCTGTTTATTCCGGCTTTCGGCGACAGCTACGCTGTGATGCTCGTCGCATTCTCATTGCTGGGTATAGGCAATGCCATAATGCAGACATCGCTTAATCCGCTTGTCAGCAACCTCATCAGCGGCAACAAGCTCGCTTCGACACTTACTTTCGGGCAGTTTGTGAAAGCCATAGCTTCGTTTCTCGCGCCCGTCATTGCGGCATGGGGTGCCACAACAGCCATACCGACATTCGGCCTGGGCTGGCGCGCACTGTTTCTGATCTATGCCGTTGTCAGCTTCCTGTCGATTTCACTGTTGGCAGCCACCCCCATCGACGAGGAAAAGCCCGACAAGGCCTCGGGCGTCGCCGAATGCCTGAAATTGCTCAGACGTCCGTTCATATTCCTATGCTTCCTCGGAATAATGTGCCATGTCGGCATTGATGTAGGCTCGAACACAACAGCGCCGAAAATAATTATGGAACGCCTCGGACTCCCCCTCGAAGAAGCCGGATTCGCTACAGGCGTCTATTTCATCTTCCGCACAGCCGGATGCTTCCTCGGCGCTTTCATTCTCCGCGCCATGTCGCCGAAACTGTTCTTTGCGATAAGCGTCGCAATGATGCTCGCCGGAATGGTCATACTTTTCGCTGGCAACACTTTGGCTATGCTTTATGCCGGTATCGCCTTCATCGGCTTCGGCAACTCCAACATATTCTCGATAGTATTCTCTCAGGCTCTTGTCTACACGCCCAATGAGCGCAACGAAGTGTCGGGTCTGATGATAATGGGGCTGTTCGGCGGAACGGTATTTCCCCTTGCCATGGGCTATGCTGCCGATGCCGTCGGACAGGCCGGAGCTGTCGCAGTAATGACGATCGGAGTAATCTACCTTCTGTATTACACGTTGAAAATCAAAAAAATATAAAACCTTATTACCAAGATAATCATGAACGACATTGTAGTAGGAATGGGCGAAGCCCTGTGGGACGTTCTGCCCGAAGGAAAGAAAATCGGCGGCGCGCCGGCAAACTTCGCCTATCATGTATCGCAATTCGGGTTGCCGAGCCGAGTGGTCAGCGCCGTCGGCAACGATCCCCTCGGCAGAGAGATTGTCGAGAATTTCACCTCGAAAGGTCTCAATCATCTGATAGAGGAAGTGCCCTATCCCACCGGCACAGTCCAGGTCGAGATAGACCCCGCCGGCGTCCCGCAATATGATATAAAGGAGAACGTGGCCTGGGACAATATTCCCTACACCGCGCGCCTCGAAGCGCTCGCCGGGCAAACCCGCGCCGTATGCTTCGGCTCGCTCGCCCAGCGCAACGTTGTTTCGCGCGACACTATAAACCGCTTTCTCGACGCCATGCCGCAGACCGCCGACAGCCTCGTTGTCTTCGACGTCAACCTCCGTCAGGGATTCTACACCAAAGAAATCCTCTGCAACTCGATGAAGCGCTGCAATATCCTTAAGATAAACGACGAAGAGCTTGTCACCGTCAGCCGTATGTTCGGCTATCCCGGCATCGACCTTCAGGACAAATGCTGGATTCTGCTGGGCAAATACAACCTCAGAATGCTCATTCTGACCTGCGGAATCAACGGCAGCTACGTCTTCACCCCCGGCAACGTCTCGTTCCAGCCCACCCCGAAAGTTGAGGTCGCCGACACCGTCGGCGCCGGCGACAGCTTCACCGCCGCCTTCATAGCCTCGCTTCTCAAGGGCAAGAGCGTCGCCGAAGCCCACGCCCTCGCCGTCAGAACCTCGGCCTTCGTCTGCACCCGCAAAGGCGCCATGCCCGAGCTCCCGCCCGACATCCGCTCCCTCTAAGAGACCGTCAGGCGGTTAACGGGCAGCGGCCATAGCGTCGAACTCCGAGGGCGTGGCTGTCGATATGCGGCGCATGAAGGCCTCGGAAGGCCCGTCGATCGAAAGCTTCTTCCGAAGGTTATGCTTGATCGTCTCGACTGTGCGCACCGAGCGGTTTGTCAGAATGGCGATCTCCTTGGTGGTCAGGTTGACGAGGATAAATGCGCACATTCGCGTCTCGGCATTGGTGAGCGTCGGCGCCAGCCGGTAAAGCCGGTCAAAGAAACTCTGATTGACAGCCTCGAAATAGGTTCTGAACATCTTCCACACGTTTTCCTCTCGGTCGAGATCGCTTAGCAACCCCCGGATTGCCTTAAGGCGGACTTCGGGCTGACGGCTTTTGTCGTCAGTCTCTCTGACCACTGCCGACAGCACTTCGTTCAGGCGGGTCATCAGCATGGTCATCGACGTCAGCTGCCGCCCGTTTGACTCAAGCGACAGGCGGGCGTTAGCCAGGGCGTCGCGATGGTCTGCGGTCAGACGGTCGATCTCTCCGCGCAGTTCCGCTTCAACCCGCCGGGCCGCGGACAGCTTACGCCGCACAGCGACGGATACGCCGGCCACTGCCGTCAAAGCCACGCACAGAATCACTATCCACCACAATCTTCCTTTCGACTGACTCTCAAGAGCGGCAATCTTCGACGCGGAGGTGACATCCTCATAGCGCGAGGCAATCTCCTGTATCGCCATTCCGGTGATTGCCGAATTCAGCGAGTCGCTGAGGGCGACAATACGGCGCAAAGTGGCTGCCTCATGCGAAGAATCGCCGCGACGCTCATAATATTCGGCCAGCAGATCGAGGTATTGCCGTTCGAGCGGCGAGCCGTAAATCTTGGCGACATCGGCGGCGTATGTCCGCGTGAGCGCCATAGCCTCGTCATCGCGAGTCTCATCGAGCAGCAAACGCATATAGTTTATAATCGCGAAATTGCGGTTGAAATTCCCATTGTCGACGCTCAGAGCCTGCCGGAAATAATCCTCGGCCATAGCCGGCTGCCCGCGCTTCATGGCAATAACTCCGAGAACTGTGTTTTCAGTTATAGCCCCTGTTTCATCTCTGACAAACTTGCGTGACCTGACTATCTCTGAATAAGCGCTGTCATATTCTCCTGCCGACAAGTAGATGTCAGCCGAAGAGCGCAGGCAGATGCTCTTGAACCGCGACCGCTCCTTATCGTCGAAGTGTACTGAGCCGGGCACCTCGTCGAGAAGTTTCAACGATTTGGTTGTATACTTGCGCGCCAGACGGGGAGCCTCCATAGTCTGGTAGAAATCAATCAGCTGAAGACACGCATTGACATCATAGTGGCGCAGACTGTCGGGTTTCGCCATATTCAGCAGATCGTAGGTCTGATGCAGAGCCGCGGAATAGTCTGACAGCGTAAAGGCGAAGAATGCCGTTTGCCACTTCATATATAGCCGCATTTCGAGAGAATCAGACGGAATCAACGGCACCACCGAGTCTATGAAATCCACAGCCTGACGGTACCGCCCCAAAGAATAAAGCATGTCGATTTTGGCTCGATAAAGTGATAAGCGCCGGCAGCTATTATCGGTCAAAGCAATGAGCGAATCAACATAATTCAGTCGTTGGGCTACAGTGAGGTCTGGCGCCTTTAATTTCTGCGACAGCCATTCCGCCTTGATATCTGCGCCGACATCTTTCGCAGCGACCCCAACCGCGACCGAAGCGAAAGTGACGAATAAGAATATAATAAACCGTAGATTTTTCACGCCGCAAGGTAATGACTTATCCCGAAGCAGCCAAACAAATCTTCATCTTTAACACTTAGATGTCATGTTCAGACGAAAGAAATTCTCACGTTAAACATCTAATATACCTGATATTACAATTTCATACAGATGAAATAAGCGTACTTAGATTTAAATCTACTCTGCAAATTAACCGCATCGGAGTTTGCAAGGCGCCACCCCCATCGATACTTTTGCGAAAAACAACCTTAAACCCAAATAAAATGACAAAACATTACCTCTTATCACTTATGGCCGCCTTAACACTGTCGGCATCGGCATCACCGGCCACCACGTCTACGCGCACGCCATATTCAGTATTCATCCCGGCAAAGACGAGCCAACACTTCGAAAGCAAACTACTTGAACTTCCCGACAAGGCAATCATATCGCGCGGCGAGACAGGCAAGCTGACTCTAACCGCTACCTCCGACAATCCCAAATACGATCTCGATAATACTTTCTACGTAATATATGGCGAGAATTATAAAACAACTTGGTTTTCTGATCCCGATAATACTGAAATTTACGTTGAGCTACCTAAAGGCGACTACATTGTGGCCGCACAAACTCCAATCATAGACGAGACGCAGATGTATGCGAGTGGCGGATTTGCCTGGATTGTCAAAGAAGTAACCGTCGGAGACAACACATCGCTTACCATCAATCCGGCCGAGGCAACCGTCGACATCGTATGCCGGTCGGTCAATCCTGATGGAGAAGAACCGATGTTGCCCACCCGTAAATGGAGTGCCGCAGGGGAGGAGGAACTACTTGAGGGCAATATTACGGAATTTGCCATTACCACAAGGCTTGTCAATTCAAAATTCGGGACAATCCGGGAACTAGAACAGTGCTGCAATTTCGGGGTCATCGATGAATACAAAGACATGGCATCATTCGAACTCCAGCGGGTATCAGACATACATATTAATCCTTTGAGCAACAACTACACCATATATCAGGAACGATTGATGTCGACAGCCGACGACGGCTTCTATTACACAGCCATGCGCCCTATAACCGGCCCCACAAAATCTGTCGAGGGCAAATTCGAGACCGAATATCCCATAACCCATTCAATCACATATCAGTCGAACAGTCAGACCCCGTCGCCCGAAGAGGTCCCCGTACCTTATAGGACCGCAGCTTCACAATATTCATTATCATCTGCCGGAAATCGGATTCAGATAGCAGGATTAAGCAACGCCTTCCCCAACAAACGCTTTTTGACCAGCGTTGCCGACTATGCCGAAAAACATTATGACAACGAAGGCAAGCTCGACGGGATAATGGTATACTACTCCCCTCTTCAGGCAGTTACATTCGATTCCGAAGGCAACCCCTCAATCGAGGTTGTCCAGCTGAACTCAGAATTCACTCATACGGACAACTGGGATGATATTTACGCTCCGGCAGAAGGTCATCCGGCGTTCTCGTTTGCCGAAGCAGAGGCCGACAACAAAGACGGCGACAGCCAGCCCTCTATACTTTTCAGCTCATGGATCGGAAATGAATATGATCCTGAAGAAGAAAAAGAATATATCCAATGGTTTTGCGACGCTCTTCCTGCAGGACGCCGCGGCGAAGTGCGCCTCTCCGACCTTCCGCGCATGAAAACCAATCAACAGTTTTCCGATGAAGACAAGACTTACGTCTACAGCGCCGTCCTCGACAACACTCTCGTAGACGGCATAGAGGGGCGGACCACGGCATCATTCACCATCAAGCCCGCGACCGACATCTGTCCGCCCGTTGTCCAGATGCTCCAGTTCCGCAACACCTCAGGCCGCGTCACTGACCGCTTCGCCAACGCCGCCGACGGACTGCTCCGCATCGCCGCAGGCGATTTCAACCAGAAAACCAACGACCCGGAAACATACAGTTGGTCGTGGTTCGAAGTATCGCCGGCCGAGATGACAGTAGAATACTCGCCTCTCGGCGCCGACAAATGGCTCGAACTGCCTGTGACGGAACGGTCCGAATGGTTCGTCCGCGAGTTCGGCCACACCTACGAAGGCTCGCTCGCCAATGTCTACTCCCCCGACTATAAGGGATGGTTCGACCTGCGCATAACCCTCGCCGACAGCAATGGCTCGACCTCAACGCAGACAATAAGCCCCGCCTTCCGCATCGACAGGGAATCGGGCATCGCCGCTGCCGGTCAGGTCGGTTCAGGCCTCTATGTCAAGGACGATACCGCAGTCAGCGCCGACGGCAAAATGATCGAAGTGCTGACAATCGACGGCTCGATTGCCGTCGGAGGCCGGGGCACCGTCAGCCTCTCGAACCTCCCCCACGGCATATACATCATCACCGACGGCACCAGCACAATCAAGACCGTCCGCTGACCGCCCGTCAGCTACGATAGAAAAGGAGACGTGTCAATTCCGATACGTCTCCTTCCCGTTTCTACATGTTGATCAGAAAATTGCAAAACTTCGGTTTTATCTGATTTCCCACCCTTGAATGTGGCCGGCTGTGTCGCAGATCTGGCTAAGCGTAGGGATGCTCCATGGAGCATCCGACGTTAAAGCATTGACTATCAGAGGATGCACGAGCGTGCATCCCTACGCCCTGATAATAATTACAGATTCTGCAACACCCCCCTCTAAGACATTACGATATAACGCTCCTATTGTCAAGCTCTTGAAACGTACTAAAGGTATAGTGCATAACAATTTTTGCTATTGCGGCGGACGCATTTTACAGCCCGAATTGTGGACACTCGCATTAAAAACGCATCAAATGTCCGAAAAACAGATCACTTCTGATTCCATAGTCAAGCGGGACGCGCGATATCTCTACAACTGCGTTAGCTGGCGGCAACCACCGCTCCCCCACAAATTCGCGGCAAGCCACGGCAGTGCGC
>OHAT01001060.1_pt1 | contig 25653 bp, 18 predicted proteins | sample 1577141 | NCBI WGS metagenome assembly OHAT01 (sample SAMEA3541578, study PRJEB24748) | human gut metagenome | biome: human gut; feature: human-associated habitat; material: faeces | place: China | collected 2012 | reverse complement strand
ACCATATGGATGCCGTTGTGGTCAAAGGAATAATAGTCGTCGCCGAAAGTCTCCCGCCAGAGCCGGATATAGTCTTCCGTAATGGAGCCCGCCGGGGCCCAGGGCATGGGTTTGTCGCCGATGTCGTGGTTGCCGGGGGTGAGGTGGAGGGGGGCGTTCAGTTCCCTGACCTGGGCGTGAAAACGCGCGGCCGCTCCGGCATACAGCTCCTTGACGGCGGGAACCGGGTGGATCAGGTCGCCCAGATGGACCACAAAGGCCACATCCCGCCGGTTCAGATCGCGGACCACATGGCGCATGCGCCTGTTGGCCAGCTTGTTGACCGGGAAGGGCGAATTGCAGTCCAATTCATCCTGATTGAGATGTGAATCAGCAATAACGGCAAATGTAAAAAGCCGTTTTCCCAAGTCCTGAGGCTGCATGCTGTATCCTCCCTGCGGGTTGTGGCCGTGGCGCGCCGCCAGCGGCGGCGGGGGGAGCGCAAAATCGCATTTTCTGCGCTGCGGCCTCCACGCCTGTTACGGCAGTACAGGCGTGAAATTTCAGTAGGAGCGGGAGAGCTTTCTGCCGGGGACGCAGAAACTCTGCCGGTATTCATAGGGTATCTCGTTGTAGGAGCAGGAAAGCATTTCAAGAAAAAGAACAGGGGAGTTTTCAGGCAGTTGCAGCACAGCGGCCACTTCCGGCAAGGCGGTGGCGGCGCAGCACAATTCACTGGCCGACATGGTGGGCGTGCCGTAATCCTCTTCAATGATCAGGGTCAGGGCCTCGCTTTCAAAGCGGCGCGGGTCCGTGCGCGCCAGTTCCGGAAAGCGCGCGGCCTCGAAATAGGAATGCACCAGCACAAAGGGCCGGTCGTCAATGGAAATGAGCCGTTCCAGCTTGAGCAGGGGCGTGCCTTCCTCCAGTTGCAGATAGCGGCAGATGAAGTCCTGCCCCGGTTCCGTGGAAGAGCGCAGAAAAGTGAAGCGCCGTTCCGGATCAGGTTCGCCGAAGGCGGCGTGGGTGCGGTAGAAACGGTGGTCTTTGCTGCGGATGAAGCTGCCCGCCACATAGGTGCCCTTGCCCTGCACCCGGTAGAGAAAACCGGCAATGACCAGCTCCTGCAAGGCCTTGCGCACGGTGCCGATGCTGACGCCGTACTCTTTGGACAACCGGCTTTCCGTGGGGATCAGGTCGCCCGGCTGCCAGGCCTTGCTTTCTATCTGGCGGCGCAGGCTCTGGCTGATTCTGGCATAGGCGGGCAGGTGATTGTCGGGATTGTGCCGGGATTGGAGGGATGGCTCATGGTATTGCATACGGCTTCCTTGTGCGCGGCGCTTATCGGAATACGCGTGGCCGGATAAATTCATATATATGACTAGTTGACTATAGTTCTGCTTACCCGCATTCCCAAAAACTTGTCAAGGCGAAAATGCGGACCGAGGAATTTTTTGGGCTTTGCCGTGCCGAAAGCGGCCATGGCCGGGTCGACCGGCTTCGGGCACGTCCGTGGCGGACTTGCCAGCGCGCCTGCCTGCGGCTAATAGAGAAGGTACATTCGGCCGCGTGGCGGCCTCCGGGAAGCGCGCTTTCCGGTCTTCAAGCGTCTGGAGCATTTCCAAGCGTTAAATGCTCTATTGAGATGTGCCGCCGTTCTTCGGAATCCGGGCGGCGCGAGAGGAGCCAGTAGTGAATATTACCTGCCCGCAGTGCGGCTTCAGCCGAGAACTGCCCGCCGACCGCCTGCCCGCGCGCGCTGTCATTGCCACCTGTCCCAAATGCGCCTGCCGCTTCCGCTTTTCGCCCGAGGACGGGGTGCTGGAAACCCTTGACGCGCCCGCGCCACGCGACGGGACCACGGCGGGCTCGGCAGGGCAGGATGATCCCCTGCCGCCCGGCGCCATTGTGCCGGGCCGCCAAGTACGGGAAGAAGAGCCGGAGCACGCCGCGAGCGAAGCGGAGGGCAAGCGCCGGGAGCCGCGAAGCGAAGACGGCGGCGCATTCGCCGACCGCCCGGATGCCGCGCCGGAACAGGAGGAGGAAGAGGACATCCGCCGGACTGCCAGCCGGGCCTATGCCCGTGAGGCCGCCCGCCTGCGGGAGTCGGAGCGGGATGCGGACCCCCATGCGGAGCATGACTATGAGGCCAATCCCTGGGAGACGGCACCCGGACATGACGGCTGGCTGGCTTCCTTTTATCAGACGGTCATGCGGGCCATGTTCGCCGCGCCGCGCTTTTTCGGCTCGCTCAACCCGGAAGCGCCGCAACTGCGGGCCCTGTGCTTCTACCTTATTATCTGCGTGGTGCAGACGGTGGTGGAGCGTTTCTGGGGCGGCATACTGCTGGCGATCATGGCCCCCAGCGCGGCCACGGACCCGCAGCTGGAAAAAATGCTGGCTCTCCTGGCCCCACAGAGCAATCTGGCTATGACCCTGCTGCTGCGCACGGCCATGCTGGTTCTGCAACTCTATGTTTTCAGCGGCCTGACCCATCTGGCCTACCGTTTCGTGGCGCCGGACCGGGCCAGCTTTCCCCTGGTTTTCCAGGTCATGGTCTACAGTTCGGCCCCGGCGCTGCTCTGCGTCATTCCTGCGCTGGGCTCCCTGGCGGGCATGGTCTGGGGCCTCGCCTGCATGGCCGTGGGCTGCCGCGCGGCCCTGCGTCTGAACTGGCCGCAGACCCTGCTGGGTTTTGTGCCAGTCTGCATGGTGATGGGGCCCATGATTCTTCAACTGCTGTACGCGGTCCAATCCTGAGGCAATGGGCATGGCCCGGTTGTAGCGACGAATCCGCTTTCTCTGGCATGAATTTCGCAAACGTCGGAAATATGGCGCGGCGATCCGGCCCGAGGGCATCCGTGCCCAGGCCGAGGAGCTGGGGCATCTGGCGGAACTTGCCGGCAGAAGCGTGCCCCTGGCCGGACCGGAGGCGCGCCAACTGGCGGAACTGGCGCAGGCCATGGCGCACCTTGCCGACATGACCCGCACGGCGGATTTCTGCCGCCTGTCGGCCGACAGACGCCTTGCCCTCTACGACAACCTGCGCGACGCGCGGGAAAAATTGCTCGCCTCCATTCAGAAGGCGCGCCTAGCCTCGGAGAAACCGCAATGAAATCGTTGCCGCGGCGCGTATGCCCCTGGCTGCCGGGCCTGCTCCCGGTCCTGGCCCTGGTTCTGGCTTTTGCCGCTGGTTGCGCCAGCACCCCGGACGACAGCCGTTCCTCCATCTCCCTGGCCGGAGATTTCAGCACGCCTTTCCAGATCCAGATCGACAATTTCGTGCGCCGTCAGCCGCCCGCCGTCTATGTGTCCCCGCTCGGTCCGGCCGGGCACCGCCCACGCGCGCTTTTCGTGCCCCTGCGCGCCGTGCAGCAGATCACCAATGCCGTGACCTTCAGCGATCTGCTTTCGCGCCAGGTCTGGCAGATCTGGCTTTCGCTTAATGCCTTCGAGGCCTTGGAATACGCGCCCGAAGCCGGTCCCTTTGAACGCTCGCGCGCTCTGGCCCTGGCCCGGCAGCGCGGCGCGGAACTTCTGGTGGGCGGCTATATCAATCACTATATGGACGGCGGCAGCGGCGGCGACAGCTCCCTGTCCCTGGCGATTGAAGTGTATGACGTGAAGACCGGCACGCAGCTCTGGTCCCTGGCCCAGGGCGGCATGATGGAAGCCCGCCAGGTGCACGATTTTTATCTCTTTTCCATCAAGGAACGCAATCCGGCGGATCCGTCGGGGCTTATTGCGCGCTCTCTGGCCTGGGATATGGGCAGGGTGGTGCTGGCCTGGGTGGACCCGGCCGCCGCGCGTGGGCGCGGTTCCTCGTGGGGCAGCGTGTTCGGCCGGAAGGCATTTTAGGGGAGGATGGGCGTGTCCGGCGTCAGGCCGGAACCCCGGCCCGCGGGCTGAGATTGCCCCCGGCGGGCACGGTGGAGGAAACCAAGCTATTCCTTACAGGTAACAATAAATCCTTCAGTAAGATTGTATTTTGGTTTTTCGTTGTATGGGATCAATATTAGATTATAATTTTCATCTAACAAATATGCAGCACTAGATTTTTTTTCTCTTTGATAATCGTTCAACACCCTAATCATATCTGAGACATTTGTAAATTTTTTAGTGATTCCGCCAACACATCTCCTTTCCAAAAATGCACTTTCTGTACATTCCTCAATATAGATATTTTCACCTTTGTAATTTTCTGGAATCAGCGAGATTGCATCATCGCACCCATTTTTTAATAAAAAACCTCTATGGTTCGTCATATAGATAAGGACATCATTCCCAGTTCTATTTATAATAAACGCACTGCCCGGAGAATCGTTTGACGCGATCAGGTATGCTGCCCCTTTGTTTATCAAGGAGCATGCCGAACCTAGCAAAATGCTTATGGATATTACAAGGGTATACGATATACGGACTATCATATTGTCTGTATAATACATTTGTAAATCAAATCCTTTCTCTTGAAGTTATGTAAATTTTCTTATTTACAAATAAGCCTTCCATTTTCTAATCTTTGTCCCTTAAATGGCCCATCATATGGAACCAATAAAAGATTAAAATTCTCGTCCAAGAGATACGCAGCACGTTTTCCTGTTTTCTCTTGGAAGTTATGCAGAGCATCAATCTTTTCAGCTACATTGCCAAAATCTTTGGATTGTATGTCAGGACATTTCCATGTCCTGTATAGCGCGGCAGGACACTCCTTTATTCTCAATCTTTCTGTCGTAAAATAAGAAGATCTTAGAGGGCTATAAATATCATCACAGCCATCTTTCAAAATACTTCCTATATTTTTTGTATATACAACAACATCCTTTCCACTTCTATTTACAATAAATGCTTCTCCAGGAAGTGTACATGATGTAAGTAGCACCACTGAAGTGATTGCAATAAAAATATTATTCATATCTCCATCCATTTTGAATTTTTTCATATATTCCAAGTGCTTTCATTCTTTCTCGTGCGCTGCTATTTGCACCTTGCTCAAAAGGACTTGAATTTGTCCACCATCCACCGTTAATTTTCATCAGTTATGGGCATTCGCCTTAGAGGCTCATTATAAGGATTTAATATCAGGCTATTATCTTTAGCTATTATGAATGTTGCACTTTTACCTGTGCTGGTATGATAAAGTTCAATTTTTCCCATTAAGTTCTTAACGTTCCCACTTCCTTTCATTTCAGCATAATTATTTATAGCATTTCATATATAAAGTTTTTCATCGTTAAAAAATGATGAGCGCAGTGGTCTATAAGTTATGTCATAACCATCCTTAAGCAGATTATAATTTCCTCCTGTTATATAGATAACTTTATCACTTCCGCTTCTATTGGCCAGAAAGATTCCTGGCGCGGGATCGCAGCCATAACAAAAGAAAATACATGCTATTACTATTGCAATATGTTGCACAAATTACCTTTCCATTTTCGAGCAGAGAAGGAGACTATCCGAATTGTTTTCATCCGTTCGGATAGCCTCCTTCGTGAGAGCTGACAATGTTAGTGGGGGCGACTCTAAGTTCTTTTCATTTTTACTGCGCCTGTTGTGTCGCCGGTGGGCCTTCGTAGCCCGGCACTTGCGACAGGTCCGTGTAATTCAGACGCACCTTGAGAGGCGGTATGGGTTTGCCCTTGTAGGTAAAGCCGCTGATGACAAGGGTAGTATTCTCAATGTCCCAGCAATCCAAAGGAAATTTAAAACCAAATGATGGATATGCGAGCGCGTCCTTTGGATAACGCTTGAACTGCATAAGCGCTATAGTTTTTGGGTCAGATAAACGATAGTTGTCATGATTCAGATAAACAGTATCTTTGCATAAATAGCCTTTATTAAGCGCAGCCAAATCGCCGCGAATGACGTTATCGCCTTTCATCATAAAGACGCCCTGGGTATCAAAATTCATGTCCACGGCATTGGTGGAAATTTCAACGCCAAAACATTTTCTCTTACATAAATACTGAGCATGACTTGTAGGCGCGGATTCTACCCGGTTGCCCCAAAAATCGCCTCCTGTGCTTTTCCAGGCTCCAAGGGCATCGGGCAATCGCACCCAGAGCACCAAGGGCGTATTGGAATCACTGGCATATATAGCATAAAAGTAATTAAATTTTGCTTCCCACTCCAAGCCATTTCTATCAGCATTTGGAAAATACTGAGGAAGGTAAGATTTATATTGATACTTCGAATTCCATACATTTTTCTCAGGAGTGAATATTTTCCAGCCGTTAGCGCTAATAGGCGTATATTCTAGTACGGCAAGATAATCAGTTCCATTCATGTATGGGCCACAACCTGAAGATATCAATAATATAATAGCAGCAAGTATATTGCGCATCACTTGCCTCCATTTTTATTTATTTGACGGATTTCAAAACTATGCCTGATATAAGTATCCCAGTTCTTGCTCCAGTTGGTGACATCAAGGGTACTACCTCCCGCATGCACAAAGCTATTCAGAAATGACGGCAAGATCGTTGCTGCGGGAACCCATTTGGGGACGTCAGCGGGTGAAGCATACTTGCCGTCCACAACTTTCATCTCCATGTCATGGATTTCCGAGAAGGACTTGGTGCCGGGTACTCAGCGGGAGCCAGAGGCAGCGAGTTGAGGACCGGCAGGAACCCGCCTCATTCCTGCCTTCGAACAGAAAGAGAGGCTATCCGAATTGTTGCATACGTTCGGATAGCCTCCTTCGTGAGAGCTGACAATGTTAGTGGGGGCGACTCTAAGTTCTTTTCATTTTTACTGCGCCTGTTGTGTCGCCGGTGGGCCTTCGTAGCCCGGCACTTGCGACAGGTCCGTGTAATTCAGACGCACCTTGAGAGGCGGTATGGGTTTGCCCTTGTAAGAGAAGCCACTGATGACCAGAACCGTATTCTCAATATCCCGGCAGCTCAGGGAAAACTTAAAGCCGAAGCATGGATATTTGAGCGGCTTTTGCCCTGTTGAAATTCTAGTCTGCATAAGTGCTATGGTGCGAGGATCAGCAAGATTATAAGTGCCATGTGGATAATAGACTGTATTCTTACATAACGCACCTTTATTGCGTAAAATTAAATCAAGATTAATTTTTTCATTGCCTTTTGTCAAAGAAATATCATGTGTATTGAAGTTTATATCAACAGAATTTGTGAATATATCAACTCCAGAGCATTTATTGTTTTTACAAAAATCTGTATTTCCCCAAATAGTGACTCTCGGAGAACCGTCAACAAAATCAACACGCTCTCCCTTATCGACTTGAAATCCTCCATTTATGACTACCCAGAGAGCAAGATCGACATTTTGCTCAACGGGATATTTTGCATAGAAAAAATTATAGTTTTTTGATCCCCAACTTATAAGGCCTCTATCATCATCGGGAAAATATTGCGGCAAGTACGACTTATAGGATTCTGCTCTCCAAGTATTTCCTGGTGTAAAGATTTCCCATTTGCTATTACTTTCAATAGTATACTCCAGTGTCGAAATATATTGATGATGATAAGATAGTACTGCATGTGCTCCGCATCCTGTCAGAAGCAGAGTTATCAGAATAAATATATATCGCATCATTTTCTATCATTCTCCTTGAGTTGACGAATTTCGTAACTTCTTCGGATATAGGTATCCCAATTCTTGCTCCAGTTGGTGATATCAAGAGTACTGCCTCCGGCGTGCACAAAGCTGTATAAGAAGGATGGCAAGATGGTAACCACGGGAACCCAAGTCGGCGGAGTAGTGCCTGTAGGCTTGTATTTGTCATCCACAATCTTCATTTCCATATCGTGGATTTCAGAGAAGGACTTGATACCTGGAACCCATTGATAGAGGAATCTCAGGAAAGGATTTCTGTCAGAGGCACCATAGTTAACATCCTTATTGGGTTTAAGATTATCTTTGTCATCTCGTATATACTCTAGATGCTTATCAGTCTCATAGTATTCCATGCCAGTACTGGATTCATTCTGTCCCGCACCGGGCAGGAAATTAGCCATGAAGCCGTGTTTCTCGGCTACTTCATCATGTCCCTTGGTCAGTTCCCGCAGGATGCTTGAGCTGACGAAGACGCTGAAGGCTGTCTCCTCATGTTCGGTCACTTCCTGCGCTTTGCCCGTATCCCGGTTCAGGCCGTCGAGCGTCGCGTCCGGGTCACTGCGCACAATGACGGTGCCCTGTCCCACGGTGGCTCTGTCCACTTGCTCCGTATTTTCGGAAGCGTAATTTCCGGAAAGGGTCACATCGCCGAGATCCTTTCTGCCCGTCAGGCTGGTGGTCCCGCCAAGGCTGGCGCTCCATTGCTCGCCGCGCGCGTAGTCAAACAGGTCCGTATAGGTCAGGGTGTCGGTATTCAGGGTCAGCTTGCCGCTGTCAGAGGCGATCACCGCCCCCGTGATATCGGTATTGCCGCCGGTATTGACCGTCACTTCCTTGGAACCGATGATGGCCGTCTGTCCCTGGACCCATTTGCTGTCAAACGTGCCGGACCCGGCGCTGACAGTGACATCCGCTCCGTTGCCGGAATTGACGGCCAGGCCGCCGATCTCTCCGGGGAAGAAGGAAGAGATGTCAAAACTGAGGCCGCCGCCCACGCCCCAGGAGGAGGACACGCTGGAACTCGTGTCCTGAAGGCTGGCGACATTCAGGTTTTTCCCCACTTCCATACGGAGGTTCTCCGCCGCAAGAAAGGCTCCCTGCACATTGGCGTCATTGCCCGTGCTCACAGACAAGTTGTTGCCCGCCATGACCAGCGCATTGGTGTGACTTACGGCTTCGCCCGCAGCTTTCGCGCCGCCCGCATAAGCGGAGGCATAGCCGGAAACGTTCCAACCCGTGGCCCCAAAGCCGATGCTCGCCCCGATGCCCCCTGAGCTGGATGAGGAGGAAAACTTCTGATCCCAGGTGTTTTGCGCGGCAATAATGTTGACATCGTTGGCGGCGGTCAGAGCCGCGTCGCGCCCGGCAATGAGTTTGCCGCCTTCTATGTTGATATTATTTCCCGTGAGCGCGTATATGTCCCGTCCGGCGGTGGCGGAAGAGGGGGCCGCCGTGGTGCTGCGGAAGTTGTTTTTCTGGCTGGATTCCGACATGCCCAAATCCACGGACAGGCTCACCGTCTGCAAGGCCGCGCTCATGGCGGCGGACATGGCTTGCAGACCCGCCCCGGCTGCGGAAATACCGGTAAACCCGGCTCCGCCCTTGGCGTCGCTTGTTGTCCCCGGGATATGGGTAAAGGCATCGGCGGCGCTGGTGACGTTCTGTTTCAGGGAGATGGTCAGACCGGCCTGCACTTCCTTGCGCCAGGACGACATATTCTGCGTATCCGGGGCGGCCAGCATGTTCCAGTCGCGCCCGGCAATGACGCTTATGTCGTTGCCGGCTTCCAGATGGGAAGCCACCTGATTGACGTCGCGCTTGGCCGTGAGCAGCACGTCATTACCCGCTGACAGGAGATTGCCCCTGTTTTCCGTTTGTGATTGGTTGTTCCCCTTGCCCGCGTAGTTGTACCCCGCGTTCACGCTGATGCCTTGCGTGCCGAGGCTGCCCCCTATGCCCACGCTGGATTTGCTGCTGGACTGGGTCGAGTGAGAAGTGTCTTGTCCCGGCAGCAAATGAATATCCCTGCCGGCGTCAAGCGCGACATTGTTGCCGGCCGTGAGCAAAGAGCCCTGCGCGGCGATATCCCGGCTCGAGACAATATGAAGGTCATTACCGGCCATGAGTGTGGAGCCCACATTGGCGGAACTGCCGTTTGAGGATTTTTTGGCTTTTGCCTCATAAAAATTCACACTGCCCCCGCCGAAGAAAAGCCCTCCCCGCGAACTTTTGGACTGATGCCAGGAGTCCCGCACGTTGTCCGCCCCGGCAATCGTTACATCGCCGTCACGGGCCAGCACAGTTATATTGTCGCTGCCCACCAGGTTGGAGGCCGTGAGGCTGACGCTCTTGCCCGCGTCCAGGGTGATGTTTTGGCCGATGAGGTTGGATTCTACCTGGGTCAACGAGGAGTTGCCCTCCTTCTTGGAAGAGGAACTGAGGCCCAGCGCGCCCACGGTGGACTTGGTGTGGCTGAAATAGGAACTGTTCTGTGCCGAGGCCACGTTGACGTTGCCGCTGGCGGCCACGGTAAGGTCCTTGCCGCTGACCAGATTGGAGCCCACCACCGAGGCGTGGCCGGGTGACGCGGGCGCGCCGGAGGCAGCGGACGCGCCCGGCGTCAAACCGGTGACCCCGGCCAGCAGGCTGAGATTGCCGCCGGAGGCCACTGTGGAGGATTTGGAGGTGCGGTAGTCCTGGGTATAGGTGGACTTGGAGCTGGAGGAGAACAGGCCGCCCTTGCCGGACTGGGCCTTGACAAAGGAGCTGAACGTATCCTGCACGGCCACCACGGACAGATCGCCGCCCGCCGCGAGTTGGGCGTCGCCGCCCGCGCCCACCTGGGAACCGGCCACGGTCATGTCCCGCCCGGCGGTCATGTTCAGGTTGCCGCCCGCCGCCACAGTGGAGCCGGTGTGGGTGACGCGGTGCTCCCAACTGCGTGAGCCGCCGTCAAGGTGAAACTCCTCGGTAACGGTGCCCACAGTCATGTCCCGCCCGGCGGCCAGGGTCACGTCGCCGCCCGCGCTGAGCGTGGAGCCCCGGATGGCCAGGTCGTTGCCCGCCACGGCCGTCACAGTGCCCGTGGCCTCGATGCCGCCTTGGGCCAGCACATGCTGGTGGGCGGCATTGCCCGCGTCGGGGCGGGTCAGGGTTTGCGAGACAATGTCGCCCCCGGCCTTCAGGCTGATGTCCCCGCCCTGGATGAAGCCGCTGTTGTTGGCGATGTCGTTCAGGGCCGCGAGGTTCAGGCTGCCGCCGCGCAGCAGGCCGCCGGTGTTTTCGATACTGACCGAGGCCAGGTTCACGTTTTCGCCGCTGATGCGGCCTTCGTTCAGAAGGCTTTTGCCCGCGTTGATGTAGACGTTTTTGGCCTGCACGCCGCCGCCTGAGGCGATGTCCTGTTGGGTGGCCGAGGCCAGGTAGAGGTGGGGCACAAGCACCTTCCGGCCCATGTGCTCTTCTTCTTCCAGCCAGATGATGTCCTGGGTCAGGGCCGCCACCTGGGTCGGGGTGAGGGCCACGCCGACGCTGAGATCAAGCCCCTGGGCCTGGGCCGCCGCCGCGTCCATGAGCCCGCGCATCTGGTCCGCGTCCGAGCTGTAGCCGCTGAGGAAGCGCTGGCCCGTAGCGTCCATGATCTGTTGCTGCACAAGCCGCGTTTCATAAAAGGCGTCGCCCAGCAGAACCACCTGCTGGCGGTCCTGGTCCAGGCCGATGCGGCTCAGGAAATAATCCGAACCGTAAAAAAGGCCCATATTCGTGAACATGGGGTTGGTTTCAATGAGGTAACGATGGCCCGGCGACGTGGACGGGCGGAACATGGGACTGCCCGTAAAAGGATAGCCCGCGCTCTCCGAATTGCCGTTGGGCAGCGAAATGCCCTGGCGGTCGCTGTAATTGTTGAAGGTATCCGCAACGTCCATATACAACCCGGACTTGGCGGAAAGCACGACGGGGGAACGCCCGATCTCTTCGTAGGTTTCATTGTAGGACCGGAAATATTCGCCGGTGAAGTCATCATCGGAGTCCCAGCCCTTCATGGTTTCCCTGACCGTGCGCGTCCGTTGCAGCACGGCGTCCTTGTTGTCGACGTTGGTCGCCTTGACGGCGAGATTATTTCCGGCGGCAATGGTGCTGTAGTGGTTTTCAAGCAGGTCCGCGCTGATGAGAATGTCTCCGCCCGCAAGCATCTGGGCGGACGGCGAATCCTTCAGGATGTAGTCTTCATAGACGTTGACGTAATACCACAGTTGCCTTCTGTCGCAACCGTGACCGAGCAACGGCTTGTTGCATTCATACCATTCGTTGTATGAAATGTGCTTGCCTCGTTCCGCCACTTCAAATTCGCGTTTTTTGTTTTCCACGGTTTTTGCGCTGATGGAAAGCTCGTTCCCGGCGGAGATCGTGCCCGAGAGATTGCGCACGGCGTTCTCCCCCTTGCCGTCGGCGTCGGCGATCAGAATGTCGCGCCCGGCGTAAATTTCGCCGCCGTCGTTGAGCAGCAGGCCGGATGTGTACAGGCGCTGGTCCCGCGCCGCGTACAGAACGCCGCTCATATTGCTCAGGCTTTCGCCGGAATATTCAAGGTCCTGCCCGGCCGCCAGAAACGCGCCGTTCAGGGTTACATCCGTGCCGCGCAGGGTCAGGTCATTGCCGGAAGAAAGGCTGCTTTGAACGTCAAAGAGGGCTTTTCCCACATCCAGAAGCAAGTCGGAACCGGCGCTCAGGCTTGCGTCGTTCAGCTCCGCTTGGGCCACCCGAAAGGCCAGATCCGTGACGGCTTCCGCCTTGGATTTTTCCGTCAGTTTCACGTGCTCCAGGTCCAGCCCCACGCGTCCGCCCTGTACCAGGGTGTTCAGAAGGGCGAGCTCCCCGCCGGAGAGCACGACGTCGCCCCGGCCCGCAATGGTTGAAGAGGCGGCATTGGCCGTGGCGGCCGCGATGGTGATCGATCCGCCGGACAGGACTTTGGCCCGCTTTGCCTCCACTGTGCTGGCGGCGATAGTTGTGTTGCCGTCTTTTGTCAGGCCGCCGGAACTGTCCACCCCGGACGCCGCCTGCGCGTCTTCGCCGAGAACCAGGGTATTGGCTTTGATCGACAGATTGCCGCCCGCATAAAGTCCGGAGGATTTTTCCGGTTCCGGCTCGGGCGTCGGGTCTGACAGACCCGACGCCGGTGCGGAAGCCGCACCGGCGGTTACGCTTCCGGCCTGTTTTTTGGCCTTGCGGGCTTCATATTGCGGTTCAAACACGCCCTTTTCCAGGCGCAGGTTGTCAGCCGTCACCGTCAGGTCGCGCGCCGCCGTGACGGCGGCTCCGGTCAGTTCGATATCCCCCTTGCCGGCCAGCACCGCGTCGCCGCCCGAGACGGCCTCGCGCAGGCGCAGCTTGCCGTCGGCGGTGATCACCATCTGGTCCGCGCTCTGCACCGTGCCTTCCAGGTTCACGCCCACGCCCTTTTCCGTGGCGATCAGGGTGATGCGGTTGGCGTACATGCCGCCCAGGGCCGAGGAGTCAATGCCCACTTCCGGTTTTTCCTCGGCGGCGGGATTGCCGGGATCAGCCGGGGCAGGGGAGGGATCGGCCAGGGGCGTCACCGTGCCGTCGGCGGCCACGCTGTTTTTGCCCGTGACCACGGCCAGGCTGCTGGCGCGCACCTGGGCCTCCACATGGGCCGTGCGCGCCAGCAGGGTAAAGGCGTCCGTGTTGTCGGCGTTGATGCCCGCGCCTTCAATGCGGATGTCGCCCTGGCGCACCTCATAGCCGCGCAGCGCGCCGCCGGGGTCCACCTCCGGCTTGCCCGTGGTGATGGTGGCGCGCGGCACGTTGATGAAGCCGCCGCCGTTGACCGTCACGCCGTTGGGGTTGGCCAGAATCACGTCCGCCGCCCGGCCGTTGACTTCGATATAGCCTTCAATACGCGAGCGGTTGGCGCTGGTCACCTCATTGAGGATGGTGCGCGCCTCGGCCCCACGGTTGCCGTGGAAGTTGGGATTGCCCGCCACAATGCCGCCAAGCTGCGAATTGGCGGCCCCGCTGCTGTTGTTCAGGATCAGGCCCTGCTGGTGGACGTTGAAATCATGGTACTGGTTGTGCGACAGCCCCGAGCCGTTGGCCGCCGTGATGTTGACCACCGGCACGCCGTTGGGCGCGGTCTCCATGCTCGGGCGCTTGTTGGCCGCCGCATTGGGGTCCGGCGTCACACCGGCGGCCCGGACGTTGGCTCCCAGTACGGGCAAAAGGATCAACTGCGCCGTAAGCACGGCGCACAGCAGGACATTGCGCGCTTCCCCTTTCCTCTTCATGATTCCCTCCCTTGAGCCCGGCAAAACGCGCTCCTTGCCTTGAGCGCTTTACGCCCCGCGCGCCGGAATCGGGGGCCGACGCGGCGGAAGATTGTGTGTCAGAATGTGTATCGCAGGGTCAGATACCAGACGTCGTCCCGCTCCTTGACGTAATCCGGCGCGCCCAGCGGGTGCGACCAGGCCGCCTGCACCGAAAAATCCCCGCTGGTGCGCAGCCCCAGCGCCATGCCGTGCATTTCGCCCCATTCGTAGGGATCTTTGCCGTCACGGGCGATGCCGCCGTAATCATAGGCCGCGAAAAGCCGCACCTGGCCGAGAGGCGCTTTTTTGAGCGGGCCCAGCCATTGCTCCGGCACGGTCCAGGCCAGCTCATTGCGCACGTAGCCGCCGCAATCCCCGCCCACGGGCGTCTCCTTGAAGCCGCGCACCGTGTAGGAAGAACCCAGGTACAACCGCTCGGAGCCGTACATGGTCTGTTCGCTGGTCTGCCCGTATGCCGACAGCGACCAGGCCCACTGCTGTTCTCCCACGTTGAACGGGCGGTACCAGCCCAGCGTGCCCGTGGTTTTGCTGAAACTGGTGTGCGGCGTGGTGGAGCCGACGGGGCCGGGCACGCTCCAGGACATGGTGGGCAGGCCCCAGATCTGCTCGGCCTGGAGAGTCAGCACGCCGCCCAGCATCCGGCGCACATAGCTCGCGGCCAGACCGCTGGTGGTCAGGCGGTAGCTGCTGGCCGCCAGGCGCACGTCCTCAAAGCGGTTGACCACGTCCCGGTACTGGATGAATGTTCCCAGCGAAAGTTTGCTTGCCGCATCGCGCCAGATCACCCTGTCCAGGGCCAGGCGGGCCGCCGTGGTCGTGCCGCTGCTGGTGTAGGCCTGATTCAGGCCGTAAATCTGCGTACTGTAATTGAAACGGCTGACGCTGCCGCTCAGCAGCCAGTAGCCGAACGGCACGGAAAACAGGCCGGAAATGCTGTCGCTGTACCCCTCCCAGGGATTGCCGAACTGCCCGGCAATGCGCGGCATGGAACTTGTCCAGTACAGGGCGAACTGGTCGTTGCAGCCCAGGAAGTTGTCTTTTTCAAAACCGAGGGTGTACTCGGTAAGGCCTGTGGTTTCCTGCCCCAGGTTGTCCACCCCGGCGGAAAGCCGCCAGGTGCGCTTCTGCACGTTGTTGATCAGTACCCGGCTGGAGCCCGCTTCCGCGCCGGGTTCAATGCGCATGGTGGCGTTGTTGGAGGGCAGGCGGTTGAGCTGGTCCAGGCCCTGCTCGATATCGCGCAATTGCAGCACCGAGCCCTTGACGCCGGGAAAGATGGTCAGAAACTGTTTGGGTTGCATGGTGGAGGCCGCGTCCGGCCCCACGCTCTCCACCCGGCCCTCGATAATCTTGATGACCAGCACGCCCCGGCTGAGATCCTGCGGGCCCAGAACCGCCCGGGAGGTGACGTAGCCGCGCTCCACATAGGCGTTGGTCAGGCTTTGCAGCACCGCGTTGATGCCGTCCAGGTTCAGGCACTGGCCCTCATACGGGGACACCAGTTTGCGCGTTTGCGCGTCGGACAGCAGGCGCGCGCCCTCCACCCGGATGGAGCGTATCGTCACGCAGGGACCACCGGGACGCAGCGTCTCGGTTCCTTTGGGCGCGCTCTCCGTTTCCGGCGGCGGCGTCAGCAATTGTTGACGCTGCCGGGCCTCCTGTTCACGCAGGCGCTGCTCATACGGCTGGGCCGCGCGGGCGGGCAGATCGAACGGCGCAACGGGCCCGGCGGCCTGGATAGCTGATGCCGGAAAAAGCTGCGACGCCAGAACTGCCAAAACAGCTGCGGCAAGCAGAATTTTATTCATGAGTATATATAGGAAGATGTAAAATAAAAGTAAATATAAATAAATTTATTTTAATTATAAGGTATTGATTCCGCCCGGCAGCGGGTCAAATTAATTAGTAATTTTTTTTAGTCCCAAACAGGGCCGGGGAAAGCCTTTCCGCCTGGGCGGGAAAGGTTTGTAAAAATAGTTGCAACCAGATGCGACTCTTAACCTTGCGTTAACCCATGCCGTCCTAGCTTGAACCGCAATGAAAGCAACAAGAAAAACAGGCGGACGGGCGTGAACCTCAAAACAGCGGATGGAAAACGGCTTCTGGGCATGGCTCTGGCAGTCGCGGTTCTGGCCGTGGGCCTGGGCTTATGGACAAGCGGCACCTCGCGTCCGGATATAATCTATCTGAGTGATGCGGCCCGCAGAAGCGCCGTGCGTCACGTCGTCAACGCCACGGGAGAGGTCAAGGCGGCCCAGCTGGTCACGGTGGGCGCACAGGTTTCCGGGCAGATCGTCAAAATCCATGTCCAGGTGGGACAGATGGTGAACAAAGGCGAACTGATCGCCGAAATCAACGCCACCACGCAACAGAACCAGCTGGAGACGGACAAGGCCCTGCTGCAATCCTATCAGGAGCGCCTGGAATCCAAAAAGATCAGCCGCCGCATCGCCGAGCGGCAGTACCGGCGCGAAAAGGCCCTGCGCGCCCGCGAGGCCGCCTCGCAGGAAGATCTGGAAAGCGCGGAAACCGCCTGGGCCCTTGCCAGGGCCGAAGTGGCGGAACTGGAAGCCCTGGTACGCCAGACGGAACTGGCCGTGAACACGGACATGGAAAATCTGGGTTATACCAGAATCACCGCGCCTCTGGCCGGTACGGTGGTGTCGGTTCCCGTGGAGGAAGGGCAGACGGTCAACGCCGCGCAGTCCACCCCCACCATTGCCCAGATCGCCGATCTCGGCAGGATGGAGATCTGCCTTGAGATTTCCGAGGGCGACATTCCGGCGGTGCGGCCCGGCATGGCCGTGTCCTACACCATCCTGGGCGAGCCGGACGTGTCGGCTCATGCCGTTCTTACGTCCATTGATCCGGGTCTGACCACCCTGTCGGACGGCACCTACGAGAGTTCCTCGTCTTCCTCGACCGGGTCCGCATCTTCCTCGTCCTCCTCATCCGGCACGGCCGTGTATTATTACGGCAAGGCCCTGGTGGACAATGGCGACGCCCGCCTGCGCATCGGCATGACCGTGCAGGCCGTCATCGTCACGGCGGAAAAGGCGGACGCACTGACCGTGCCGCTGCTGGCGGTCGAAGACGGCCCTGAAGGCAAAAGAGTCCAGGTACTGGCGGACAACGGGGGGACGGAAGCACGCAGGGTGGTCACGGGTCTTTCGGACGGCGTGCGCATGGAAATTGTGGACGGCCTGCGCGAAGGGGAAAAGGTCGTGGCCGGACGCGTCACCAGGGAGGAAATGGACGCCCGGACCGAACTCAAGGGACCGGGCCCCGGAGGACCGCACTGATGCCGATCATTGAAGTCCGCGCGGTCAGCAAATTTTTCGGCAGTGGCGAAAACCGCGTTCAGGTCTTGCACGAACTGAGCTTTTCCATTGAGGACGGGGAGTTCGTGGCCATCGTGGGGCCGTCCGGCTCGGGAAAGTCCACGCTCATGAATATATTGGGCTGCCTGGACAAGGCCGGCAGCGGCATATGCCGCATCAACGGCCAGGATACGGCCGATCTGGATCCGGACGCCCTGTCCGTCCTGCGTTGCGCGCATCTGGGCTTTGTTTTTCAGCGCTACAATCTGCTGTCCCGGCTGTCGGCCCTGGAAAATGTGGCCCTGCCCGCCGTCTATGCCGGAGAAGGCAAGGCGGAACGCCTGCAAAGGGCGCGCGCCCTGCTTGCGGACCTGGATCTGAACGACAAGCTGCGCAATCTGCCCGCCGAGCTTTCGGGCGGCCAGCAGCAGCGCGTGAGCATCGCGCGCGCCCTGATGAACGGCGGGCGCATCATCCTGGCGGACGAACCCACGGGCGCGCTGGATTCCGCCAGCGGCGACAATGTCATGAAGATTCTGAAAGAGCTGCACGCGCGCGGCCATACGGTCATTGTGGTGACGCACGATCTCAAGGTGGCGGCGCATGCGGCGCGGGTCATCCGTATCAGCGACGGGCGCATCGTTTCCGACGAGCGCACCCGGCCCCATGCCCCGGCCGCGCTCCACGGCGCTCCGGTCCGTCCCGTGCTCAGGATGACGGGACGTCTCGACCAGTTGCGCGAGGCGGTCAAAATGTCCCTGCAAGCCATCTGGGCGCACAAGCTGCGTTCCTGCCTGACCATGCTCGGCATTATCATCGGCATTGCCTCGGTGGTTTCCGTGGTGGCTTTGGGACGGGGCTCGCAGGAAAAAATCATCGCCGACATCAGCGCCATGGGCACCAACACCATCGACATCTTTCCCGGCAGGGGCTTCGGAGACCAGCGGGCCGCCCAGATAACCACCCTGACCGTGGCCGATGCGGATATTCTGGCGCAGCAGCCCTATATCGCCAGCAGCACCCCTAATGCTTCATCCAGCGGCACGCTGCTGTACCGCAATATCTCGGTTACGGCGCAGCTCAACGGCGTGGGGGCCGGTTACTTTGACGTGAAGGGCCTGGAACCGGCCTCGGGCGGTTTTTTCGATGAGAACGCCGTGCGCCGCAACGAGTCCGTGGTGGTCATCGACGAGAACACGCGCCGGCGCCTGTTTCCCCTCGGGCAGGCGGAAGGGCGGATTCTGCTCTTCAACAGCCGCCCCCTGCGGGTCGTGGGCGTGGTCAAAAAGAAGGATATGGGCTTCGGCCCTTCGGACACGCTGAATATCTGGGCTCCGTACACCACGGTCATGTACAGGATTACGGGGTCCCACAGCATCGCCTCCATTACGGTCAAGGTCGCGGACGGCGTCATGCCGCTCATGGCGGAACGGAACATCACGCGGCTGCTCACCGCACGCCACGGCAGCAAGGATTTTTCCACCTTCAACACCGACAGCATCCGCCAGACCATCGAAAGCGCCACCGGCACCATGACCCTGCTTATAACGGGCATAGCCCTTATCGCACTGGTGGTTGGCGGCATCGGCGTCATGAACATCATGCTGGTTTCCGTCACCGAACGCACGCGCGAAATCGGCCTGCGCATGGCCGTGGGCGCGCGGCGCGTCAATATCATGGAACAGTTTCTGCTGGAAGCCGTGCTGATCTGCCTGGTGGGCAGCGTGGCGGGCATAGCTTTGGCCGGTCTGATCAGCGTGGCCGCGAGTATGCTCTCCCTGGGATTTTCACTGCGATTTTCCATGGATTCCATCCTGCTGGCCGTGGCCTGTTCGTCTCTCATCGGCACCTGCTTCGGCTTTGTTCCGGCGCGCAACGCGTCGCGGCTCAACCCCATTGAGGCGCTCTCGAGGGAATGATGGCAAAGCGTTGCATGTTCCGTTGCGTTCCGGTCCTGCTGCTGGCCCTGGTCCCGGCCGGCCTGCTTTCGGCCTGCGCCGCGAAAGAGCGTTCCGGGGCGGAGATCATGAGCGCGGTCATCTCTGAACGGCAGACGGCCGCCCGCTATAATCTGAATACGGAATGGTGGCGAGGCTATGGTCTGGCGGCCCTGGACCGGACAGTGGAACTGGCCCTGGAGCGGAACACGGACCTGGCGGCCAGCGCCGTTGCCGTCAACCGGGCGCAGTATGAAGCGCGGCTCATAACGTCGGACCTGCTGCCGGGCTTTTCCGCCGGGGGCTCGGCTTCCGCTTCCCGCAATCTCAAGCCGGGGCACCATCTGGAGGACGGAAAAACCTGGCGGGAGAGCTGGCAGGGCGAGGCCGCCATGAGTTATGAGCTGGACCTCTGGCGGCGTCTGCGCGACGCCTATGACGCCAAGGCCTGGGAATACCGCGCCAGCGTGGAAGATCTGGCCGGTGCGCGCCTGGCTCTTGTCAACAGTGTGGTGAGCGCCTGGTTCAGGCTGATGTATACCGAACAATCCATCACCCTGGTGGAACGCAATACCGAGACATACCGACGCATCCTTGAAATCGCCCGGGCGAGATACCGGGAAGGCAAGGCCACGGTGGTGGAGCCGCTTCAGGCCGAGCAGTCCCTGCTCAATGCCGGGAACATATTGACGGAGCTGCGCACGCAACGGGCCGAAACTCTGGAAACGCTGCGCAATCTGTGCAATATGCGGCCCGGCGAAACGCCGCCCCCTCCCGACGGCGCTGACATCATGGCCGTGGCCGCCGTGCCCGTGGACCTCAACGTGCCCATTGCCGCCTTGGCCGCCAGGCCGGACATCCATGCGGCCCAGGCGCGGCTGGAGGGGGCTTTCAAAAACCTGGAGGCGGACAGGGCCGCCTGGTTCCCGCGCTTGACCGTGGGCTCCACGCTCAACCTCAGTTCGGACACGGCCGGACGCTTCTTCAATGTGCCCCTGCTCACGGGGCTGGCGAGCCTGAGCCTGCCCTTTCTGGACTGGAACACCCTGCGCTGGAACGTCAAAATTTCGGAAGCGGATTTTGAAAGCGCCCGACTGAGCCTCGTGCAAAGCCTGACCACGGCGCTCAACGAGGTGGACACCGCCTGCGCGTCCTACGTTCTGGCACGGCAGACCCTGGAGCAGACGCAGCAGGTCCATGAACGCGACCGGCGCATTGCCGCCTACTACGGCACGCGCCATGCCCAGGGCCGGGAGTCGCTTAAGGATTATCTGGAGGCCCTGGCGACAGCCGACAATTCCGCATTGTCCGTGCTTTCGGCGCGGTATACGCTGCTCACCTGGGAGAATGGAATATACAAGGCCATGGGCGGTCGTTATGAGCCCAAACAACAAGGAAGCGCTGATTGATGGTCTTTTTGCCCTCCGCCTGCGTCAGGATCAGCCTGTGCGAAACGCATCCATATCTTGATATGGTTCATTCCGCGCTGGGTTCGTTTTTGGGGGCAGAGAACAAAAATCTTCATTGCCCTGCGCTTCCGGATAAGGGAGGGGCGCTGCATGCTGCACATCCTGCTTGTGGAAGATGATGTGGACCTGGCCACAACCATTGTGGAATATCTCGCACTGGAAAACATGCACTGCGACTATGCCCGGACCGGCGCGCACGGCCTGCAACTGGCAGGCGCTCCGGCATGCGGCACGGCCTACGACGCCATTGTGCTCGACCTCAATCTGCCGCTTCTCGACGGGCTTTCGCTCTGCGCCCGGCTGCGGCAGGAGGGCGACGACACCCCTGTTCTGATGCTTACGGCACGCGGACATATTGACGACAAGCTCGCCGGTTTTGCGGCAGGAACCGACGATTATCTGATCAAGCCCTTTGAAATGCGCGAACTGGTGGCGCGGCTGCAGGCCCTGTCCCAGCGGCGCAGCGGCCAGGCCAGAATATTGCGTTGCGGAGATCTGTTCATGGATGTCAGGGAGCACAGGGTAGAGCGGCAGGGCAGACTGATACAACTCTCGCCCATCGGCTGGCGCATCCTGCACGTGCTGCTGCGCCACTCGCCCGAGGCGGTCAGCAGGCAGAAGCTGCTTTTCGAAGTATGGGGGGACGATCCGCCGGACAGCGACAGTCTCAAGGTGCATCTTTTTCATCTGCGCAAGAGCATTGACGCCCCTTTTGACACGAATCTGCTGCACACCATGCCCGGCCACGGCGTGGCCTTGCGCGAGGGAACCTCCTGATGGACCGGAAAATCAGCCTCTCATGGTTTTTGAGTCTTTCTTTTCTGGGCATCGCCCTGTTGCCGGTAGTCGGCTATGCCTTTCTGAGTCTGAGCTTTTTCGGCAAGGGACTGGACAGCATCATCTCGGCCAATCTGGCGCAGGCCGTGCAGCTATACGCGGCCGACACCCCTGCTGCGGGCAGGCGGGGACTGCAAAACGTCAACGGCCTGGAGATAGCCCCCCGCTGGGAGGATATGCCCGCCGAGGTGCGCGACAATCTTACGCCGCCGCTGCGGGAAGGGGCGCTCTACAAGTATGATCTGGGCTCATGGCCCGATCCGCCGCAACAGCTCAACTTTGTCATGCGCGTACGCGCGGATGGGCAGGACTACTACGTGCGCCAGGGCGTCAGACAGGAGGACGCGTCCCCTCTGGTGGGACGTCAGATGGCCGAAACCGTACGGATTCTCCTGGGCGTCAGCGCCGTGACAGTAGCGGCGCTGTTTCTGTTCACCCGCCTGCTGATCAGGAAAGTCTCCCGTCCGGCCAAGGCCCTGGCGGACTGGGCCGCCGAACTGGACGAGCAACGCCTGAAAGAGACGCCGCCGGACTTCTGCTATCCGGAATTGAACAAGCTGGCCGCATTGATCCGGAAAAGCCTTGTGGCCGAGCATCGAAGCCTGGAGCGTGAACGGCTGTTTTTGCAGTACAGCAGCCACGAATTGCGTACGCCCATCAGCGTTGTGCTCGCAGCCACGGAACTGCTGCGAAAGATTATGAGCCGCCGTGGCACGGACCGGGAAATGGAAAAGTCCATTGTCCAGCGCATTGACCGCGCCGGGCATATCATGACCCATCTGGTGGAAACGCTGTTATGGCTTGGACGGGATGTGGCGGAAATGCCCGCGCCCGGCATGGTGGATATCGATGCGCTGCTGAAGGAGATAGTCCATGATACAAATAAATTATATATTGAAAAAGATCTGAAGTTCGTTCTGGAAACGGCCCCCTGCCGGATGCTTTTGCCGGAGGCCGCGGCACGTATAGTCCTGGGCAATGTTGTGCGGAACGCATTCCAGCATACCTTGCGCGGCATCATTCACATCAGCCAGCACGGCGGCGTGGTCGAAGTGGTCAATTACATGGCCAGAGAAAGCGATCTCGCGGGAGACATCGGTTTCGGGCTTGGACTGGAATTGACGCGGCGGCTGACGGCCCGGCTCGACTGGCTTTACACAAGCCAGGCTTTTCCCGGCCGGAACGTGGTGACTGTGCGCCTGTCGGAAACGGTGGCTTTGCCCTGTTGACGCAGGGCAGCCGTTGCGGCGGATTTTTCAGCAAATCGGCAGGGGTTATGAAAATTATCTTGACTTTGAAATTCATTTTCAATTATAAAGAGGTCACGTAAAGCGGATACAAACGGTTCTTTTCGCCACGGGGGTCAGCGGGAAGGCCATAGCCAGGAGAAAAGCTATGTGCGTTACCTTGATCGGCGGCATGGACAGGCTGAAGCCCGAGTATATCGCGGCGGCTAAAGAAGGCGGCCACAGTCTTAAGTGCATCAGCCGCAATGAACGGAATTTCATGGACAAGATCGGCAATCCGGACAGGGTGATCGTGTTCACCAACAAAATTTCCCACGAGGCCAAGCGCAAAGCCATGCAGTTGGCAAGGTCGCGCAATATTCCCATCCATATGGTGCATTCGTGCGGCGTCTCCTCATTGCGGGAATGCCTGCGCTCTTCATGAATGCTTGACATCCGGAGGACAAGTAGCTAGTTCATTTCGGAAATGAATTTCATTTTTATGGAGTCCCGGCAATGAGAGATATTCGGGTCACGGATTGTGGGCGGCAGGTGGTCCCTGCCGCCGGTTATGCCATGGGGGAGGTTCCGGCATGAGTGCGGTGAGGCAGTTCAAATCGGTGGAGGAAATGCACAGCGGATCGTCCGCAATGGTGCGCATTGCGCTGGCGGGCAATCCCAACTGCGGCAAAACCACGGTGTTCAATGGGTACACCGGGGCCCGCCAGCATGTGGGCAATTACCCCGGCGTGACAGTGGACAGAAAGGAGGGCCAGTTCGTCTTCAACGGCGAGCCGGTGACACTTGTGGACCTGCCCGGAACCTACAGCCTGACCGCCTATTCCCAGGAAGAACTGGTGGCCCGGCGCGAACTGGCGGCCAACAATGTGCAGGCCGTCATCGATGTGGTGGATTCCTCCGCTCTGGAACGCAATCTGCTGCTGACCGTGCAGATGCTGGAAATGGGCATGCCCGTTGTGCTGGCCTGCAATATGATGGACGAGGCCCGCGCCGCGGGCATCCATATTGATATGGACCGGCTGAGCCGGATGCTGGGCATTCCGGTGGTGCCCATGGTGGCCCGTACCGGCGAGGGACTCAAAAAAGCCATGGAGCTGGCCGTTGGCCTGGCCCGGGCGGGCAAACGGGACCCCTTGCGTCTTTCCTACGGCGCGGACCTGGATACCGCGCTTCTGGAGCTGGAAAAAGGCATTGAGAGTTCCGGCCTGCTGGCCGCGCGGTACCAGTCCCGCTGGGTGGCGCTCAAGCTGCTTGAGGGCGATGGGGACATGCTCAAGGAAGCCCGCGCCGCCGACGCCAAAACCACGGCCGAACTGGAAGCCATCTGCAAAAAGGCGGTGGCGCATGTCCGCGACACGCTCAACACCAATATGGAATCCGTGATCACGGACCACCGTTACGGCTACATTCGCAGCATCCTGCGTGACGGCATTGTGAGTCAGGATCCGGGCAAAAGCCGTCTGGCTCTTTCCGACAAGCTGGACAAAGTGCTGACCAATGCCTTTTTCGGCCCGCTGATCATGCTTGGCGTGCTCTACATGATCTATCAGATCACCTTTGAGGTCGGCGCGTATCCCCAGGGCTGGGTGGAAGACGGTTTTGCCTGGCTGGGCGACTTCTGCACCAGCGTGCTGCCCGAGGGCTTGGCCCAGTCCCTGGTCGTGGACGGCATCATCGCCGGTGTGGGCGGCGTGGTCAGTTTCGTGCCCCTGATCATGATCATGTTCGCCCTGATCTCCTTTCTGGAAGACAGCGGCTACATGGCCCGCATGGCCTATATGATGGACCGGATTTTCCGCTTCTTCGGCCTGCACGGCGCCTCGGTGATGCCCTATGTCATTTCCGGCGGCATCGCGGGCGGCTGCGCCATTCCCGGGGCCATGGCCACCCGCACCCTGCGCAGCCCCAAGGAAAAGCTGGCGACCCTGCTGACCTTGCCGTACATGACCTGCGGGGCCAAACTGCCGGTCTTCCTGCTGCTGGCCGGGGCCTTTTTCCCGGAAAACGCGGCCACGGTCATGTTCCTGATCATGATTACCGGCTGGGTGGCGGCTCTGGTGGTGGCCCGCCTGCTGCGTTCGTCCATCGTCAAGGGCGAAGCCACGCCTTTTGTCATGGAACTGCCGCCGTACCGCATGCCCACATTGTTCAGCGTGTTGCTGCACTGCTGGGAACGCGCCTGGATGTATTTGAAAAAGGCCGGTACCGTGCTTCTGGCCATTTCCGTGGTGATCTGGGCCGCCATGACCTTCCCGTCCCTGCCTGAAGAAGCCGCCGCTCCTTTTGAGCAGAAGATCGAACAGCTCGAAACGCAGGTCAACGCGCTGCCTGAAGGCGCCGAGGGACGCGAGGCCCTGGAAGGGGAACTGGCCGATGCGCGAGACCAACTCGGCGAAGAGGAGCTGGCCTACTCCGTGGCCGGGCGTCTCGGCAGGTTCGTGGAGCCCGTGACCAAACCCGCCGGTTTTGACTGGCGTACGGACATCGCCCTGCTGGCCGGCATCGCCGCCAAAGAAGCCGTGGTCGCCACCATGGGCACCGCATATGCGCTGGGCGAGCAGGACCCCGAAGACGCCGCGCCTCTGGCCGAACGCCTCAAGAGCGATCCCTCCTGGTCCAAGGCCACGGCCCTGTCCCTGATGCTCTTCGTGCTGCTCTATTCGCCCTGCTTCGTGGCCCTGGTGGTCATCCGGCAGGAGGCCGGAAGCTGGGGCTGGGTGGCTTTCAGCATCCTGTTCAACACGGCGCTGGCTTATGCCATAGCTGTGGGGGCCTACCAGATTGGCCGGACCGTCTGGGGCTAACGACAATTCCCTGTTTGCAAAGATCTGGCCGCGCGGGCGGCGGCTTTCGCCGCCCACGCGGCACAGTTGATGCCCCGCGCCGCATGCCTTGACAAAGGCGTTGCGGCGCGGGCATTATTTCCGGCATTG
>OHAT01001053.1_pt1 | contig 25749 bp, 20 predicted proteins | sample 1577141 | NCBI WGS metagenome assembly OHAT01 (sample SAMEA3541578, study PRJEB24748) | human gut metagenome | biome: human gut; feature: human-associated habitat; material: faeces | place: China | collected 2012 | reverse complement strand
CAATTTTTCGAATGCTGGAGAAGAGGTGCTTAAAAATATACAACGTATCCTTTTCAGATATATATTTTATAGAATAACAATTACCCGAAATACCAAGTTGAAAAGGTAGTCCGAGCTTGATGATTTCAAAAACATTCAAAGAAGGATCTGGAAATTTGTAGCACGTTGCACGATCGCATATATCCGATATTATGGGTAATAAACTATCGATATCTTTTTTGGAAATCTTACCAAGTTCTTTAAAATACGATATGCCAAGATGGACTGCTACGCTTGATTCTGTTAATGTATATTGATCTTTGTCTTTTTCGATGGAGTAAACAAGTGTTGTTCTGTTTCCTTTTTCCCAATGAAGAGAAGATCTGCAGGAAACTGTGATAATAGACCAGTCGTTATTCAATGGGCATCGTTGAGTATTTGAACAAGACGAAATTACTAGAGAACTTACTAGTAATATTGCTATTATTATAGGTGTTTTTAATACGTTCATAATGGGGAATGGAAAAAATCTTATTCGCTGGGGCGATACCTGTATGTTGACAGGTCTTCATTCAATTTTATGCTTTTATCTCCATATTCCGGATATTCTCCTTCTACTGGTACGATAGGTTGCATTTCGCTTGCAATTTTTCGAATGCTGGAGAAGAGGTGCTTAAAAATATACAACGTATCCTTTTCGGATATATATGTTACTGCAGGCTCATTATGTGAAGTTATATTGAGTTGAAGAGGTAGTCCGAGCTTTTTAATTTCAAAAACATTCAAAGAAGGATCTGAAAAATTGTAGCACGCTGCACTATCGCATATATCCGATATTATGGGTAATAAACTATCGATGTCTTTTTCCGAAATCTTACCAAGTTCTTTAAAATACGATATGCCAAACTGGACTTCTACGCTTGATTCTATTAAAGTATATTGATTCTTATTCTTTATAATAGAATAAACAAGCGATGTTCTATTGCCTTTTTCCCAGTGAAGAGAAGATCTATTAACAATTGTGATATTGAACCAGTCGTGACTCATTGGACATCGTTGAGTATTTGAACAAGACGAAATTACTAGAGAGATTACTAGGAATAATGTGATTTTAATAGTCATTTGTCTTCTTTGATTTTGAAGTTGCAATCTTTTAGTTCCTTTCCAAATATATCTGCTAGTGAAAATATTTGTTCTATGTGTCGCGGTTTGATCCCTACCTTGCTAATAGAGCGTGTATGAGGGCCCATTATTGATGTTTCATAATCTTTTGGTAAGTCTGATATTTTTTTCTGGATAAAAAACATTATCCGTGTATTCATCATTTACTGCCCAGGAATGTTCTCTGGTTCAGGAAGTCATTCTTTTCAATCCGAAGGGAGACATCGAGGAGGCCTTGATGAGAAGATTAACTATACAAGATGAAATGATTAATCAATTTACGAAGGTTCAGTAGTCATGAACCATGAAATAAATTAACAAATTCTTCTTTCTCGAAAATCCACTTCTTGTTTATTAATTTGTAGTAATATTTTTTTTTCTGGCGGGCGTAATCTGGGTTCCAGTTTATATTCATATGTTATTATAGATATTTCTCGATTATTTGTATATATTGAAAATATTTTATTGTCTTTAGAATTATAGCTTTCTTTGATTTTATTCAGCATAGGCATGAATAGACGTGGATCGATTTTTTCCAATATTTCCATTTCAGGAAGAGAATCAAAATCTAATTCTTCAGACAGAGACGACAGGCCTCTTCTTACGGAGCCATCGAATCCAATGACGTAATAATAACTTTCGTTTTTGGTGTACTTTGAATATATTTCAATATTTCTATCATAGAAATTTATACCAATTTCAATTTTTATATTCTGTTTTTCAATATTTAGTTTTTTTACAAGCACATCAAAAATTAGCTGTGATTTTTCGCAAATGATATTGCAATTGAAATTTTCGCAATTTGCAATATTATTAAATATTAATAATATCAGTATATAAATAAATTTCATCTTGGTCGTGGGTGATAAATAAGATCATATCCTTGTCTGTTTACAGGGGAGAAAGGTGATGCATTAGTGCCCCTGCGTGATCTTTGTCTCTAAGCAAACGATGCGTCGATCATCTTATCGGGTTGGATATCTTCCTCCAGGAGGACTTGGGGTCGGCATTGCCAGTTGGTCGAATTCTTCATCATTGAAAAAGAAACTGACCGGTTTTGTGGAATTATATTCTGAATATAGTTCCGCTTTATGGCTATCATCGGTAACGAATCTAATTTCTTTGACATAAATTCTCCCATCGAGAACACTAATTATCTCTACATCATCACCTGTATCCAATAATTCAAGCAAATATTCCTTGGAACCATGGGGTGGTACTACTATTGTTCTTGATGAATTATCACTATATCTGTTCCATATAACAATGGATTGTTTTTTGTCTGAAATGTTTTTAAGATTGATAGTAACTTTATTATCTTGAAATTTTAGTTCAGTTTCAAATGGTATGATGCCTGGATTTTTATTTTTCCTCTCGGTCCTGTTCCTTTCAGAACCTTGGATTTGTTCATAAATATAATCAATTGAAAAAAAAGAATATGGAACAACCAACGTTTCTCCCTTGTATTGCGCCAGAAAACAGTTGGAATCCTGAAAGTATGTATCGTAGCTTATGTGTGAGCTCACTTCTTCTGGAGTTATCGAAAAGAGGCCGTCTTTATTGGTTGCACCTGTGTAGATGTGGATATACTGGTTGGTCGTTTTTCCTTGCATCGTCAAGGCTTCCATTTGAACCTCAGGAATAGGAGCTCCCGTCGAAGCTGTTGCAACATAGGAAAGCAATCCAATAGATCCAATTCTTGGAACAATGGCGAATTGACTGTAATAGAACATTTTATACAGTAGTTTTCCTGTTTTCTCCGACTGTAATTCAAGGATATAATACCCTGTGTGTTTACCGGGAATAGCGAGTTCACCATGAGGAGAACTTATCTTTTTTGAGACGAGAACTTGTAAATTGTGATTCGACAGGTAGGAAGCATAATCATGCTTGTTGTCCATAAACAAAGACAATTCCTTCGGTGGCACTTTGGATTTCAATCTTTCGCAGATCTCGGGAGTCAATTGGTCAAATCCTTTGAATAGATTGATTAGTGAAATGAAACCTTCATTGATAGCCGTTTTATAAATGGAAGCATTTATGGAATTCTCATCGCTGATATCCCCGTGAATGGATATAGTTCCGCCACTATCCAATGTGACTGATACACCTTCCCAATTGAAAGAAGGAGATATCTCATTTTTCGAAAATGCTAACGGAGAGAAGATAAGAAACAGAAAGTATATTATTTTTAATCGCATGTGACTAGTCGCTTGAAGTGGATGGACCGGGCTTGGCTGATAGCTGCTCAATGAGTAAGTATGCGATTGCCGTGGTAGGCAATAGGAATAATATTTCAAATATTGAGTTCGTGCTTTTATGTGGAAATTATTGTTTTATCATTCATTGAATATTTGATTTGTAATAAATTTAAAGAAAAACCATATGTTGGCAGTTGAAATAATCGATAAAACAGATGTCCTTGAAACCATATTAACCAGACTCCCAATACGTGTTGCCAAGGGAAAAATAACCGTGACAAATTACGGAGCCTAGAGGAAATTATTCTCATTCCATAGTTACTGTCTAGCATTCAAAAAGTCACATGTCTATGAATTTCTGCAATAAATTTGATGTTGGCTTTCACGGAAATTTTCCCTGCTTGTTCTTCTGCGGAAAACGGGTGTATTGCCATGAATTCAAAATAGGAAGGCTATGATAGATCAGCATTCTCTTTGAATATATAGAGGCAATTACTCGTACTGATCGGATACGGAGCAAGGTGATTTTTTGAAATTATTGGATGCTCCTGCAATTAAGGCTTGCGAAATTTGCAAAACTTGCTAGAAGGAGTATAACAAATAGGAATATGTTCCTATGATCCGTATTCCCATGGATCGGATCAATAGATCGAAATTGATTCTCAATCAATAGCTTAAAAATACAAAGTTATTGGTTCTTGTGTATTGTATTTATGAAGTTCAAATATCATGATGCCGGTTCTTGATGTGGGGAAGGACTGGGAACACCGAATTTTGATTCATTTCTCGTCCCCAAAATTTAAAAGTAGAAATAAAATGATGAAAATTGCAATATTGTTATTATGTGTAACCGTGGCAAGTCCGCTTGCCATGGCTGATGGAAGTTGGACTATTCCGGGTGACCCTAATGTGGCGAAAGAGCATTACACGAGTCCTCTGCTCAATAGTATGGAAGTTTGGTTGATGGCGGAGGACGAGGCCTATCGGGGTGGTCCTCGTTATCCAACAATTACGAAAAGGGAGGCACGTAAGAGAATGATTGTCCAAATCAAAAAAGGACTTGGTCTTAATGATTATTGGTCGTGTGATGGGAAAATAACCTCTCCGCTTACACTGGCAGTCAAGATGAAGGATACTGACATTCTTCGATTGCTTCTCGAGACAGGATCTGATCCCAATCATAAAGCGAATTGTCAATTGATGGAAGATATTCTGATGTGTACTCCCTTAGTTCGTCAAGGAGGTACTCTTGTTTTTGATGGTGGAGCCACCTACAAGACGTGCCTTACTTTTTTTGATTTGCTGCTCCAGCATGGCTGGGACATGAAGCTAAATGAAGCTTATGTGTTCGGATTTGCTCCCAAAGAAAATGTGCATCCCCTCAGTGCAGCAGTTAATTGGAGGGTAGCCCCTTATGTCCGATTCTTTCTGGATCATGGAGCGGACCCATTATTGAAGGACAAATCCGGGAATAATGCGCTCCTCTATTGCGAGAAGAAGCTGGCTGAAGTGAAAGCAAATAACAAGCCGGACAGAGTGAAGGCTATGGAGGAAATCCACCGCATGTTGCTCGACCACATCAAGGCGAAGCAATCGGCGTCATCAGCTACTGACGAGAAGTAATCAAACAATCCATTCAGAGGATTGTCGCTCTGGGCAGCCCTCTGGATGGATCAATTATAAAGATCAAACCGCAAAGTTAATGATGAAAATGGCGATATTGTTCTTCTGTGCAACCATGGCAAGTCCGCTTGCCATGGCTGACGGAATTTGGATCGTCCCTGGCGATCCAAATGTGCCGAAAGAGCATTACACGAGTCCTCTGATTGATAGTATGGATGATTGGGTGATGGCGGAGGACGAGGCCTATAGTGGCGCTCCGTATTATCCTAAAATCACGAAGAAGGATGCACGTAGGAGGATGATTGCTCAAATCAAAAAAGGACTTGGTCTCAATGATTATCGTGTATGCGATGGATCATATGAATCTCCTCTTTTGATGGCTGTTGGCATGAAGGATCCTGATATTCTTCGACTTCTACTTGAGAGCGGTGCTGATCCTAATCATGAAGGTAATTGTCAATTGATGGCTTACATCCTTAAGCGTTACCCTTTAGTCTTTGATGGAGGTGCAACCTATAAGATTTTTCTCTCTCTTTTTGAGATATTACTCCAGCATGGCTGGGACATGAAACTAAATGAAGCTTATGTGTTCGGATTTGCTCCCCAAGATGTGCATCCGCTAAGTGCCGCAGTCAATGGCATGGTGGTTCCGTATGTCCGATTCTTTCTGGATCATGGAGCGGATCCATTATTGAAGGACAAATCCGGGAATAATGCGCTCCTCTATTGCGAGAAGAAATTGGCTGAAGCGAAAGCGAATAACAAGCCGGACAAGCTGAAGACTATGGAGGAAATCCACCGCATGCTGCTTGACCACATCAAGGCAAAACAATCGGCGATACCAATTGCGGACGAGAAACCGTAGTTCACAATTCCTGTTCAATTCACGATGTACGGGCGGACGAAAAAGGCTCGAGTTTGCTAGACTCGAGCCCGTGTTACTGCCTTGGATGAGGTATGGTGCCGTTTGCGTTTTGGTGTTAGTGATGGTTGTTGGACGGCATGGAGCAAGGGGGATTACAGGCGGGTGATTTTGATATTTTTCCAGCGGACTTTGACATTGTCTCCGGAGTGGATTTGGAGGGCGATGCGTCCTTTGCCGCGACCGATTTTATCGTCATTGAAGTTCACCATGGGCTGGCCGTTGAGCCAGGTTTGGATATTGTTCCCTTGTGCTTTGATTCGCATGGTGTTCCATTGTCCATATTTGAGGATGTTTTCTTTTGCCTCGGGGATTTGAATCAGCCAACCGCGTCCGTAGGATTCGTAGATTCCGCCAGAATCTTTTCCTGGTGGGGCGATTTCGACCTGCCATCCGTTGATTTTGACTCCGCTTTCGATGAAGGAGCGAATGAAGACGCCGGAGTTGCCATCAGTTTCCTGCTTGAAGTCCAGACTCAGATCGAAGTCGTCGTAGTACTCCCGGGTAGCCAGGTAACCGTATTGTTTGTCTTGGCCGCTTTCACAGACCAGTTCTCCGTTATCGACATACCACTTTTCCGTGCCGTAGGCTTGCCAGCCGTCGAGATTCTTGCCATTGAAGAGTGCAACTTCTTTGCCGGGCTTTCTGGGGAGTTCTTTAATTTTGATGTTGCGGAACGATGCGGGGTAGCCATGGTCCTGCAAGCAGATGACACCTTTACGCGCCAAGCCGTACTCTGGGGCGTTCTGCCATTTGCCGCTGTTCTTTTTAGCGAACCAATCATCGGTCCATGCTTCGAATTGAAGGATTTTTTGACCATTCAGCCAATGTTCGACATGGCCGTTGTCGAACACGATTCTGGCGTTATTCCATTCGCCGTACGGGTTGATCTTCATTTTCGAGCGATCCGGCAGGTGCATGGCGTAGTCGACACCGGTTTTCTGCCATTCTTCGAGGGGTTCCGGGAAGTTGGGTTCGTCGATCAATTGGTATTCAGGCCCGGTTACGTAAGGAACCTTGAAAAGCGGGTTTTCGACGACGTGGTAGAGCATGCCGCTGTTTCCTCCTTTGGAGAGTTTCCAATCCCAGGAGAGTTCGAAGTTTTCGTATTCTTTGTCAGTGACGATGTATCCGGTGGCGTCGCTACCAGTTCCCTTGGCCTGGATGCAGCCATCGACGACGTGCCACGGTACTGTCAATTTGCTGTCGTTATAGTCTTTCCAGCCCTTGAGGGTTTCCCCATCGAAGAGGAGAACCCAGCCGTCGGCTTTTTCTTGGGGTGTCAGGGTATTGTGAACGGTGTCTGCCCATGCATTGCCTGCTAGGGACAGGACTCCGCAGGTCAATGCGATCCAAGTGGTTTTGTTCATGATCTTAGCGTTGGTATGGTGTTTGATGGTGTGGGTTGAAAACTTAGAGTTCGATGGCGCGCCCGGTCAGACGACTTTCTTCGGTGGCGAAGCAGGTCTTGTGGCTGTCGATTGCCGATTGCAACGAAGGGGTGTCTTCATCACAGGTGTGGTTGAACGAGGCGATGAATTCTTTCATGGTGCCGATGTCGGCAGTCACGTGAAGCGACGGCTGGTTGGTCGAGTCAAAATCGTGGACTTCGCTCTTCTGCGTTTTGAAGTTCGTGACGATGATGGAATGCTCGTTAGCGACGATTTCGCCGAAGGCGCATTTTAGTTCGATCAGGCGTCCGTCATTGAGGGTGAAGCAATTCATGGTCAGGTTCACGAGGACGCCGTTTTCCATCTCCATTGAGAGGATCTGGTGGTCGGCTACATTGTTGTCACAGTGGTACACGCACCTGCCGTAAGGGCCGTGCCGCATTTCTTCCCAAAGGACATCATGGAGCGTCATGCCATTCGGCACTGTAAAGTTCTTCGTCCATTCGCCACGCCGCAGGTAGAGGTCAATGGCCGAAAACGGGCACGATTCCTCACACGGGCAGTCGCAGCATCTCCGGGCACTATCCTTCGGCGCGTTTTTTCCGTGAAACCACGTGAGAGAACCAGAGGAAAAGACGCGCTTGGGTCGGCTGCCTGAGTACCAGTTGATCAGGTCGATGTCGTGGCAACACTTCGCCAACATGATGGGGGTGGAGGTATTTGAATTATTCCACAGCCCGCGTACATACGAATGCGTCGTCCTGTCGATGCCGACATTGACCGTGTGATTGATGGAGATGAGGCGCCCCAGGTCTCCCCGGGCCAGTATGGACTTGAGCTTCTTGAAATAAGGGTGGTAGCGAAGGACGTAACAGACTGTTACCGGGATCTGCCGCTCTTCCGAGCGAAGCAGGATTTGTTCGCATTCTTCGAGCGTTTGGGAAACAGGCTTTTCTAATAGAACGCGGTACCCCATATCCAGCGCTGCCATGCAGGGCCCGTAGTGGAGGTGGTCGGGCGTGCCAATAACAACGCCGTCGAGGGGCAGAGGCTGAGCGAAGAAATCATCGATGCTGGAGAAGCAGTATTGGTCATCCAATCCGAATTTCTTTTGGGCTTCGTGCAGCCGCAGGGGATTGGAATCCACTACGGCTGCAAGTTGAACCTGGTCGGGGTACTCTTCGACGTATTGCAGATATTTGCGTGACCGGTTGCCATATCCGATGGCAGCCACGCGAACAGGCTTGTCAGACATTTGTATATCTATGAATGTTACTTTTGAGCAGCTTGAGCACTTAAATCCAGGACGCGGATATTTTTGAGCATGAATCCGGCCCCGTGACCGCAATACGAAATAAATCCCTTCTTATTGAACATGCCCGGGTGATCCCGCTTGTCCATTGTGTAGGGATTCTTTTCACCTGCTTTCGGCGACACATTGTGGCCCTGGCAGGCTTCCCGCACATTGGCATCCAGGATGACTTCGCCATTGACTGTGACCGTAATGTGATCGCCCACGACCTTGATTTCTTCTTCATTCCACTGTCCGATGGGTTTGAGTTTGATGCGGCGAGCCGGTATGATGCCATACACCGAGCCATGGTACTGGTAATCGGCGAGGTGGGCATACTCAGGGGCGTCATTGTCGATGATCTGCAATTCGCACATGCCGTCGTATGCTGCATCGACACCTACAGGAGTTCTGACTCCGATGCCGTTGTTGACGCCTGGGCGGGCAAAGCAGAAGCTGAATCGCATGACGAAGTCCTGGTATTCCTTCCTGGTGTACAGGTTGTGACCGTAGTCCTCGACGACGTGGATGGCTCCGTTGGCAACTTTGTATCCCGTGGCATTATCCTGCCACTTGGAAAGATCCGTCCCGTCGAACAAAAGTTCGAATCCCTGCTTCTTCTCGTCATCGGAAAGGACAAAAGGCTCTACGGGTTTCAATTCGGTGAGCAACTTCTTGATGGCGTCCACAGCGTAGCCGTCATCAGCATTGCCCGTCTCTTTGAGAATTGCTATGGCTTTGTTGAGCGCCGGGAGCAGTTCTTTATTGTCGATGGGAACCGATTTGTTGGAGGCAATGGATTTGACGGTATTGGCGGCTTCGTACGCGGAATCCGGATCATCTAAATACTTGGCAGCCAATGTGAAGGAATCGCCCGTAGGTACTGTGGACAGCGCAGAGACAAGGCTCTTCTTGATAGCTGTAGAGATATTGGATTGAAGGAGTTTTCCATACTGGCCGCAACGTTCTTTGAGATTGCCCTTACTGCTTTGGGATAAAGCAATGAAACGGGCAATCACGGGTTCCGTAGCCTTATCCTGAGCAATCAGGGTCCACAGGAACTTCAAGACCGGAGGATTGGACATCTTCAGTAGTTCAGCCAAAGCCTTGTCGGCTGATTTGCCACTGTTGTATTCCTCAATCAGGCGTGTGGCTGCCGCATCCGTACCCGCAGAGGCCAGCAACGAATAATAGATCTCTGGGCGGGGCGCGTTCGCCATCCAGTCCGAAATGGTCTGCAACTTCTTGTCCGGGCTCATGGCCAACATGGCCATCTTGATGGCTTCCTGCAACTTGGGGAGGTCGGTTCCATCAGGCTTCTTGAGCATCTCAATGAGACGGTTCAGATCGGCTTCCGACACGACGCCGTTGAGTGCATTGTAGGCAGCTTGGCGCAACTGGGCATCCGGGGAATCCAGCAAGTTGAAGACTTTGTCGGCGACCTGCTTCATGCGTCGCTGAGATACAATCGACAAGACCTGTTGCTTCACTTCCTTGTCGGGAGCATCCAGCAAGGCCGCCAATTTGTCGACCAGGTTGGTCTTGCTGGCCAGAATAGCCTGGGCAGCCACTTGGCGGTTGGGGCCAGAAAGCTGCGAGACGAGGAGTTGAGCGGCGCGTTCGGTCTTCAGTTTACTGGCGGCAATCAAGGCTGATTGGCTCAGGGCAGGTTTTCCTTCCTGAACGGCTGTCTCCATGATGTCCATGCGGTCTTCGGCATGGGTGTTGCCCAGCCAGTTGACGAGGTCAATTTTAGCTGCATCCGTCAACGCAGGATAAAGAGCCGGGAGACATGTTGTAATCTCTGCTGTCATGCGTGGCGACAACATTTTGAGAACGGCATTTCTGTATTCCGAATCGGGATCCTTGAGCGTTTCCTGAAGAATCGGCTGGATGTCGGCTTCCATATTGATGACTGCTTGCATGGCTGCCGTGCGAACCTGGGTCGGCTGGTCTGTGAGCAGGGCGCGGGCACGCTGTTTGATATCATCCGACGGTGCTGCTTTCGATAGTTTCTGGAGCAAGTTCAGGTAATCCACCATCGAGATGGGTGCCAAGGCGTCCAGAGATGCTTTGCTGCCGCAGGAGGCCAAAGCCGAGCAGATCATTGCTTTTGTCGAGGCATCCGCTTCGTCCTTCAACCAGGCCAGCAAACTTGTTTCGGCTTCGGCGAGAGCCTTTTCCTTAACGGCATAGGCAAGGAGATTACGATCGAACTTCTGCTCGTTCAGCATCTTGATAATCAAGTTATCTGTCCCCGGTGTCTGGATGAGGGCATTTATCGCTGGCGAGGCAAGTTCTTTGTCCTGAAGATAAGCAGTGAGGGCGTCGGAATCTTCCGGGCCGCTGCACCATTGCAACTGGGACATTAAGAATGCCTTGCCATCGTTGAAGGGGCATTTCTGAATGGCGTTTCGCAGGCCGGCTCGGACGCTGGCGAGCGCCTGATCCTGACCAGCGGCAGTTACGTGAGAGACCAGACCGCTGATGGCGTATTCGACCTTGGCGTTCTGTCCTTTGGCTGGGTCGGTCAGCATGCTGCCGAGGATTTCCACGATCTGCTGTGGTTCCTTCAGGAAGTCCTGCATACGCTGTTGCTGTTTGGCTTGAGAATCAGCGGGGAGCTGAGCCAATACGTCCATGACGACCGTTTCAATTGTGCGTTGCTGGCTACCTGTAGACTGAGCGAACAGGGGAGATACAGCCAATAACGACATAAGGTATAAACCTTTCATTGGATATTCTGGGATTATGGTTGTTGTGTTTGTATTACATGTATCTGCCCCACGAGCCGCGCATGGGTTGGTCGATGAGCCGGTTTGCCGCATCATCGTTAATGAAGAGCTGGGTCTTCGGATCAAAATGCAGCGTGCGATTCAATCTCAAGGCACAGACTCCCATATTGACGATGGTACAACTGTGGTAAGACTTATCTTCGTCGAGGGCGAATTGTTGACGCGTTCTCACGCATTCCAGGAAGTCCGTGTTGCGGATTTCCGGATCGGGCATCGCAGCAATTTTTTCCATGACATTTGGGATGGTGCATTCGAATCCCTTATAAACTTTGCCGTTCGGCCCTTCGATATAGGGAACTTTACCCGGGCTTTCGAAGCCTTCACCTTCCAGAATAATCTTGCAGCCGTCTTCGTAGGTGAAGACGATTTTTCTCCAGATGCCGATGGCGTCCGGGTGCTGTTGAGGGGCATCGACTTCCACCTTGATGGGGAAGGTATTGTCTTTCCCCAGGATGTATTGAACGGGGTCGATATAATGCTGGCCCATGTCGCCCAAGCCACCGCCATCGTAATCCCAATACCCGCGGAAGGTCTGGTGCGTTCTGTGGGCATTGTAGGGCTTGTACGGAGCCGGCCCAAGCCACATGTCGTAATCCAGGTTAGCCGGGACGGGTTCCGGGGTCAGTTTGTCCCGTCCCGTCCAGAAGAATTTCCATGCAAATCCCGTGGCGCCGGAGATTCTCACGGTAAGTGGCCAGCCCAGCAAACCGCTGTCGACGAGCTTCTTCAAAGGTCGCGTTTCGGTTCCAAGTCCGTAGAATGTATCTTTGAATCGGAACCACGTATTGATGCGGAAAATACGGCCATGTCCCTTGACTGCCTGTAAGATGCGTTTGCCTTCTCCAATGGTACGAGTCATCGGCTTTTCACAGAAAATATCCTTGCCTGCACGGGCTGCTTCGACGGCCATAATGCCGTGCCAGTGCGGTGGGGTTGCGATATGAACGATGTCAACATTGGGGTCGTGGATCAATTCCCGGAAGTCGTGGTATGCTTTGACCTGTTGATTGAACTTCTGTTTGGCCATATTGACTCCGTTTTTCAAGTGATTGGAATCGACATCGCAAACGCCTACCAGCCGACAGGTTTGGTCGCTCGTCATGTGAAGCGGTCCTGTACCGATACCGCCTACTCCAATGATGGCACGCGTTAGCTGATCGTTGGGGCCGATGTATTTATCTCCCCCCATAGCACCCAAAACGTGTCTTGGTAAAATAGTGAATGCAGCGGCACCAATAGCTGCTTTTTTGATAAAGCTGCGTCTGTTGTTGTTCATGGTTTTAGTGGTTGTTCGAGAGTATCAAGGGATTAATGCCCGTAGATGAGGATATACCCGTATACTCTTTGTACGGTTAGGGGTATTTCATTCTTTCAGTTGATCCATTTTTGGTAAATATGTGGTACCCGTCGACCAGATTGGAAAATATGATCTTTAGTTTTTATGATAAGCGAATTCTGATGAAATTTGGAAAATTTCCATGCACTTCTTGATGTGATTCGCGATGTTATTTGGATGTACCTCCGACTGGTACAGAGCGATTTTATATGTCCGATTCTTTCCGGATCATGGAGCGGATCCATTATTGAAGGACAAATCCGGGAATAATTCGCTCCTCTATTGCGAGAAGAAATTGGCTGAGGCGAAAGCGAATAACAAGCCGGACAAGCTGAAGACTATGGAGGAAATCCACCGCATGCTGCTTGACCACATCAAGGCAAAACAATCGGCGATACCAATTGCGGACGAGAAGCCGTAGTCCACAATTCCTGTTCAATTCCTCAAGGTGCGGATGCCGGAGAACTCAATCCGGGTTCCCGTATTGACGGGCATCAGATGTATTTGCGCTCGATGACGAGGGCTTTGGCGGGGTCGCTGGCGGTGAGGTGTGCGAAGGCGATGGCGAGGGCATCCGCTGCATCGGACTGGGGTGTTTCCCGGAGTTGGAGAAGAGCCCGCATCATGAAGGCGACTTGTTCTTTGCGGGCGGTGCCTTTGCCGACGGCGGCAAGTTTGACGCTGGTAGGCGAGTATTCGACGACTTTGAGACCATTTTCAGCGGCGGCCAGGATGACGGCCGCCCGGGCGGAGCCCATGATGATGGCCGTCTGGTGGGATTGGACGAAGATGATGCGCTCGACGGCAACTTCTTCCGGCTCCCACTTTTGAATGAGGGCGGAGATGTGGTCTTTGATCGCGAGGAGGCAGGCGGACTGGGCCAGTTTGGCGGGCAGTGAAATGGTGCCGTAGTCGACGGCGTGAGCGTCCCGGACATGATCCCCTTCAATAACGGCGTAACCGGTATTGCGAATGGCCGGGTCGATGGCGAGGACTCGCATAAAAGGGGGAGGTTTGTGCGGCGCGTATCGTGGAGAGGGGTTACCTTCTTCGTCCGCGCTTGGGCATGGGGGGCTTCGGTTTCCGGACGGGGCGGATGGGTTGGTCGTCGAGGATAGCGCTGTAGGCGTAGTCGAAGCCTTCAAGCTTTTTGCGTTCGATCTTCTGGTTGACGAATTCTTCGACGGCTTTGGCGAAGTCGAGTTCGTCGGCGGTGAGGATGGTGAAGGCTTCTCCGGTAGCTTCGGCGCGGCCGGTGCGGCCGATGCGGTGGACGTAATCTTCGGGGTTTTCCGGGACGCGGTAGTTGATGACGTGGGTGACGCCGCTGACGTCGATACCGCGGGCGGCGACATCGGTGGCGACGAGGATGGCGTATTTGCCGCTCTTGAATCCCTTGAGTGCTTCCATACGGTCCTTTTGGGAGATGTCGGAGTGCATGACGGCGGCGTTGTCGCGGTAGCCGTTGCGTTCGAGCATGGAGCAGACGCTGTCCGCTTCGCGCCGCGTTCGGGTGAAGATCATGACGGAGTGGAAGTCCGTCTTTTTGAGGAGGTTGATGAGGAGTTCGTCGCGCTGGTCCATGGCGACGGGGTAGAAGGCGTGGCTGATGGTGGCGGCGACTTCCTGGCGTGCGATGGTGATTTCGATGGGGTCGTGCAGGCACCAGCGGGCGAAGCTGGAGATAATTTCCGGCATGGTGGCGGAGAAGAAGAGCGTCTGGCGGCCTTCCCAGGGGCAGAGGCTGACGATCTTGCGGACGGTGGGCAGAAACCCCATGTCGAGCATGCGGTCCACTTCGTCGAGGACGAGGGTTTTGATGCCGCCGAATCGCATGGTGGCGCGGTAGAAATGGTCGATGAGGCGTCCGGGGGTGGCGACGACGATGTCGGCTCCGTTTTTCAGGTCTTCGGTTTGTTGTCCATAGCCGACGCCTCCGTAGAGGAGGGCTACCTTGAACCCGGTGAACTGGGCGTATTCGCGGAAGGATTCCGCCACTTGGTCGGCGAGTTCGCGGGTGGGTTCCAGAACGAGGATTTGTGGTTTGCCCGTCGGTTCCAGCTTGCTGAGAAGGGGGAGGGCGAATGCGGCGGTTTTTCCGGTACCGGTCTGGGACGCGCCGATGATGTCGCATCCTTCCAGGATTTTGGGAATGGCTTGTTCTTGGATGGGGGTGGGGTGGTCGTAGCCGCAGGCTTCGACGGCTTTGAGGACGGATTCTGAAAGTCCAAGTTCTGAGAATAACATGTGTCTGATAATGATAGGGTACGAGAGGGAGTGGAGCCGCGCCGCGAGGGTGGATCAGTAAAGATAGGGATTGGTCTGTTTTTCGTTGCGGACGGTCGTGTAAGGGCCGTGGCCCGGAAAAATGGTTGTGGAAAGGGGCTGGCTGAGGATCGTGTTTTCCAATCCTTTGAGCAGGAGTTTGGTGTTGCCTCCGGGGAGGTCGGTTCTGCCGATGGAACCGGCAAAGATGGTGTCTCCGGAGAAGAGGATGTCTTCGTCCGGCAACTGGTAGACGATGCTGTCGGGAGAGTGTCCGGGGACGTGGTAGAGGTGCCAGATGAGGCCTCCCCAGGTGGCTGCTTTTTTGTTGTCGTCGATGAGGTCGTCCACGTCGTAGGGAGGAACTTCGATGTCCATGTTCCACTCTTTGGCGGCCATGTCGACGAGGGAGAGTTGATCGGAATACGCGGCACCCGCGTGAATGGCGCATCCGAACACTTCTTTCATGCGGGCGGCATCCTGCACGTGGTCGAAGTGCTGGTGCGTAATGAGGAGATCTGTGATCACGGCTTTTGGGTTTTTGGATTTGATCCAGTCAGCAAAGCCTTCGGGTGCATCGATGGCGATGTAGGTATTTTCTCCGGTTTTGAAGAGGTACCCGTTGCCAGCCACAGCGCCACCCGTATAAACACGAATCCGATTCATGGGAAAAATGATAGGCGATTCTGCCGGATTGGCGAGCGCAAATCTCGTACTATCCGGTGCGTTCTCGAAACATGGACTTGAAAAGGGATAGACATGGTCGTTTAAATACGTAAATCTTACTGTATCGGCCAGGTTCAGGATGGTGCGGCCTTTTCATCTTATTAATAGATTTTTTTATGCATATTGAGTCTCCCAAATGGTTCCGCAACATGGTCTGCTGGGCATTTGCCTCCATGATGCTCGTCTCCTGCGTACAGGGAGCGACGAACTTTGATGATGTCGGCAAAATGACGGCAATTCTTTTGCAGAATATGCATTTTTCCCGGAAGGAGCTGAACGATAAGGTTTCCGGGGATTGCCTGGACATGTATTTGAAGCGTTTGGATCCGTCCCGGATTTTTTTTACGCAGCAGGATGTGGATACGCTCAAGTCTAACTACGGTACCAATCTGGGTTATTACATGTTTACCGGCAAGCTGATGAATGCGGCTGTTCCCATGTACACTTTGTATTGCCGGAGAGTGGAGCAGAGAGTCGGATATGCCCGGGAGTTGCTGGAGAAGGAGAACTTCCAGTTCGACCGCAAGGAATATGTGCCTCTGTCCCGTCGCAAGGTAAACTGGCCCAAGGATGAAGAGGAGATGAACAAAGTGTGGCACGATATGGTGGAGGAGCAGCTTTTGTCTGAAATTTTGCGGCGCGAGACAATGGCCCGCCTCGCCAGGGAGCAGAACAAGCCCGATCCGGCGGCTTCCGAAAAATCCCCCAAGGAGAAGCTCTCCCTGCGCTACGAACGCCTTCTGAGGAATGTTAAGGAATCCTCGGACGAGGAGGATGTGGCCAGCGCGTTGTTATCGGCTGTGGCTTTGGCTTATGACCCGCATACGGAGTATATGGATGCCCGGGAAACGGATGAATTCAGGAGTTCCATGGATATGAGTATCAGCGGTATCGGTGCCCTTTTGGGAGCTGAGGACGATGGCTCCGTCAAGATCAGCGGTATTGTTGTCGGCGGCCCTGCGGACAAAAGCGGCGAGTTGAAATTGAATGATCGCATTCTCGGCGTGTCGCCGAACGATTCGCATGTGATGACGGATGTTCTTTATATGCGTGCGGACAAGGTTGTGGAGTTGGTCCGCGGAAAGGAAGGTACGCGCGTTCGCCTCAAGGTGGAACCGGCGTCTACCCCCGGACATATCAAAGAGGTTGTGCTGACGCGCGCCAAGGTAGAGACCAAGGCGGAGCTGTGCCGAGGGGAGATTATGGAGATGAAGCAGGATGACGGCAGGATCGCCAAACTGGGGATTCTGACGCTGCCCTCATTTTATGTGGACATGGATGGCGGTTCTCGAAGCTGTGCCGCGGATGTGAAGAAGATTCTCAAACGCATGGTCAAGGAGGGGGTGGAAGGTCTGGTTCTCGACTTGCGCGACAATGGCGGCGGTTCGTTGGAAGAAGTCCGCTTGATGACCGGTTTCTTCATCGGTGCAGGTCCCGTGGTTCAGGTTAAGGATTCCAGAGGCAAGGTATCCGTACTGGAGGTCTGGAATAAGGAACCTTTGTTCAAGGGACAGATGGTTGTGCTGACCAACAAATTGTCGGCATCCGCCTCGGAAATTCTGGCAGCGGCCCTTCAGGATTACGGTCGTGCGGTGATCGTCGGCGATAAGTCGACTTTTGGAAAGGGTACCGTCCAGAGCCCCATTGAGTTGAATCGTTTCCTTCCCTATTTCTCCGATAGTTCGCGGGCAGGGACGCTCAAGCTGACCGTCCAGAAATTTTACCGGGTGGCTGGCGGATCAACTCAGAAGAAAGGCGTAGAAAGCGATGTGGTACTTCCTAGTGCGCTGGCCTCCTATGAGCTTGGGGAAGAATCGTTCGATTATGTGATGCCTTACGACCAGATACCCGGATGCGAGAAATACCGGAAGGACAGATGGATCGGCACGGTGCTGCCGACGCTCCGGGAGAGAAGCGGGAAACGCGTGGCCCGTGACCGCGACTTCCGTATCATGGAGGAGGACGCCTTGGAGATGAAGAAGCGGCAGGATGAAAACAAACTCTCTCTTAACAAGGAGGAACGCGAAAGGGAAAATCGCCAGCTCTTGGAACGGCGCAAAGCCATCAATGAGGAACGCAGGGTGCGATTTGCCGAAATGGCAAAGAATGATGCCGAACGCTACAAGATTTACCGTTTGACGCTGGATGATGTCAATGCGGACAAACTGCCGCAGGCCGATCCGGAGAAAGACAACGAACAGTTCATTAAGATTGTGGAGAATCCGGATGATGAGCTGGACGATTCTCCCGAATATCCTTCCGGTCTGGACCCCGAACTTCGGGAAAGTCTGAATATCGTGGCGGATATGGTGAATCTGAAGAAAGGCGCCCCTCTTGCCTCCAGTAACTCCTAATAGGAAAGGAACTTTGCCGAGGAAGATGAAAAAGGCTGTCTCATTGTTTTTTTCCCGTCCGGTTTGGTTTGTTCTGATTGTACTGGCCGTATTGCTGCCGTTGGGGCAGGGTGCCGTGAACTACGATGAGGCGGGAAAGCTGATGTTCCGGATTTTGAAGAAGGAACACATTTCTCGCCGCGCCTTTGACGATAATGCCTCGGAACGGGCTCTGGAGATGTACCTGAAGAGCCTGGACCCGTCCAAGATCTACTTTACTCTCCAGGACGTGAACAGGCTGCGTGCTAAATTCGCTACGGATCTGGATGATTATATCCGTGATGGAGAGGCCATGCAGGTGGCCCGCCCCCTATTCATGCAGTACATGGCTCGCGTCGCTCAGAGAACGGAGTACGCGCGAGAATTGCTGGCTAAGGAAGAATTCAAGTTCGACCGTCAGGAGGGCGTGCCGCGTTCCCGGAGGCATATGGAGTGGCCCCGCAACGATGAGGAAATGAAGAAGGTCTGGAGGGACAGGATCGAGATGGAACTGCTGCAGGAAGTCCTGCAACAGGGGAAAATCGACGGCAAGGAGTATGTAGCTCCCTCTGAAGAGGCCCTGCGAAACGCCCGGAAGAATATTTCCCTTCGTTACGAACGGAAGATTCGCGATCTGAGGGAATTGACCGCTGCTGAAGATGTTGCCGAGGCTTTGCTGAATGCCGTTGCCATGGTGTACGACCCGCATACTTCGTATATGGGGGTGAAGCAGCAGGGCTTTTTCATGTCTTCGGCGAGTGGAGAGTGTACGAGTATCGGCCTGGGGGTACGGATGGATGACGACGGCGTGTTCCGGGTGGCGGAAGTTCTGCCCGGTACTCCGGCGGATACCTGCGGGAAAATTCACCGGGGAGATCGTTTGATTGCCGTGGATTCCGGCAACACGGGCAAGCTGGTGGATATCCGGTACATGAATCAATCCAAGGTGATTGATCTCCTGAGCGGTGCCGAGGGTACGGTCATTCGTTTGAAACTGGAGCCTGCAGACAATCCTCAAGAGTCCCGGATCGTGATACTGGAGTGTGTCTTGCTGGAACTGGAGGACGAGTTTGCCCGAGGCCGGGTTGTCGATGTTCTCCGCACTCCGGGAAGGAAGAATGTCAAACTGGGGATTTTGACTCTTCCGGGATTTTACAGTGCTTCTCCCGGAGAGAAGGGGCATCGGTCCGGAACCGATGTCGAAAAAATTCTAGCTAGAATGGTTCGGGAAAAAGTGGATGGCGCAGTGATTGATCTCCGGCACAATGGTGGAGGTTCACTGGACGAAGTGGTGCATATGATCGGATTGCTGACCGGAGCCGGGCCTGTTGTCCAGGTACGTGATGGGGATGGAAAGGTGGAACAGCGCATTTCCGACAGGAAAGAACCGTTGTTCAAAGGCCCTCTTGTCGTGTTGACCGACAAATGGTCTGCCTCTGCCTCTGAGCTGATGGCCGCTGCCTTGCAGGATTATGGGCGGGCCCTGATTGTGGGTGAAAAGGCAACATTCGGCAAGGGTTCCGTCCAGGGAGTGATTATGCTGGGGCACCTGATGTCGGCCTATTCGGATCGTTCTCGGGCCGGGTGTTTGAAGGTGACGATATCCAAATTCTATCGTGTTTCCGGAGGTTCGACCCAGTTGAAAGGAGTGGAGAGCGACATTGTATTGCCCGGTCTGACGACGTATTACGGGATGAGCGAGGACGGCATGGACTATGCCTTGCCGTACGATGAGGTTCCCCCTTGCGGCGATTATGTGAAGGACAAATGGCTCGCGAGCATTCTCCCCCGCCTGCGCGAACGGAGTAGCAGACGTTCTGCCGGGGATATGGATTTCCGGCTTATTGCCGCAGAGGCGGAACGCATGCAACAAGAAAAAAAGGACAATGTTCTTTCGTTGAATCTTGAAGAACGGATGCGGGAGATGAAGGAGGAAATGACGCGGATCAAATCCATTGAAGAAGAAAGGTCTGTTCGCTATAAGGCGATGAAAAAGAAAGAGTCGGAACGTTACCGCATGTACCGGTTGTCCTTGAAGGATGTCGATGCCAGACAGCTCCCTCTGCTTACGGAAAAACAATCCGGAGCACAACGGATGGAGATGAGGGAAAGATTCCACAAAGAATTAATCAGTCCGGAAGGCTATCCTTCCGGTCTTGATCCCGTGCTGCGGGAGGGGATGAACATTCTGGTGGATATGGTGGATTTGAAGAAGGGAGTTGCTCCGTCTCGCCTGGAACCCCTGCCTTCTGTTGATGATTCTCTGTCAAAAGGATCGTGATATTCTTAGAGTGTGAAGTGTCTTGTCGCGGCCCGGAGTTTTTCCTCCCTTCCGCATGACGGGTTTAATGACAGGACATGAACTCGAAAAAGAATAGACAAAGGACCGTAAATACATAAACCTGCCTTGTAAACGTTATGATAGCCGCGCGTGGCGTCGGCAGCAACAAGATACAAGCATGGTTTTTCCCACAATGAAGATACAGCTCAAGAATTGGGTTCGCAAGGTGGCTGGGGTGGTTCTCGTCGGCCTCATGGTGTCGTCCTGCGCTCAGGGGGCAACGGATTTTAATGATGTCGGTAAACGAATGTCCATTCTTTTACAGAGCCTCCATTTTTCCAAGAAGGAGTTCAGCGACAAGCTTTCCAATGACTTTTTGGATATGTACCTGAAACGTCTGGATCCCTCCCGCATCTTCTTTACGAAGGAGGATGTGGATTCCCTGCGTTCCCGGTACGGCAAGGAGCTGGATGATTATTTGCTTTCCGGTGAAGTGATGAAGGCGGCTTTGCCGTTGTATACGTTGTATTGTCAGCGGGTAGAGCAGCGTATCAAGTACGCCGAAGAACTTTTGAAAAAAGATGACTTCAAGTTTGACCGCAAGGAATACGTTGCCCGTTCACGCCGCAAGGTAGAATGGCCCAAGGACGAAGAAGAGATGAATAAAGTGTGGCGCGACATGGTGGAGGAGCAACTCCTCTCCGAAATCATGCGGCGTGAAACGATCGCCCGCCTCGCCAAGGAACAGAACAAGCCCGACCCGGCGGCTTCTGAGAAATCCCCCAAGGAAAAGCTTTCCCTCCGCTATGACCGTATCCTGAGAAACCTCAAGGAATCTTCCGATGAGGAAGATGTGGCCAATGCTTTGCTTAGTGCCGTAGCCTTGGTCTATGATCCTCATACGGAGTACATGAGCGCCCGTGAAACAGATCGCTTCAAGTCTTCGATGGGTGGATCTCTGACGGGAATCGGCGCCCTCCTCGGTCAGGAGGACGACGGTGCCGTCAAAATCAATGGTATCGTCGTCGGGGGGCCTGCGGACAAGAGCGGGGAACTCAAACTGAATGACCGTATTGTGGCCGTCGACAGCAACAACACGGGAGAGATGACGGATATACTCTTTATGCGTCTGGACAAGGTTGTTGACATGATCCGGGGCAAGGAAGGGTCTACGATTCGCATGAAGGTGGAGCCTGCCAGCAATCCCGGCCAGGCCAAGATCGTGACGTTGAAGCGTTCCAAGGTCGAGCTCCGTGACGAACTGGCCAAGGGCGAAATCCTGGAAATGAAGCAGGACGACGGCAAGATCATCAAGATGGGGGTGTTGACGCTCCCGTCGTTTTACGCCGACATGGACGGAGGTGACCGTCGTTGTGCTACGGATGTGAAGAAGATTCTCCAGCGCATGGTGAAAGAAGGTGTCGAAGGGCTGGTGATCGACTTGCGTAACAATGGCGGCGGTTCGTTGGAAGAAGTCCGCCTGATGACCGGTTTCTTTACGGGCAGTGGCCCGGTGGTGAAAATCAAGGATTCCCGCGGTGAAGAGGCAACCAAGGACGTGTGGAACAAGAATCCCCTTTTCAAGGGTGAAATCGTTGTTCTGACCAACAAACTCTCGGCATCCGCCTCGGAAATTCTGGCGGCGGCCCTGCAGGATTACGGGCGTGCCGTCATTGTCGGCGACACATCCACCTTCGGGAAGGGTACTGTCCAGCAGCCGATCGAATTGGGGCGTTTCCTGCCGTACTTTTCCGACCGTAGCCGTGCCGGGATTTTGAAACTGACGACGCAGAAATTCTACCGTGTAGCGGGCGGATCGACCCAGCTTAAGGGAGTCGTCAGCGATATTGTACTGCCCAGTGCGACAGCCGCTTTTGAAGTGGGCGAGGACAAACAGGACTACGCCATGCCGTATGATCAGATCGCCAAATCCAAGGATTACGTCAAGGACAAATGGATAGACTCCGTCCTCCCGAAACTCCGGGAAAGGAGCGAAATCCGCGTGTCCCGTGACCGTGACCTTCAGATCATGAAGGAAGAGATCGAGATGGTGAAGAAGCGTCTCGCAGAAAATAAACTCTCTATCAATAAGGAAGAAAGAGAGAAGGAAAGCAGCGAACTTCTGGCTCGCCGGAAGTCCATCAATGAGGAACGTAAAACGCGGTTTGCCGAAATGGCGAAAAATGATGCCTCGCGTTATAAGATCTACCGTTTGACTTTGGATGATGTCAATGCGGACAAATTGCCGCAGGCCGATCCGGAGAAGGACAACGAACAGTTCATGAAGATGGCGGAAAACCCGACGGATCAGCTGGACGATTCTCCGAAGTATCCCTCCGGTCTGGATCCCGAACTTCGCGAAAGCCTGAATATCGTAGCCGATATGGTAGATATGAAGAAGGGGGAACCCCTCAGTAAATTGGAACAAGAGCCCGCCGCAGGGAAGTAATCATTCGTTTTACCGATCCCAACCAATCAAAAGCTTGTTCCGTCAACCGTGCGGAACAAGCTTTTTTTGAATTACCGTTGGTGGTGCGTTTTACCGGGATTATTGCCCGACGCGCATGTAGATGATGGAATCGACGATGAGTTCACCCTGCAGGGAATCTCCGACGATGACCAGCGGCTGACCGTCCTGCACGTAACCTTCTTTTTTCAGAATGTCGATGGCTTGGTGGACCATGAGGGATGGATCTTTGAAGAAAACGAGAGGGAAGGCAGTGACGTCGCGGGCCAGGGCTAGGCGCCGGACGACGATGGGGTCGTTGCAGAAGGCGAAGATCGAGGCTTTCTCCGGCCTGAGCACGGCGGCGTCGATGGCCATGATTCCTCGGCGGGTAAAGATGACGAGGTTGGCTCCGTCGATAGAGTCGGCCAGGTCGATAGCGGCGCGCAGCGTCTTCTGACGGTCGTTTTTCAGGATGGCTTCCGAGGAGAAGTGGCTATCTTCCTCCCGCTCCATGCGGCGGGCGATGGAGTCGAGCATTTGGACGCAGCGGACGGGATAGAGACCGACGGAAGTTTCTCCGGAGAGCATGACGGCATCGGCCTGTTCGAAGATGGCATTGGAAACGTCCGTGACTTCGGCGCGTGTCGGGGTCGGCTGTGTGATCATGGATTCCAGCATGTGCGTGGCGATGATGCTGCGTTTGCCGAGCCTGTGGCATTGCCGGACGATGTCCCGCTGGATGACGGGCAGTTCCTGGATATTGACTTCGATGCCGAGGTCCCCGCGGGCTACCATGATGACGTCGCTGGCGCTGATGATGTCGTCAATGTGGCGGATGGCCTGCTGGTCTTCGATTTTAGCGATAATCTGGGCGTTTCCTCCCAGGCGTTCAATGTGATCCCGGAGTTCGGCGATGTGTGCGGCGTTGCGAACGAAAGACATGGCTACGTAATCGACGTCGCATTCGACAGCCAGTTCCAGGTCGGCGAGGTCTTTCTCCGTCAGGGCGGGGAGGCGAAGGGCTACTCCGGGGAGGTTGATGTGGCGGCGGGAACCGAAAACGCCTTCCGTCATAACGGTGCAGACAATGCGGTCCGGCATGATGTGGTCGACTCGCATCAGGAGTGCTCCGTTATCGACGACGATAGTGTTGCCTTCTTGAACATCTTCCAAAAGGCCGTCGTAGTTGACGGTTGTAGAGTAGGGCATCCCGGGGGCGGCGGAAGTCAGGCGGATTTCGAGCTGGTCGTTTTCCTTGAGGTGATAGGGTTCTGGCAGTTCTCCCGTACGGATGGAGGGCCCTTGCAGGTCGACAAGAATAGCTATGTTTGCCTGATGCCGTTCCGCTTCCAGACGGATGGCGCGGATGAGGTTGCGCACCCACTCGTGCTTGCTGTGGCTCATGTTGAGCCGGAAAACGTTGGCTCCCGCATCAATGAGCTGGCCGAGCATGTCGCGCGATTCGGTGGCTGGTCCAATGGTGCAGATAATTTTTGTGGAGCGTTTGTCGGAAATGGTGTTCATGATAGCGAAGTAGTGAAGGTCAAAGTTTCCTTCACTCGGATTATGGCCCAGGACAAGGCGAGGATAAAGATTTAATTTTTCCATTTCGGCCGGTTGAAGCTGTTGCCACCTGCGATTCAGGAGTGCATAGTGTCGGTATGGGAACATGTACCGTAGAATTGGTGAATACCGGCACGGAGTTGTTGCTGGGCAATGTTGTGAATACGAATGCCGCCTGGCTGGGGCAGAAGTTGTTTTCGATCGGGTGGCGTGTTTCCCGCCAGACGGTGGTACCGGATGGAGATGCCATTTTATCTGCCTTGCGCGAGGCGTCTGCCCGGTCTTGCGTGGTACTTGTGACCGGGGGGCTGGGGCCGACGAGTGACGATGTGACTCGTGATGCTCTGGCTGCATTGTTCGGCGTGGGAATGAAGGAGGATGCCGAGGTTGTCCGGAGGTTGCAGGACTATTTTGCTTCCCGGAATCGGGACATGGCTCCAGGCAACCTCCGGCAGGCCATGGTGCCGAAAGGGGCGGAAGTCCTTTGGAATTCCCATGGAACGGCTCCCGGATTATGGATGCCGGGCAAGCCGGAATCATCCCTGCCCGACGTGGTGCTTTTGCCCGGTCCCCCACGTGAATTGTTTTTTATGATGGAGGAATATGTGTTGCCTCGCCTGAAAGTCCGTTCGGGGGGGGCGCATGAGCGCATGATCAATGTAAAGACGGCCGGGATCGGAGAAAGCGATTTACATGAACTGGTGGATGGAGGACTGGCTGCCGTTCCCGGGTTGGAATGGGGATATTGCGCCCGTGCCGGGGAGGTGGATGTCCGTCTGATCGGGCCGGAATCTGCGTTGGCTTCTGCTTCGGAGGTTTTGAAACTGCGATCCGGAGAATATATTGTATCTGATGACGGGGCATGTCTTGAGGAGGTCCTGGTGCGGGAACTGGCTGCGAAGGGAAGAACCGTAGCGACGGCGGAAAGCTGTACGGGCGGTTTGATTGCGAAGCGCTTGACCGATGTCTCCGGGGCATCGGGGGTGTTTCATTTCGGCTGGGTGACCTATGCCAATGAGGCGAAGGAAAAGGAATTGGGGGTTTCCTGTCAGTTGTTAAAAGCCTTCGGTGCCGTGAGCGAACCTGTTGCCGGAGCAATGGCCGAAGGAGCTCTGCATCAGTCTCACGCCGATTTGGCGGTTGCCGTTAGCGGTATTGCCGGTCCCGGTGGAGGAACTCCGGAAAAACCGGTCGGTACCGTGTGTCTGGCCTGGGCTCGCCGGGGCGGGGAAACCCTGGTAGAGACGCGTCATTTCCCGGGAGACCGCGATTTTTTCCGTCAATATGTGGCTCAAACGGCATTGGCGGGCCTGTTGAGAATCCTGCGGGAGGGCTAGGTCCTTTCTAGCGCAATGTCTCGAAGGAAGGGCCGGAAAAATGTGGGGGCTGCCCTG
>OHAT01001040.1_pt1 | contig 25967 bp, 17 predicted proteins | sample 1577141 | NCBI WGS metagenome assembly OHAT01 (sample SAMEA3541578, study PRJEB24748) | human gut metagenome | biome: human gut; feature: human-associated habitat; material: faeces | place: China | collected 2012 | reverse complement strand
ATAGATTTCTACCAGTGACCAAAATCTATTTTGCGCATAACTCTTGACACTACCGTCGACCGCTCAGCGCGTCTGATCGCCGCCTACACGGGTGAGAAGGGCGGAACCAAGAACACTGTCGACTATGCTGCCCGCAAGGGTGTTCGAACTGTATTTGTTCTATGATAAAAGCTCCGACAGCTGTTATGGCCGCCGGAGCTTTAACATTTAGATGAACTTTTTGAATGCCTTCTTGAACTTGATACATGTATCGATGATCCAGTCGAACTGGCTATGCCATTCATCATGATCGTCCAGATTTACGGGCTTTTCAATGAGGATTCGGCTGGCCTTCTTATCGGGGAGCTCACGCCAATCCAGTGCAAATCCAATTTCTGCTTCGATTTCATCTTTGTGCTGGAATAATTGCTGGAAGATGGATTTGTCATCGCTAATGTACAATTCCACAGAAACCGCATTGCGGTTCTTCAGCGTCAGAATATCCAGATGGTACGCCGACGAGCCGAGACTCAGTGTCATCCAGTGATCAGTGCCTGGTTTGCGTTTCTTGAAGTTCTTTGCAAACGCCGCCTTTGTAAATGCGTAGTCATTGAATGCTGTCCAGTACTCCAAACGGAACTGCTGTGCAGGCGCATTAGCATTTTGCTTCTTGACTTCTTTTGTCCAGTTGTTGGGTTTCTCAATGATTTCAAACTTGACGGCGGGGTCAGAATTACCGATCTTGTACAACTTAATTTCGATAAGGAAGAAGCTAATGTTTTCATCTGTATGGTTGTTCAGCCATTCTATCGCTGCACGGTGTTCCTCTCTAGCGCGTTTTACAATCCAGATAACAATGTCCGCGCCCTTGCCGGATGCGTATGTGATCAGCTTGCCGAGGTGATCGTGGTTGGTATCCTCCAGCTGATTCTCGATGATGATCCTGCGCTCGGTGCCAGTCTCTGTTGCGAAAATATCCACATTGAAATCACCAACCTTGGATTCGGTTTCATCGACGGTGATCTCCAGTCCGACCGCGTCTGCAAGCAGTGTCAGATTGTTTTCCTTCGCAAGCCACGGGGTAAAATCCAGTGCTTCATGCGGCCATACCTCGCGGAGATCTTTTATTTCCTTTAGTTGCCCTAAACTAATCATATTGCACCTCCGTTATTCGTTTTGTTTTGCCATGAATCGAAGCACTTTTTCAAGGCATTCTACACTGCTGGATGCATCTATTGTTTGATTGCTCCCCGGTGCCTGTATTGTTGCATAGTATTTTGAGGGGAAGATGGTATAGTATTTTTGCAGTAATGATTCTTCGTATGTTCCTAAAACGGTGCTGGACGAGTCGCCGTCCTGTGTCCATTGCCATCCGCTGATCGCGTTGAATACAAAACTATCAATCACAATACCAGATAGATGATAGCTGCTGAAGTAATTATCTCTGATAAATCTGATGTGCTTGCAGGTGTCAAAAAGCAGGCCGAAACTCATGTTGTTTTTTGAGCGTAAAGCTTCCTGCTCAGCCTTTGGATTAGTCGATAGCCAACAACCGCCGTTGTTCGTGTCTGGATATGTATATTCGTCCATAGTACTTATATATGACGGCTTACGGAAAGCGGGCAGCACCTCCATTTTCATTCCGTCTGAAAACTGCACCTTTACAACCTGTCCATCAGCACGAATATCTGTTCTTGGATAAGAGGATAAAAGCGCATTTCTGACTGCCTGCAATAAGCGTGACTGTCCGTTACCTTTTAGCGTGTCGTATCTACGATAATTTGACTCGGGTACTTCGACCAATATATCAATATCACTGGTGTCAATCGCTGTTCCACGACCATAAGAACCAACGTAAAGGCTATGTGCGCTATTGCTTGATGAGTTCCAAAACTCTATATTTACGGCACGAGTGACAGTTTGATATCGTGTGGATATCAATGACCTCATGTTTGATGGAATTGTTTCACCGTGTTTTTTTCACATAACTACTCATCTTTTCCCCTCCGTTTCAAAGTGTCTGGTAGCATCATATCGATTTCCATGTCAGTGAAGGTGTTGCCACCATTGATTTTCAGTGCTTCCTCGGCCATTTTTACTGCGGCATCTGTTGTTTTTGGTGCATCGGAATAAACAACGTGAACGCGCTTCTGCAGTGCCTCAAATTCATCTGTAAGAGAATACACAGACTGCTCACCCATCTTGATTTTAAGAATGAGCGTTTGCAGTTCGTCGCGCAACCCAACTAGCTTTGTTGCTGTTGCCTTATTTGCCTTCGCCATGCTTTGCAGATCAAATGACTTGAGCAGGGCACTGATAAATATTGTTATAAACGACACCACCGCTGATGCAATCTTCAACCACGTCTGGTCTGTAAATATCAAGGAAAAAATCCCAGCAGAGGTGATTGACGCCGCAAAAATATTCACTGTAGCAAGAATGCGATACCTTTTGTCGTAAATCTCAGCCTGTTTTTCCTGTATTTTATGTGTCCATGCCACACTTGTGTAGCGCGTTCTAACGAGACCCTCTAACACCACATATTCTGATTTCATTGATTGCACCACCTCTCTGTTATTGATCCATCATAGCCATAAGTATGTTGCCGTTGTCTTTCAGCCACCTATCCCATTTCCAGTAGTCTGGGAATACCCGAAGCACCTCGGAATAGAATCTGTCCGAATGATTCATTTCTTTGCGATGACACAGCTCATGCACAACGACGCTGTCAATAACTTCCGGCGGTGTCAGCATAAGCAGGCAGTTGAAATTCAGATTGCCTTTGCTGCTGCAGCTGCCCCATTTGGATCGCTGGTTGCGGATTGTGATTCGACCATATGTAACGCCTACCAGCGGGGCATAATAATTGACGCGCCCCGGGATAATTTCCAGCGCTTTATCGGCAAGCTGCCGTATTTCATCCATAGTGAGTTTCTTTATGGAGGCTGCCGCCTGTTGCTGCGCCTGTGCCTTTGCTAAATTCTTTTCAATCCACGCCTTATTCTTCGGCATGAATGAGTTGATATCTTCGTTGGTAGCCTGCATGGGAGCACGAATAATCAACTTATTCAGTTTGATTTCCACTGCCATCGATTTCCGATTACTGCGAATAACTTCGAACTCCATGCAGGTTACCTCGTTTCTTATTATTTAACTCCGGGCTGATGCATTTCGCGATATAGCATTTCTGCTAACGTGTGCATGATGGCGTTGTACTTGCTTTGATCCTCGAACAGAGAGGTGTAGGTTTCCTGCGACTCAATATAGCTATCCTGGGCTGCGATATTGAATGCCTGCGGGAAAATGCTCTCTGCAAAAATCTGAGGATCTGACGACATAGCCATATTTGCCAAGCGCGGGTCGCCGCGCAGCTTGTCTGCCAGTGCACCGATCATAACTCTATCGGCATCGGTAAATTCGCCCTTGTACTTTTCGTTGATACGAGCGATTATTTCGTCCAGAGGATCTTTGTCTTCGGGCTTGCCTGCGCCTTTAGGTTCTGCCGGTGTGTAAATACCGCTTTCGTCGCCAAGACTGATGTCTCCGTCGAAGGTTTTCTCCAGCTTGTACATTTCCAGCGTTAGCAGCTTTGCGATGTTATCCATCACGACCACTTCGGTAGGGAGTAATCCAACGAGGAAAGAGCAGTATACAAATTCACGGTGCAGCTCTTTATCAAACATGCGAACTACCTGTGACACATACTTGTACCATTTGCAGAAATTTCGCATCACACGGCGGATCTGGTACTGATCGTCCTTGGCCTTTTCCTGGTAGCGCTGCACAGCCGGTACCAGTTTGCTGACTAGGACGCCTTGCGCATCTGCTGTTTGAACACCCTTTGCAAAATACACCTCACAGAAGCTGGCAATGTCCTGATCGTCGTAGATGCGGAAGCCGCGAAGCTCCTTCTGTACCTTATACAGCAGGTCTGTGTTGACTTCTTCCTCCAAGATGGTCTCATGATAGAATACTTGGAAGTCAGCCTGCACGTCTTCTGCTTCGTTGGCAAAGTCCAAAACGTAAGTATCATTCTTGCCGCTGCAAGTACGGTTCAAACGACTGAGCGTCTGAACGGTCTTGACATTGCGCAGCTTTTTATCCACGATCATAGTATGCAGAAGCGGTTCATCGAAGCCGGTCTGGTACTTTTCAGCAACGATCAGAATATTGAAATTGTCGTGGAATTCCTGCTTGGTCTGTGCCTCAGTGATATGGCTGCCATCTGGACGGACATTCAAGCCGGACTCGGTATAGGTTTCATCGTTCAGAGTCACTTCGCCAGAGAATGCTACCATTGGCTTCACATCGTCATAACCCATTTCAGCGGCATAGCGCTTAATTTCCAAGAAATACAGCACGGCTGCAGGGCGCGAGGCCGTAACAACCATCATCTTTCCCTTGCCATTGATCTTGGTACGCGTGGTGCTGCGGAATGTCTCAACGATAATTTCCGATTTCTGACGAATGTTCTCCGGGTGGAGCTGCTGATATTTCTTGATGACCTTGCTTGCGCTGGATGCAGGAACTTCGGGATTCTCCGGGGTGTTGTTTGCAATCTTGAAGCAGGTCTTATATGTCATGTAGTTCTGCAGCACATTGAGGATGAAGCCTTCCTCAATAGCCTGATGCATGCTGTAAATATGGAAAGGATGGAAGCTGCCGTCTTCTGCCTGCTGTCCGAACATTTCCAGAGTAGTGTCTTTCGGGGTAGCGGTAAATGCGAAGAAAGACAGGTTCTTGTGCTTGCCGTGAGCAATCAACTCTTTAACAAGCTTGTCCTGCGGATCAACCTTATCTTCGGCAATGCCTTCAATTTCTGCATACTCCTTCAGCACTTCACGAACATCAGCCAGCGCTGTCTTAAGTTTCTGTGCGCTGCTACCGGTCTGGGAAGAATGTGCCTCATCGCAGATGATAGCGAAGTTTCTGCCATTGGCTTCATCCACTTCTTCAAAGATCACAGGGAACTTCTGCAGGGTGGTAACGATGATACGCACACCATCATTCAGTGCCTGCTTCAGATTCTGAGAGTTCTTGCCTTCACCAATGGTTTCAACGGTACCAAGGGTGTGGTCGAATCCAGAAATGGTTGCCTGCAACTGTGCATCCAGAACGGTACGATCAGTGACAACAATAACGCTGCTAAAGATCGCTCTGTTTTCAGCGTCGTGCAATGATGCCAGACGATATGCCAACCACGCAATGGAATTGGATTTGCCGGAACCCGCAGAGTGCTGAATCAGATAGTTGCGGCCGACGCCGTTTGTTTTAACGTCGCTGATCAGCTTGCGCACAACGTCCATTTGGTGATATCTGGGGAATATGAGTTTATCTCCCTGCAGACTAATGAACTTCTGGACGATGTCCATCATACTGTCTGCTTGGAAAACATTCTTCCACAAGTAATCAGTGGGATAACCGTCAGGATTGGCGGGGTTGCCCTTGCCGCCATCGTTACCTGCGCCGTTGCTGCCTTGGTTGAACGGCAGGAAATATGTATGTTCTCCTGCCAACTTTGTAGTCATCCACGCTTGATTCAGATCCACGCAGAAGTACGCCAAAATACGCTTGTTGAATTGGAAACAGATTTCCCGGGGATCACGATCTGTCTTCCATTGATGTTTTGCGTTTTCCACGCTCTGGCCGGTGAACTGGTTCTTCAGCTCAAATGCAAACACAGGAATACCGTTGATTACCAGAATCATATCCACAGAATTCTTGTTTGTTGCACTGTAATACCACTGGCGAATGCAATGGAAAATGTTCTGCTTATAATGATCTGCGTCTGTCTGGTTCAGAGAGGACTCCGGCATGAAATAGCATACTCTGAAGGGAACGCCTCTGTGCTTGAAGCCATGGCGCAGCACATCCAGAATGCCGTTCATGTCGCATGCATTATTGAATGCAGCACAGAATTTGCGCACGGGATCCACAGCGTTCATGTTAACAAAACGCTGCCATGCCTTCGGCTGAGATGTCTGGATGAATCGAATTAGTGTATCGGGGTACAGGCCCAGCTTGGGATCGTACGCATCTTCGCATTTGGTATAACCGCCCGCTGCGGATAGGAAGAAAGCCTCGATGTCACTTTCAAAGCGTTTTTCTGTTGTATCGTTTACTGACATGCGGGAACCTCCTTTTTACCTGTTACATATTCGTAGATTATGGCTTTTTTATATGCCTTCATCGTATCGATCAGCTGTTCTTTTTCGTTAATTAGTCTATCAATTTCGCCGACTTTGGTTTTTAGGTAATTTGAAATTGAAACCTGTTCTTCATACGGCGGAAGCATTATTTCAAAATGCAGAAACTTATCTGCCTTCAGCCTACATCTTCCAAATTCACTAACTCCTTGCGCCATGCTATAAAAAATTTGCTTTGAATAGCATAACTGAAGTAAATACAGATAGTATTCTTTGCAATATTTGCTTGCATCTTTAATATAGAATACTCTGTAATCTGGACTAGTTACTCCGTCGTACGCAGAAATATCAACCCAACCAGTTAGTAGGTCCATGTGGTTCATCGCGAAATCTCCTGCTGCAACCAATTGGTATCCACTATAGTCAGCGGCCATCTGGCCCTCGTTCTTTGAAATATCTTTTGGAATAATTCCGCGTTGGGTAATAGAAAGAACTTGATGACCTTCTTCGCCTGCAATAATCTTTTTTATGGCGAATATTCTGCGCAATTTTATCATTTCCCACTCTTCAGGGATTTCACCAAAGGCCTTGTCTCCACTAGGTTTCATGTTGCGATCAGGTAATATACCCTTTGTAATTGCATGTTCAATTACTACTTGCCTATAATTGATATACTTTTGTATTGAGATTTCGGCAGCACGAATTATTGAATCGATCTCACCACATTTTTCGTCTAAGAAACCCACAATTCTTGTTTGTACCGCTTCCGAGGGTTTTGGTAACTGGATTTTCTTAAACTCGCTCCATCTAGTTGTCCATAAATCGGAAGCAATTCCGTGTCCCCACCGATAGAATTCCTCTGGAAATCGTTCTGATAAAAGAGCGTAACTGTAATACTTAGCGTTTTGCTTGTTTCTTGGGTGTATCACAATGTTAATTACCGAGCAAGAGCCATCTACGGGTGATATGCCGCAGGCACCTCGGCGATCAGAGCGGCTATTGATCACAAAATCTCCTGCTCGAACCAATTTTCTATCACTATCCTCTGCCGCTTTTACTGCAGAAGATAATTGAGGCACAACTCCTCCCATTGTAACTGAAAGCGGTTGATAATCACTTTCCATTACTTTTTCATTACGCTCGTCAAAGGCGCTTCCCACAGTTGTTAAAGCCCATCCTGATGGTATATTTCCCAACCATTCAGGGACGGCCAGGTTATTTGTCGTATTCATACTAGGACCTCATTCTCCAAACAGTATTTGCAGCGAGCGCTGGATATCTGTTTCCATTGCCGTTAATTGTGCCCTTAGATCATCACTACTCGTAAACACCGGAAACTCATAGAAGTACCGTGTCATCGGAATTTCATATCCTACTTTTGTTTTTTTCTGGTCAATCCATGCATCGGGATAATAGGCCTGAATTTCCCTTTTGAAGTATGTAGTTATATCCTCATTAAGAGGCACATTTTCAGTTTCCCTGAGCTGTGCATCTGCTACCGGTCTGTTCTTCTTGTCTCGAACAATATTCCCGTTCTCATCAACGAGTGGTCTTTCCGCAATAATTTTGTAATATCCAAAATCATCTGTGGAAAAAATCCGGCTACAACAATAGATATTGTTATCGCCATATGTAACACCATCTGCAAACTCGCGATAAGCTTGTGTAATTAACTTACAGCATTTATCTGTTATGTCGTTACGTTTTTTGCCAATGGGTCGCCGACGTGGCTCAAAGCAATGCGTAGCATCAATTAACTGAACTTTTCCAACTCTTTCCGAAGGCTTATTCTTGCTAATAATCCAAATGTATGTGCCAATGCCCGTATTCATAAACTGGTTGGTAGAGAGTCGCACAATCGCATCAAGCCAATCGTTTTCCAAAATATACTGACGTATATTGGAGGATCCACTTCCGGCATCACCCACGTAAAGTGCAGATGCGTCCTGGATAATAGCCATTCTTCCATCTTTACTCAGTTTAGAAAGACCATTTAGCACAAACAACTGCTGACCATCAGAGATTTTGGGCAATCCAGCAGCAAAACGACCTTGATCACCTTTATCAGCCTCTGCTTTAACGGCATCTTGTTCTCTTTTCCAATCAATACCAAAAGGCGGATTGGAAATAATGTAACGGAAAGTATATCCGCTGAATTGGTCGTCACTTAGCGTGTCACCGAATCGCATATTGTCAGGATTGCCGCCTCGAATCATCATATCGGCCTTTGCAATCGCAAATGTGGAGGGATTGAACTCCTGACCGAAGCATGTAACCTCCATATCGGGATTGATTTCGTGAATGCGTTCTTCCATGCAGGATAACATCTGGCTGGTACCCATGGTCATGTCGTACACAGTGACATTTTCCTGTCTCTGTAGGTCTGCGCCGCTGAGCAGCAGATCAGTCATCAAGTAAATAATATCGCGGCTGGTAAAGTGCGCTCCTGCTTCTTCTCCGAAAGACTCAGAGAATCGACGCACTAGGTCTTCAAAAATATATCCACAGTCAACTGCACTGATCTTGTCGGGTCCGAGATATCCCTTCTGAGATCCAAATTCTTTGATTACAAGGTACAGGGTGTTACTATCAACCATTCGCTTGATAATATTTTCAAAATCGAACTTTGCCAGAACATCCTGTACATTAGCAGAGAAACCGTTCAAATAATCGCGGAAGTTGCTCTCGATGTTTTCGGGGTCTGCCAGCAAACGATCAAATGTGTACTTGCTGGTGTTATAGAACTGATAGCCAGAAGCGCGACGAAGGAAACCGTCTGTAACCGCCAGTTTCTTTACCTTTTCGTATGTATCCAGCACTGCCTGATGTGTCGGAAGCAGACAGTCATGGAATCGCTTTACTACGGTCATAGGAAGGATGACCAGTCCATATTCGTGAGGTTTGAAAGGGCCGCGAAGCAGATCAGCTACATTCCAAATCACGGTTGCCTTTTCCTGTGTGTTCGTGCCTACGACAGTAAATTTTTCATTTGCCATTTTGGTTCCATCCTCTCATTCGCCAATCATTGCTGCGTGCTTCTTATAATCTGCGATCACCGTATCGGGGGACAGCACTTTCAATTGTCCCGCAAACTGGAACAGCCATCCCCAGAACACGGGACTGATTTGTACCTTGACGGTGGCAATGCATTTGTCGCCAGCGCGGATCATCTTGGTGTCCTCTCCGAATTTGTCATACACCACGCCAATCAGCTTATCGTCAAATTCCAGCACCACATCCACCTGCTGGCCTCCATACATTTTGAATGCCTGCTCGGTGTAGCTGTCAATGCCTTCTCGCAAAGTCAAAGCCTTCTCGGAAATTGCTTCGTCCACGATCTCCACATGATCCATTCTGTCCACGCGGTAATTAGCGGTGCTATCGTGCTTTACACTGTATACCATGAGGTAGTAATTATCATCATTGAACACCAGGGCGATGGGTTCCACAACATAGTGGTGATGCTCACGGCGGTAAACCTTCTCGCCGTTCTCATTCAAATCGTAGTAGTAAAAGATTACCTTTTTCTGCTGCTGGATGGCATCCTCTAAAAATCCGACATTATAATATATAGATTCGTTACTGTGCTTACGGGTATTGAAGCACACCATGTTGCTTTTCAGAATGTCCGCTTTATGGCTGCCGCCAAGTGCCGCGATCTTGTCGATCAGCTCTGCGGTCTTCTTCTCTGTAACGAAGCTGGCTGCCTGTACCGCGTCGATCAGTATCTTCAATTCGGGAACGCTGAAGCTGCGATCCTCGATATAGTACCCTTTTTCTTTGCCGACCCAGTTCCACATGACCTCGTAACCAAGCTCATTGAGAACAGCGATATCTTTCGTCAGTGTCCTGCGCTCACACGAAATGCCCATCTCTCCAAGCTTGTTGCAAATCTGACTTGTGGAGAGGGGGTGCTGCTCATCCGTCTCTTGACGCAGAAGCTCAAGGAGCTTCAGCAGCTTATATTTCTGCCAGTTTTCCTGTGCCATGTGCCACCTCCAAGGGTATTCCTTCAAAAAGGTATAAACTATCACCAAACATTATAGCACAAATCCCGTCGATTTACAAGGTTTTGCTGTCACTTTTTCGCGACATCTCTGCGTTTTTCCGTATTCAAATCCCGTCGTGTACTGTTTTGCCAACTTCTTTGCTGAGCAAAGAAACGCAAAAAGTAACACGCCAATTTCATTGCCGAAAAGCAAAAAACAGAGGCTGGCGCGGACTCCATGACCGTTCCAACCCCTGTTTCAGCGGTATTTTCCTATATTGAGGGCTATTTTGCCCCGAAAAGCATGAAAAAACCTCTCTTGTCTTGGTAGACAAAAGAGGTTTCTTTCGTGGTGGACGATAACGGACTCGAACCGCTGACCCTTCGCACGTCAAGCGAATGCTCTACCAGCTGAGCTAATCGTCCGTCTCACAACGGTATGTATTATACTGGGCGAGGGGCAGTTTGTCAAGGGGGGAAATTGCTGGTTTTTTCCTTTTTTGCAAAATGGCTGTTAAGACAAGAGTTCGACGGTTGAAACAGCCGTCCGTGATCGCCTCTTGATGGGGAAAAGTTCCATGATGGGTGGGTGCTCTGTTCAATTGGCCGTAGACCGCCCTGTCCCGGGGGATGGGACAGGGCGGTTCTGAGTGCGCCCGGTGAGCGCCCGTTCTATAGGGTGAAAGTCCCGACGACAAAAAACTGCGAATTTGCATTTTTTATATTGACAATTTGCAGGATTTGTGTTACACTAGCGAACAACAGGCGGGTGCAGGTACTGCCCGTCAAAAAAGAAAGTGAGGTTTTCGTTCATGTGTCACAAGACAACGCGCAGAATCCTATCTCTCTTGCTGGTACTTGCCATGATCCTGACAGGACCATTTTCGGTCACTGCAGTGGCAAGTCCCACATCCGGAGCGGAGGATCTGACCTTTCACGAAGTAGACGCCGGCTCTGTTTCCACGCAACTGGATTCCACTGCCGGCCAGGAGGTGGAATCGCTGCAGACTGGTCAGACCCTCTATGAGGATACAGACCAAGTCCGTGTGACCATTTTTCTGGAGCCGGCGGCCACCCTGGAGCGGTTTGACAGCCAAAATGTGGCGTCCAACGTCCAAGCCATGAGCTACCGCCAGACCCTGGCCCAGAAGCAGGAGGAGGTGCAGTCCTGGATTGAAGCTGCCACCGGCCAGGAGCTGCAGGTAGCCTGGAACATGACTTTGGCTACCAACGCCATCTCCGCCAATGTGGAATACGGACAGATCCAGCAGATTCTGGATGTTTCCGGGGTCAAGGATGTGGTGATCGAAACCCGATATGAGCCTGCGGTGGTGGAGCAGGATCTGGAGACGGATCCCAACATGGCGACGTCTTCTGAGATGATCGGCTCCGGCCTGGCCTGGGCCAGCGGCTACACCGGCGCGGGAAGCCGCGTCGCCATCATTGACACCGGCATTGACACGGACCATCAGTCCATGGACGCCGATGCCTACTGGTACTCCCTGCAGCAGCAGGCCAAAGAGGCTGGGGTGGACTTTGAGACCTATGTGGAGGGCCTGAACCTGCTGGATCAGGCAGAGATCGACCGTGTCTGGAATCAGCTGAACATCAGCGACCGGGCCAAGAGTTCCCGGGTCTACATCAACAGCAAGCTGCCCTTCGGCTACAACTATATAGACACCAACTACTTTGTCAACCACGACCATGACACCCAGGGAGGCCATGGCTCCCATGTAGCCGGTATTGCTGCAGCCAACGACTACATCAAGAACGCCGACGGCAGCTTCTCTCCAGCCTTGGATACCGCCAAGATGCAGGGCGTTGCCCCGGACGCTCAGATTCTGACCATGAAGGTCTTCGGCAACTACGGCGGCGCCTATGACTCAGACTACATGGCCGCCATCGAGGATGCCATTGTGCTGGGAGCCGACGCGGTGAACCTGTCCCTTGGCTCTGCCAATCCCGGCGCCACCCACCCCAGCAGCGAGGCCTACCAGGCCATTATGGACAACCTAACCGACAGCGGCGTGGTGGTGTGCATCTCCGCCGGTAACTCCGGCGGTTGGTCGGACTACGACCTCAACTTAGGCTACCTCTATGCCGACGAAGTGAGTATGCACACCGCAGGCGCTCCCGGCACCTACACCAATGCCCTTACCGTGGCCTCGGCAGACAACATTGGCAACACCGGCCACTTCTTTGCCGTGGGCGACAAGAAGATTTTCTACACCGAGAGCACCAACTACGGAAACGCGCCCATAACCAGCCTGAGCGGTACCTATGAGTATGTGGTTCTGACGGGCTACGGCTCCGTGGAGGATTACGCCGCCCTGGGCAATGCCCTGGAAGGCCGCATCGCCGTGTGTTCCAGAGGTGAGCTGACCTTTACGGAGAAGGCCACGGGCGCCGTGAACGCCGGAGCTGTGGGCACCATAATTTTTAATAACACGTCCGGAACCATCAATCTGGCCCTTGACGGCTATGAGGCCAAGGCTCCCTGCGTCAGCATTTCCCAGGCGGAGGGCGAATATATGAAGTCCAGCGCCAAGCCGGTCACTGACCAAGCCGGAAACGTGCTGTACTACCTGGGCTCGCTAACCATCACCGACGAGATCGACTACGCTCTCCGGGGAGACGAGTACCAATCCATGAGCTACTTCTCCAGTTGGGGCGTTCCCAGTTCCCTGGAGCTGAAGCCGGAGATCACAGCTCCCGGCGGCAACATCTACTCTCTGGACGGCGTCACCTACGGCGGCAAGGGCTATGCCAACAACTCCGGCACCTCCATGGCCTCGCCCCAGGTTGCCGGTATCTCGGCGGTTCTGGCCCAGTACATCCGGGAAAGCGGGCTGGAGGAAAAGACCGGTCTGGACGCCCGGCAGCTCATCCAATCTCTGATCATGTCCACGGCCACCCCCATCCGGGATGGTGAGAACGGCGGCTACTACTACCCGGTTCTCCAGCAGGGCGCCGGCCTGGCCAATGTATATAGCGCCATCGCCGCCGACAGTGTGATCCTGATGGACGAAAATGCTACCGACTCGGCGTCGGACGGCAAGGTAAAGGCCGAGCTGGGAGACGATCCGGATCGCCAGGGCCTCTACAGCTTCTCCTTCACCCTGCAAAACATCACCGACCAGCCCCTGACCTACCGGCTCAGCGCCGACTTCTTCACCCAGGGAACCTTCCGGCAGGATGGAGAAACCTATCTGGATACCCAGACGCAGGCTCTGGAGGTCAGCGCTTCCTGGACTGCGGACGGCGCGACTCTGCCTCTAGCGGAGCCTCTGACCGGTCTGGACTTCAACGGTGATAGGGAAATCAACGTGGCCGACGGCCAGGCTCTGATGGACTATGTCATAGGCGGCACGCCCATCTCCTGCGCTGACAAAGCGGATCTGGACGGCGACGGCGCCGTCAATACCTATGACGTACATCTGTTCCTGTCCCGGTACAGCACCGGACTGGTTACGGTGGAGGCCGGTCAGAAGGTGAAGATTGGCGTGGAAGTGGCCCTCACCCAAGCACAGAAGGAGGCTCTGGAGGAGTCCAATCCCAACGGCGCTTATGTGGAGGGCTATGTGCTGATCTCCGGTTTGGGCACCCCAGAGGGAGTGGCCGGTACGCAGCATTCCATCCCTGTCCTTGGCTTCTATGGCAATTGGTCCGATCCCTCCATGTATGAGGACGTGACCTTCTCCCAAGCCTACAACGGTGAGGAGGTCCGGGCCACCCATACGGGCATCACCAACACCAACGGCATGGCGGTGCTTTATCCCTACAGCAGCACCCTCTACTGGTATGTGGAGCACACCGGCGCCCCGGAGCGCAACGCCATCAACAGCCAGACGGAGCTGTACCAGTATGTGTTCACCCTGATCCGCAATGCCTCGGCCGTCATGGCCCTGGTTACCGATTCGGATGGCCAGCTTCTCTGGACCAGCGAGGTTTATAACCAGGCGTCCCCTGCCTTCTACTATACGAACGCCGGCTACTGGACCAACATCCAAAATACAATGGATCTGGGCTTTGCTGCCTCTGACCTGGGAATTGAGGAAGGCGAGCAGTTTACGGTCAGTCTGGTCAGTATCCCTGAGTACTATGATTCGGACGAGCTGTTTATGGACAAAGACCGGATTCTGGAGCTGCTGGACTCCGGTGAGCTGGGCCAGGGTGTGGGCCTATCTATCACCCTGACCCTGGATGACACCGCTCCGGAGATTCAGACCGTGAGCAAGGATCTGACCACCGGCGCTCTGACGGTGACGGCCCGGGATAACCAGTACCTGTCCACCGTGGCCGTTCTGAACAAAAACGGTACCCGGATTCTGGCGGAGGCCCAGCCGGAGCAAACCCAGGCTGGCGCATCGGTCAGCACCGTCGTTGACCTGACCGGAATCACCGTTGGGGAAACCTGCATCGTTGTAGTCGAGGACTGCGCCAAGAACCAAAGCTACTATGAAGTGAACTACGGCGGCCAGGAGCCGGACGATTCCGGTAATCTCTACGCCTTTGCCGCCGACGCAGGTCCTGTCCCGGCCAAGACCTGGGTGCAAATCCGCTCTGACGAGCTCTACTTTGCATCCACCACCGACTTTAACGGCCTGGAGGCTCTGGAAACCACTGCGCTGAACATTCTGGCGGCGGAGTACGTTGACGGCAGCGTCTTTGTTGCAGCCGATGACGGCAACCTCTATGTCACCGGGCAGGGCGACTGGGTAAACTACGAAAAGGTGGGCAGCTACGCCTCTGTCACCGATTCCATCTGCGACCTGGCCATGAACTATGCCGATGGCAAGCTGTATGCCCTGGGCAGCAGTAACGACCTGTACACCGTAGACCTGGTCACCGGCAAGCTGACCCTGGCCTACACCCTGACCCTCACCAACCCCAACATCTCCGGCAGCCTGGGGACCCGAGGCAATCTGGCGTCCCTGGCTATTGATGACGAGGGTAACTTCTATGCTGTGAACTACACCAACAGCTATGACACCAGCTTCCTGTACACCTGGAAGTCCTCCGACGCTGTGGACGGCGCTATCACGGATCTGGCTCCCGTGAACAACACGAAAGCCGGCTACACCGGTACCGACGGAGATTCGGCCTACCGCTGCTGCTCCGGCGTGGCCGGTACTATGGCCTGGGATCATGACGCGGACGTTCTCTACTGGGCCAGCTGCTACAACACCTCTTATTTCCAAACCTACCGCTATCTGTGGACCATGGACACCGCCACCGGCAAGGCGACCCGGGTGAATACCACCTATACCGGAGAATCCGAGACGGCGAACCCCGCCGTCAGTGGTTCCATTACCTACTCCCGGCTCAACGGTCTGTATATCGTCCCGGCCCAGAAGCCTCTGGGCGCCACCGACCAGGCAGTGAGCATCACCCTGAGCCGGTCCGAAATGAAGCTCCTGCCGGGCTGCACCACAGAACTGACCGCCGAGGTCATGCCCTGGGGCCTGGAGGACAAGTCCGTCACCTGGTTCAGCAGCAATGAATCCGTGGCTCAGGTGAAAGACGGTGTGGTCACTGCCCTGGCCGAGGGTAGCGCCACCATTCGGGCCGTGACCAACGCCGAGCCCCATCTGGAGGCGGTATGTACGGTAACAGTGGCAGAGGCAGAAGACATTCACTTCTCCGCCCTGGTGCGCGGCGAGACCGGAAGCCAGTGGACGGAATTCTCCACCGGCGACCTGAGTACCGCTTCCTCCTTCGGCTCCGGCAGAACCATCCTGGGCGGCACCGCCGTGGGCGATACCCTGTACTATCACGACGGCACCTGTATCTACTCCATGGACGCTGACACCCTGGAGGAGATCAATCTGGGTACTATGGAGTCCAACTGGCTCTGGTCCGACGCGGCTCCCGCGCCCAAGACCGGCGTGAGCAGCTTTGGCGACGTGTTCGGCTTTGTCATGGGCCTGTGTAACAATGGCACGATTCTGGAAATGGTCAGACCTGAGGCGGGAACCTTGAAATACATCGACCTGACCCAATACCTGGACGAGCCTGCGGCGGCCATCGCCTATGTAAAAACCGGCACCTACTACTATGACTCCATTTTCAACCAAAATCCAGCCACCTACTACTATGTGCTTACCGAGAGCGGCAAGCTCTACTATGGTCTGGTGTTCACCATCAACGGTGGCTACGACTACGCGGCCCGTATGACCCTGGTGGGCGATACCGGCCTGAACCTAGGCGCTGTGTCCAAGACAGACGGTTCCGCCTTCGCCTCCATGGTCTATGATCCGGAGACAGAGCTGCTGGTTCTGTCCACAGGCAAGTCCGGGCAGGATGGCAAGCTCTATTTGCTCGACCCAGCCTACGCCTACGCCCAGGAGCTGGGCCAGACCAACGGCACTGCCGTGTGCCTGTACCAGTATGACCGGCCCACCGAGGTGACGGTGCAGATGAAGTCTGAGGACACGACCATTTACGCCACGGATCGGCTGCAGCTCTCCGTGAAAGTCAAGCCCGTAGCCTTCACCGGCGGCGTGGTTTGGAGCTCCAGTGACGAGACCGTAGCCACCGTGGACAAAAACGGCATTGTCACCGGCGTGGCCCCCGGTACAGCCACCATCACCGCAACCTCTGTGGACAAGCGCAGCGACGGCACCACCTCCTCCGCCTCCGTGGAAATTACCGTGAAGGCCCTGGACAGCCTGGATACGGAAGTCCGGGTCAGTGGCCAGATCACCCTGGAGGACGGCTCCGCCCAGTGGGTGGACATCGATGTGAACTCCCTGGCCACCACCAAGCTGGCAGACGCGGCTACCTCCTTCACCGCCGGCGGCATGTCTCAGGGCAAGCTCTACGGCACCGACAGCGACTTCGAGACTGACGGAGCGGGCTTCTATGTGGTAGATCCTGAAAACGATTATGCCCAGAAGACCCTGGGGCAGGTCAGCGCCGACGACGCTCCTCTGGACGTGGCCAGCGTGCCCTTCCGCCAGGCCACCAGCACCGGAGGCAAGACCATTGATGCCTTTGGGGCTCCCTTCTATGTGACCAACAACCAGCGGATTGTCATGAACGCCAGAGACGAAAACGGCGAGCCGGATCTGGAGATCCGTGCCCTGGACGATGACGTGTCCTTCACCGGCTACAACCTGTCTACCGTGGCCTTTGTAGGCTTGTTCGACTGGGGTGATGAGGAAGTGCTTACGTTCCTGTCCCTGGGCAAGGACGGCGGTCTGTATATCATCTTTGCTATGGTAGATACGGTGGATGAGCTTGGCAATCCCTGCTACACCTTCATGGGCACCGGCTGCGGTTACACCACCCTGAAGCTTGAGGATACCCATAGCTATTCCATGGCCTACGACCCGGATACCAACTTCCTGGTGCTGGCCGACAGCACCAATGGCGGCGCCCTGTACTACATCGACCTGAACAGTCCCGACTATGCATGGGGTAATTACCCCTCGGGTAAGCTGGGGTACCTGCCGGGTGTGCGCAGCATTTCCTCCCTCTACGGCGATCTGGATCTGTGCCAGCGGGTAGAAGATCTGGATGGCCGGGGTGCCTTCCAGAACGGCAGTGAAATTCTGCAGTCCCTGCCCATCAGCCTGAACACCTCCCTGGAGACCCTGGAGCGCTTTACCGGCAAAACCGCCGCTGAGAACGCCCAGAACGCGATTGGCGGCACTCTGAACTCCGCCGTTGTTTCCGAGAAGAAAGCGGAGAAGCAGTCCGACTCCAATACCGTGACCCTCCAACTCACCTCTGACCGGGCTGCCGCCAACGGCAAACTCACCCTGACCTTTGACACCGATGCTCTGGCGCTTCAGAGCGTGAAGGGCCTCAACGTCCAGGCTTTCGCCTGGAAGGAAAGCAATGGCACTGTGGTTCTGGGCTACGCAGACGACGCCAGCCTGCCGGCAGGAACGCCTGTAGCGGAGCTGACCTTCACCCGGAAGACCGGCCTTGTGAGCAACGTGACGGTTCTCTGGCAGGAGCAGATTCCCGGCGCCTCCGATGAAAAGCAAATCGTCACCATCTTCTGCCGTCAGGAGGATTGCCCCTCCAAGGGCTTCACCGACCTGAAGCAGGATGCCTGGTATCACGACTCGGTGGACTACGTCCTGAGCTTCGGCTTCATGAAGGGCACCAGCGCCACCACCTTCGATCCAAACAGCTGTGCCACCCGGGCCGCCATGGCCACGGTGCTCTACCGGATGGCTGGCTCTCCCCAGGTCACCGGCTCCAATCCGTTCACCGACGTGAAGGAAGGAACCTGGTACACCGAGGCTGTAAACTGGGCCTACGAGAACGGCATCGTGAAGGGCGTAACGGAAGAACTGTTCGCTCCAAACAGAGCCATCACCCGCCAGGAAGCCGCAACTATGATCTACCGGTTCAGTGGGGCATACCTGGGCGCGGATGTGAGCGATGAAGCAGATCTGTCCAGCTTCCCCGACAGCGCGAATATCCAGCCCTACGCCCGCCAGGCCATGGCTTGGGCTGTGGAGCAGGGAATCATCCTGGGCAGCGACGGGAAATTGAAACCCCAGTCCCAGGCCCTGCGAACCGAGCTGGCCGCCATTCTGAAAAAGACTCCCAGCGCCTGCTCCCAGATCGTGCGCAAGCTGAAGGAGAAGGGCTGGGTGGAGCAGACCCGGAACCGGGACAACAATCGACAGTTCAACCTGAAGCTCACGGGGTTCCAGAGGACTTGCGTTTGGAAAGAAAAACTGTTATAATGAGGCCAGATCATCAGCAAGGAGTGATGCCTGTGGAACTGATTATCTATCAGCACCCCTGCTGGCTGCTGGAAGCGGCAGAGCTGGTGCATGGTTTGGTCAATCATACTCCTGCGGGAGCCATGGTCGGGGAAGGGCCGTACTGCATTCCCAAGGACCGGCTCCGCTCCATCCAGGCATCGGCCTGTTCCGGTATGGATCCGGAGGATCCCCGGGTTCGGTTCTATTTCGAGGATGTGCCCCTGGAAGGGCTCAGCGACCGCGGCTCCTGCCTGGGTTGCACCATGCTTTACAGCTATCTAGCCATCGAGCACTCCGAGCCCCAGGCTTATGCCCAGGACATTTCCCGGCGCTGGGCTCAACGCCAGCGCGACGGCTTCCAGATCGATGGCATTGACGAGTTTACTCTGGACTTTCGTGAGGACGGTCAGAAGAACCTGTCTCTGGCTGAAGAGCTGGCAGGTCTGGCAATTCCGGAGTGGTATCGGATGCGGCTTTTGGAGGTGCTTTCCGCCTTTGACCTGCACCTGGATCGGCTACTGGAGATCTTAAGCCCGATGGCCCAGGCCCTACCAGGACTTCTGGAGCCATGGACCAGTCAGATTCCCCAGCTCACCGAGCACTGGCAGCGCGCCTTCCGGGAGAACTCGCCGGATTCCTTCTTTCTCAGTCGGGTTCGTCTGTCCGACACCCGTATTGAGCGGATGGAACTGGCCTTCCGTTTTTTTTCCCCTGTTTGTTCGCCGGGTCGGTATGATAACCAGCTTCGCAGCACCCGGTTTCACATGGGCGTGTATATCGATCCTGCTGGAGAGCAGCCCGAGAGCCAGACCATCCCCAATGAGGTAGAGCTGGAAGCCCTGCGGCTCATAGCCAATCCGGCTCGGATTCAGATGCTACGGCTCATGCGGGATGAACCCATGAGCGGCCATGAGCTGGCCCAGGCTTTGGATCTGAACTCCGGTACGGTGTCACGGGATCTAAACAGCCTGAACAATGCCAGGCTCCTGCTGGTCGGCAGCTCCACAGGTGCTAGATTCAAATACCGCACCAATCTGGCGGCCATCCGCCAGATTTTGGAGCGGTGCTCTGATTATCTTTTGAAATATTAATTTCATTTTCTCTACTCCGCGCCCTTTCTTCGGAAAGGACGCGGAGTCGTCTAGTGCGCCCGGTGAGCGCACATTTTATAGGGTGAAAGTCCCGAATCCGCCCGGCAGTGGGAAGGGTTAGCCAAAGGCAAGGATGCCCGTCGTGAGGCGGAATCTGAAGGAAGCCGGAATAGGGGCTGAAAGTTCCCCGAATGGGCAAAGCTCTGGCCTGACGAACAGAAATCGCATATAAGGCCGGAGGCGAGGGTAAGTTTGCATAGCAAAACAAAGCCCAATCGCTACACGGAATCGCTTTTCGGTAAATGCGGCAGGTAAAGAGGAAAAGAACGTGTGAGTACCCGGGGAGGTCTTGCGGACGCATTGGGGAAAAAATGCACAGTAACAACGAACCGCAAGAAGTCAGCAGAGGCCATAGTACCGGAAAAAAACTGGGAATGGCCGAACAATCGTTAGTCCCAAGTAAGTTACAGAAGGAGGTCAGCATGATGAACGGAAATACCGCAAAGATGCGGGCTGCCCACAAAGAGATAGTGCAGAAACGAAGGGTATGCGGGAGCACAGAGTGTTGGCAGTTCGGAAGGAAAGGAACAGGGCGGTGCGGATTTGCTTGAAAGGATCCTGAGCAGGGAGAACCTGAACAGAGTCTACAAGCGGGTCAAAGCCAACAAGGGAGCGCCGGAATTGACGGGATGACTGTGGAACAGGCATTGCCCTGGTTGAGAGAACACCGGGAAGAACTTCTGAAAACAATGGAAGAAACCCAAGATGAGAGCAAAGAGCCTCATGCAATTGGGGATACCAGAGTGGTAGGCGTGGGCTGTAAGCAATTGCCGGAAAGCCTACTGGCACATGGCGAAGAATGGTCATGTACAGAGGGCACCCTCAAAAGAAAGACTCGCACAGGCGGGATACTATAGCATCCTTGACCGGTACGAGTCTCTGCACTTATGCGATTGAACCGCCGTGTACCGAACGGTACGTACGGTGGTGTGAGAGGTCGGCTGGAGAATTAGCCTCCTACTCGATTGGGAAAAGAGGTCAGCGGTTGCTGATGCCGGAGCAAATCTGGCCAAAGGCCTCGGCGGCTTCCATGGCGTACTCCGGGGCGTTGGCCAGATCTCCCAGGGTGATCATGCCACAGAGCTTGCCACGGTCCTCCACCGGCAGGCGGCGGACTTGTTCCCTGGCCATTTTTTCAGCGGCGGCGGCCAAACTCATGTCTGCGCCAACGGTGACTACGCGTCCGGTCATAATGTGGCGTACAGGCACCTTTTCTGGGTTCCGGTCTGGGGCGACACACCGGAGGACGATGTCCCGGTCTGTAATCATCCCGCAGATTTTCCCGTTTTCGTCGCAAACCGGCAGCGCACCCACATTGTACCGGGCCAGCATTCTGGCGGCCACGGCTGCTGGCTCTTCGGGGCCGACCCGGATGACCCGTGGGGTCATCACGTCCTTTACCTTCATATAATGATACCTCCCAAGCCGCATAAGCGGCGTTCTGCCTGTTAGTATGGAACAAATTGGAAGCTTTTATACGGCACGACTGGAATTTCCCAGGAAATGGAAGGGGATGATAGGATCTCCATGCATAAATTTCGCCGTTTTCTGCAACCTATGAGTAGTATCGTACCGAGGAGGGTGAAGTATGAAGGACGAAGAAAAGCGGGAGACCATTCCCTGGGAAGCCAAGGACCCAAAGCCTCCGGTTATCCACAGTGCCATTCCCGGGAGCCGGGGCGAGTGTCACCGCCGGGGCTGAGTTATGCGTTGCTACGATTGCCGCCGGGGACGGGAGGGCGCCTGCCCTTGGCTGGGGCGGGGTGGTATTTGTCTATCGCCTGACCGGGAGGAGAATAAGCCGGCATGCCCAGGGCATGGCGAAGCGCTGTCCAGACCTCCAGTGGCTGGGACCTCATAAAGCAACCACGTCAGGAAAGGACAGCGCTCCATTTCTGGCGTGGTTGGCATTTTGGACCTCTATTTCGCTGTGACAGGGACCTTTAGGATGTTCTGGCAGTAGAGCTCCGGGTCAAAGGGATTCAAAGGCGCGTCTTTCCGAAGGTAAAGGGGATGATGGGGGTGCCCCTTTTTGGAGATAGGACCGGCAGTGAACCACCGGGCGCCTGCCCTCTGACCTAGGGCAATTTGATCGGACAAACAGACGGCCAAGTAATCCCGCTTTTCAATGATGGCTCCCCAGGCCGCCCACACGGCAGGCTGCGGGCTCAGGGACAGAAGGTATTGGAAGGCCCGTAGGTTTTCTTGGTGCAGCCTTTCATTGCAGCGGCGCTCCATGGAATCTGGATCGGTGGCCCGCTGGGCGTAGACGTTGAACATAAGGAAGCTATCAAAACCATTGGCCAGTGCGATGCGCTCCACGGACTTGAGGGTATTATCTAACCGGTCCGGGATGGCGGTGGAGGGATTGATGCCCATACAAATGAGGGGCTTTTTCCCTCGGGTCCCCAATATGTACCGGTATTCGCTGTAGACCTTGGGAACATAGAGCCAGCGGCTCACGTCATAGTCCGGCGCTGGCTCCTGTGCCAGGCGTAGGGCATCGTCAAAGGGGAGCAGCTCCAGCTCCCGGGTTTCTCCTTGGGGAATGTGTTGCATAGCGGCCTCCTAATGTGTTTCATCGGGCTGGTCGGGAAACCAGCGGTGATCTGCGGGATTGTGCCAGTCCTGAGCCTGGGGATCCAGACCTTTTTGACGGCACCAATTGGTATAAGCGGTGTCCAGGAAAGCTGAAAAGCCCTGCATGTTGCTGTAGAGGACTACATTTCCTTCCTCCGTGCACAGAACCAGACAGACAGTTCGGCGGGAGATGGCTACCCGCTGCCCCTGGATTTGGCTGAAAGAAAAGGTTTTCAGCTGGCTGCCTGCGCGAAAAGTGAAGCAGTCGCTGGTGTAATCAATTCCGGTTCTGTGGTAGGTCCAGGCAGCGTAAAGGGAAATACCTGCTAGCAGGACGGCCCCGGCGACAAACAGAGGCGCTGCATGTGTGACGCCATACCAGGCGGAAACCGGAGCGACCAGCAACAGGAGAACGCAGAGCAGGGGATAGCGCAGAGGGAGCCGCACAGCTGGCCGCCTTTGAGCCCGCGCCTGCACCTTGCCAATGCATCGGTCTGCAAAAAAGCACAGGCCAAACACGGCGGCCAAAAATAACACAAGCCAAATGTATTTCATACCAATTCCTCCGGTACCTGTGCCCACAAGACCTGGTCCACGGGAATATCGTGGGGATCAGTCTCCAGGCAGGGGAAGAGCTGAAAGCCGTAGCACAGGGCCAATGTGGGATGCTCCGGCTCCTGCGCCAGAAATTTGTCGTAGAAGCCGCCGCCGTAGCCGACGCGGTGGCCCGCCGGGTCAAAGGCCAGCCCGGGCATCAGGACCAGAGCGTGGGGATCGTCAGCCTCCGGACTGTCTGCCAGAGGTTCCGGAATGCCGCAGTACCCGGGGGCGACGTCTTGCAGACTGGTGAGCCAGATGAAACGCATGGTGTCGCCAAACACCTTGGGCACGGCAACCCCCTTGCCGCTGTCCAAGGCGGCCTGGAGGAGCTCCAGGGTACGTACTTCTTGATTATAAGGCAAATAGCCATAGACCGATTGGGCAGCTTCATAGAGGGGAGAGGCCAGGGCCTTCCGGGTCAGCTCCCGGCTGCAAGCCTCAATCTGGGCCGGAGTCATGGCCGCCTTTTGGCGCCGAATTTTAGAGCGCAACGCTTTCTTATCCACAGACAACCCTCCTGTTACTTTCTTTTTTGTCTTTATTGTACCGGAAACGGGAGGATTCGTCAATCTAAAAGAAAATACCGCCCAGGCAGGGTATGTGTCAAGTAGACTTGTCAAGTTTTTTTGGATATTCCCCAGGCCTTATTCTCGAAAACGCCACCTCGCTGCTTTGCAAATCGGCATAGAACACCTATGTGTTAGCCCGTCAAGTCAACGAAGTCGAAATTATTTGTGTTTAAAAAAGAGATATTTTTGCCATCTCTTCATCCACCCCCGTTTATGCTAATCTTGACGTTGTCCAGAACTCGTAGCTGTGTTTCGATTTCAGAGGGTAGTAATTCTCAATGAAATAAATGACAAAAGACCAGAACGTAGGTATTTTGCCCTCATTTTCTTCAGATTAGCAAAGCAGTGCTCTAAAAAGAGCGGCAGCTTACTCAGGAAAAAACTTGCCAATGGCTACTTGACACATACGTTCCCTGAAGATTCTTCTGTGACAGATTGACAATTGTCCCCTGGGACGGTATAATATCCTTGGGAATTGTGGGATTCCCCGAAGTGATTCTACTATGGACTGGGTATGGGCCCGGTCTTGGAAAAGAAAGGAATATTGCCATGATTTACTCAGCAGAAGTGCAACACATGTGCTCCGTGGCTAAGGGCGCATATCACGGCCCTGCCCCCATTCCCGAAGAGGGCAAATGGGTTCAGGCCAAGGAGATTCGGGATATTAGTGGCTTCACCCACGGCGTGGGCTGGTGTGCTCCTCAGCAGGGCGCTTGCAAGCTGACTCTGAATATCAAAGAGGGCGTCATCGAGGAGGCCCTGGTGGAGACTCTGGGCTGCTCCGGCATGACCCATTCTGCCGCCATGGCCGCAGAGATCCTCATCGGTAAGACCATTCTGGAGGCGCTGAACACGGACTTGGTCTGTGATGCCATCAACACCGCTATGCGGGAGCTGTTCCTGCAGATCGTCTACGGCCGCAGCCAGTCTGCGTTCTCCGAGGGCGGCTTGGCTGTAGGCGCCTCCCTGGAGGACTTGGGCAAGGGCCTGCGGAGCCAGGTGGGCACCATGTTTGCCACCCGGGCTAAGGGACCCCGCTATCTGGAGATGGCCGAGGGCTACGTGACCCGCGTTGCCCTGAACGGCGACGACCTGATCACCGGCTATGAGTTTGTAAACCTGGGCAAGATGATGGACTTCATCAAGAAGGGTGACGACGCCAACCAGGCTTTGGAAAAGGCCAAGGGCCACTACGGCCAGTTTGATAACGCCGTAAAGTATATTGACCCCCGTCAGGAATAAGAGGAGGACAGCACAATGGCTTTGTTTGAAGGTTACGAAAGAAAAATCGACAAAATAAACGGTGTCCTCGCTCAGTATGGTATTTCCTCTGTGGAAGAGTGCAAGACCATTTGCGAGGAGAAGGGTTTTGACCCTTATACCATCACCAAGAATATCCAGCCCATCTGCTTTGAGGATGCTGCTTGGGCCTATACCGTAGGCGCCGCCATCGCCATCAAGAAGGGCGTGAAGACTGCTGCCGAGGCAGCAGAGGCCATCGGCATTGGCCTGCAGGCCTTCTGCATCCCTGGCTCCGTGGCTGAAGACCGGAAGGTGGGCCTGGGCCATGGCAACCTGGGCGCGATGCTCCTGCGGGACGAGACCAAGTGCTTTGCTTTCCTGGCTGGTCACGAGTCCTTTGCCGCAGCAGAGGGCGCCATCGGCATTGCCCGTTCGGCCAACCGCGCCCGGAAGGAGCCCCTGCGGGTCATCCTCAACGGCCTGGGCAAGGATGCGGCTCAGATCATCAGCCGGATCAATGGCTTCACCTATGTGCAGACCCAGTTCGATTACTACACGGGCGAACTGAAGATTGTGAAGGAGTACAAATACTCCGAGGGCGAGCGGGCTGCTGTCCGCTGCTACGGTGCGGATGATGTCCGCGAGGGCGTGGCCATTATGCACCACGAGGGGGTAGATGTGTCCATCACTGGTAACTCCACCAACCCCACCCGCTTCCAGCACCCTGTGGCCGGCACCTACAAGAAGGAGTGCGTGGAGCAGGGCAAGAAGTTCTCTGTGGCCTCCGGCGGCGGCACCGGCCGGACCCTGCACCCGGACAACATGGCGGCTGGCCCTGCCTCCTATGGTATGACCGATACGATGGGCCGGATGCACAGCGACGCCCAGTTTGCAGGCTCCTCCTCTGTCCCGGCTCACGTGGAGATGATGGGCTTCCTGGGCATGGGCAACAATCCCATGGTGGGCGCAACCGTTTCCGT